>VFQS010001972.1_pt1 | contig 17647 bp, 15 predicted proteins | sample 3512361 | NCBI WGS metagenome assembly VFQS01 (sample SAMN10412375, study PRJNA504923) | tailings metagenome | isolation source: Relicate 1 Philex TSF3 active mining | place: Philippines
AAAAAAGATACTATCGCGAACGTCGAATTCAAATACTTAACGCAAAGTACAACGTTAGCGCTTAGTGAAAATACTGGTTTGTGGCCTGACAGCCCTCCCCACTTTAAAACAAGCAATGTAATTTTTGGCGCGTCCGGAAATGTTGCGAACTACACGCAAGCCAACCTCAAAATAGAAAAAGGGCAGATACATACACGTACCAGCCCTTTAGCAATCATCGCTCTGATAGAATAAACGATCAGAACGCTATTCAAATTTATTCCCAAGCAGACGGTGAGAACAAATAACCTTCGCCCCACACGGTTTTGATTTTTTCCGAGTTTTGATCATCGAAACGACGGCGTAAGCGTGAAATCAAGTTATCAATACTCCGATCGAGTCCATCGAATTCAATACCACGCATTTTCTTCAAAATATCGTCGCGTGATAAGACTTTCCCAGGTGACTCAACCAGCACCATCAATAGCTTGAATTCTGTATTCGACAAATCGACGACTTGTTGACGCCAATGCACCACTCGGTCACTACGAGAAATACTCAAGGCACCAAACTGTAACCCATCATTATCTACGGCATTGCTAGAGCTTGTTGCACCCTGAATTCGTCTTACCAAAGCACGCAAACGCGCCAATAAAATTCGCGGCTGCACAGGTTTACTGACAAAATCATCGGCACCTTGCTCTAATGCAGAGACTTCGTCGTAGGAATCTTCACGGGCTGTTAAGATCAAGATCGGCGCACGGCTAATTTCGCGAATCTGGCGGCACACCACCATGCCGTCCAAGCCGGGCAACATTAAATCTAATACCACCATATCCGGTGACGTCGCTTGAAAGTGCGCCAATGCCAAATCACCTCGTGGCACTAGGTCAACAGCAAACTCATACGCTTGCAGATATTCGATAATTAAACTGGCGAGGCGCTCATCATCCTCTACTAACATCACACGAAACATAGGTATTCTCCTTTGCTCCATTGTATAAGGACTACATTACAACAGCAATCCTCTGAGCGTAAAGAAAAGAGCTAAGACGATGAAATTAAATACGGCGGAGAAATAGAATCAGCAACTAGCTGTAACCGAAGGCAACTTACAATCAGACCGCAACGACAAGTTAAGCAAAAGTTAAACCAAGGGTTTTAACTAGGCAACACAACGGCACGCGGTGAAAATTGTACACAGAATTTACTGCCGACATTGACGGTCGATTCAATCAACAATTGCGCATCATGACGAATTAATACATGCTTGACGATGGCTAAGCCCAAACCAGTTCCTTGGGTCTCACGCGAACGACTTTTATCGACGCGATAAAATCGTTCGGTTAAGCGCGATATGTGCTCTTGGCTGATACCAATGCCATTATCCTGAACCACGCACTTCGGCCCTTGTGGTGTGTTCTTCCAAATGATCTTAATTTCGCCGTGTTCTGGTGTATATCGCACCGCATTAGTTACTAAATTACTGATCGCACTGCGAATTTCATCGCTACTACCTTGAATATCTGGCCCATCAAACTCTAAACTAATTTGATGCTTACCCGCTGACAATGCCTGCGCCTCTTGGCAAATATGGCGCAGCATCAAATGCATATCAATGTGTTCTGTGCGTACTTTAAATTCAGTTGATTCTAAGCGACTCAAGGTCAGCATATCCTCAACCAATCGTTGCATACGCTCGCCCTGCTCTATCATCAATTTCACGTGAGAAGAACGAATCGATACTTCCATATCCGGCTGCATCGCAGCGATCTCCAAAAATCCATTAATTACCGTGAGTGGAGTACGTAACTCATGTGAAGCATTGGCGATGAAATCACGTCGCATCATATCGATACGTTCTGATTCGGTAATGTCATGAGTAACCAAAATTTGACGACGATTTTCAAACGGAATCACGTGCACGATTAATTTGCGATCGCGTAGCGATAAGGTCAATGGCGTATCGTAACGACCAAGAATAATGTAATCAATAAACTCCGGTGCGCGTACGAGGTTGGTGACGCGCATACCCTTATCACGCGACAAATCCAAACCCAAATGATGTTCTGCAATTGGATTACACCACTCCAGAAACATCACGTCATCCATGATCACCAAACCATCCGGCAACAAGGTCATCGCTTGTCGAAAACGGGCTAACCATTCAGCTAATTCAGATTGATTTTTTTCATCGCCACGACGTAATTTGTAGAGCCGCGAAAAGATTTCAGTCCATGCCCCCCAACCATCGGGAAGTCGAGCGCTATTGGGATTATCCAACCAATCAGACAAGTTCAATAAATACTGCAACTGCACCACAATCAACACGATCATGCTAATCAGTGCGAGTGCTAAACCTGTCACCACACCAAAAAAGTACGCAGCTACCGCCGACATTGCCAGAATGATCGTCATACGGACGGCCGCTGAAATCCAAAAAACGAGATGTGGGCGCATTATTGAGTGATTCAAATTAAAGACTGAGAAAGAATATCTCAGTCATGATAAGACAAAACTATCGATTAAAATTTTTTACTTTTCCGACAGCATATAACCAACGCTACGAATTGTTTTAATCAATCCTTCCGCATTCTTTAAAACTTTGCGCAAACGTAGCACATGCACGTCAACGGTACGTTCTTCGATCACAACATGATCGCCCCATACTTTGTCTAATAGCTGGCTGCGAGAAAACACACGTTCTGGGTGAGCCATAAAGAACTTTAACAATTTATATTCTGCGTGACCAATCTCGATTTTCTTGTCGTCTATCTTGACTGTGCAACTAACAGGATCTAAATGCACATTGGCAATCACTAAACTCGTTTGCGCATGCTCTGGACTCTTACGACGTAACATTGCCTTGATGCGCGCAGTTAATTCACGCGGAGAAAATGGCTTGGTGATGTAATCATCTGCGCCATGATCGAGTCCTGAAATCTTGTCCTCTTCCATGCTTTTTGCAGTCAACATAATGACCGGCATTTCATTGAAGTTGCGATCGGAACGAATTCTGGATAACAATCGCAAGCCGCTTTGATCTGGCAGCATCCAATCTAACAAAATTAATTGCGGCGTGCGATGTTGCAAGAATTCCCAAGCTTCTGCGGTATTACCAACGGCAACTGTATTCCAACCTGCCGCACGTAAAGTAAAACTAATCAACTCACTAATCGCAGGTTCGTCCTCTACGATTAAAATCGTGGTTTTATCAACTGACATAGGATTATATTTTTTAGGATTATATTTTTAATTGCTTGCACAGGATAAGTAATAGCGGTGCAATCGATTTCATTCACACCTCTACTTCCCAACTTATACTTGTGTTGTCGCTTTATCTTGTTTGCTAGCGACGTAATCGGAATGGCGAATATCGCGACCTTCAACGATATAAATCGTATGCTCGGCAATATTCTTTGCATGATCGCCAATTCGTTCAATCGCTTTTGCTACCCACAATGCGTCGAGAGCGAAAGAAATCGTGCTCGGGTCTTCCATCATAAACGTAATCAAATTACGCATGATCGAACGAAAGTCACTGTCGATAATTTCATCAAATGCGATTAACTGCACTGCTTTTGCATCATCATGGCGTGCAAATGCGTCCAACGATTGATGCAACATCTGGCCAACGCTATTGGCCAAAACACGTACAGTTTCATATCCACTAAACATCGCGTTGCTACGATTTTTATGCATCATTTCTTGTGCGATACGCGCGATCTTGGTTGATTCGTCACCGATACGCTCTAAGTCGGTAATTACTTTACCAGTCGCCATCACGGTACGTAAATCATTCGCGGCTGGTTGACGTTTAACGATCAAGTGACTACACATATCATCAAGCATGACTTCTAAACGATTTACTTCTTCGTCTGACTTCACAACCGCTGCTGCATGTTCGCTGTTACCGGTGCGATAGCAAGACATCGCATCCTGAAAATGGTTTTCTACTAAACCGCCCATTAACAATACTTGGGAACGGATTGCTTCTAAATCGTGATTGTACTGACTCGATGAATGTTCGCCTGTCATGTTAGCTCCTGAATTCTGATTGATCGTCTACGGTATTTGCAAATGTACTCGCCAAAATTAGCCAAAACGGCCAGTAATATAATCTTGGGTCTCTTTGCGTACGGGATTCATAAAGATATTGTCGGTCTCACCGAACTCGACTAATTCGCCTAAATACATATAGGCGGTGTAATCGGAACAACGCGCAGCTTGCTGCATATTGTGCGTGACGATCGCGATCGTATAATCTTCTTTCAACTCGTTAATCAACTCTTCAATTTTTACTGTAGAAATTGGGTCCAGTGCCGAGGTCGGTTCATCTAACAGCAAGACTTCTGGCTTCACAGCAACACCGCGCGCAATGCATAAACGTTGCTGTTGACCACCAGACAAGCTTAATCCACTGCTACTCAATTTATCTTTAACTTCGTTCCACAAAGCTGCTTTCTTCAATGACCATTCAACACGCTCATCCATCTCACCTTTAGAGAGGTTCTCGTATAGACGAACACCAAAGGCAATATTGTCATACACCGACATCGGGAACGGAGTTGGCTTCTGAAACACCATACCCACTTTTGCACGCAACATATTGATGTCTTGGCCTGGCAACAAAATATTCTGGCCGTTATAAATAATTTCACCAACAGCTTTTTGACCTGGATACAGGTCATACATGCGGTTAAATGTACGTAGCAAAGTCGACTTGCCGCAACCAGAAGGACCGATGAAAGCAGTCACTTTCTTGTCATAGACCTTCAAATTCACGTCATGCAAACTGCGGTTATTCCCATAATAGAAATTCAAATTCTTCGTTTCGATACAAGCTTTTTGCTCTACTACTGGTTTTGTATTTGGAATCATGATGTTCAGCTCTAAATTATTTATGCACTTTTTGTGCGAATACAGTACGTGACAGAATATTCAATGCCAACACGCTAAAGGTCACTAACAATGCGCCAGTCCAAGCCAGACCACGCCAATTGTCATAAGGACTCATTGCGAATTGATAAATAACCACCGGCAAATTCGCCATCGGTTTATTCATGTCGGTATTAATAAATTGGTTGTTCAATGCAGTGAAAAGCAAAGGAGCTGTCTCACCGGAGATGCGCGCGACCGCCAACAAGACACCAGTCAGAATACCTGCCTTAACCGCTTTCACACGAATAAACAGAGCGACTTTCCAACGCGGAGCACCCAGCGCAAATGCAGCTTCTCGTAAGCTTGTTGGAACTAGCGCCAACATATTATCGGTAGTACGCACAACGACAGGAATCGCAATCAGAGAAATCGCCAAAGTACCCGCCCAACCGGAGAAGTGTTTAATGTGTGCCACGTAAATCGCGTACACAAATAGGCCAATCACCACTGATGGGGCAGACAACATAATGTCGGTCACAAAGCGAGTCAAATCGCTAAACCAATTCTTCTCACCATACTCTGCCAAATAGATCCCTGCCAATATGCCGATTGGTGTACTGATCAAAGTCGCGAAACCAACCATCATCAAGCTACCTAATAGTGCATTGGCTAAACCACCGCCTTCTTCACCTGGTGCGGGCGTCGCAGTGGTAATGGCTTCCCAGCTTAATGAGCCCAAACCTTTGCTGACCAAAGTCAACAAAATCCACATTAAGAAAAACACGCCTAAAGCCATCGCCGCAGTAGAAAAGAAGATGCCAATCTTATGCTTGCGCAAACGCGACTTATATACAGAATTCACAGCAGCTTGGGTCATTTCACACCTTCTTTTCTTTTCATACCTAACAGCAGCAATTTTGCCGAAGCCAAGACCACGAACGTAATTACAAATAAGATTAAGCCCAGCAAGAATAAGGAAGCGACATGCAATTCAGATTCTGCTTCGGCAAATTCGTTTGCGAGGCTAGAAGCGATACTATTTCCACCTGCAAATAAAGACCAATGTAATTTATGCGCGTTGCCGATCACAAAGGTAATTGCCATAGTTTCACCGAGTGCGCGTCCTAACCCCAACATCACACCACCAATCACGCCGGCTTTGGTATAAGGCAACACAACTTTGCGCACAACTTCCCAGCGTGTACAACCTAAGCCGTAGGCAGATTCTTTCAATACAGGCGGCACAATTTCAAATACGTCGCGCATTACGGATGCAATAAACGGGATAATCATAATGCCTAGAATGATGCCAGCTGTTAGTACGCCAATCCCAATCATCGAGCCTGAGAATAAAACACCAACGACAGGTAATTTACCTAAAGTATTCGCCAAAAATGGTTGGCCGTAAGTGCTGAAAAATGGGGCAAACACGAATAAACCCCACATACCGTAAATAATACTAGGAACACCTGCCAACAATTCAACTGCGGTACCGAGTGGACGCTTTAGCCAAACTGGGCAGATCTCTGTTAAAAATAAAGCGATACCAAAACTAATTGGAAACGCGATCAACAAGGCGATACCTGAAGTCACCAAGGTACCAACAATCGCAATCATTCCGCCGTATTGATCATTGATTGGATCCCACTCAACGGTGGTGATAAAGGCAAATCCAAATTCTTTCATTGCCGGTAAAGCGCCATAAAATAGCGATACGACGATACCGACTAAAACGAGTAAGACCATTAGCGCAAAGCTAAAGGTCAATTTATGAAACAGAAAATCCTGCAATTTCTGTTTCCGCATAGTTGAGCTATGCATCATGGTTTGTGTGGTTTGAGTACTTGTCATCACTTGACTATCTTCCTGTATTTCATCCCGAATCGATGCAGATGAAGAGTTCAAAGCTGGAGTAGATATTTTTACTTTTTATGTGCAAACATCCCAACGTCTGGTCGGGATGTTTGTGTCTTACTTACTTCAAAATAATCAAATCAATCTAACGATTTAAAAGATTTAGAAGATTAATATAGCGCTTTACCAGATGCATCTTTCAAGTTCGCTTTCCAGCTAGCTTGGATCAATTTCACCACATCTGCTGGCAATGGAACGTATTCCAATTCAGTCGCCATAGCGGAGCCGTTTGCAAAAGCCCAGTCGAAGAATTTCACAACTTCTTGTGTATTCGCTGCATTCGCAGGTACTTTATGTAACAAGATGAAAGTTGCGCCACTGATAGGCCAAGTTGCTTTGCCTGGTTGGTTTGTCAAAATCACGCCCATACCTGGTGTTTTTGCCCAATCTGCACCAGAAGCAGCTGCTTTAAAGTTAGCGTCATCTGGTTGTACAAATTGACCATCCAAGTTTTTCACTTGTGTGTGCGTCATTTTGTTGCGTTTCACGTAAGCATATTCAACGTAACCAATAGAACCTTTGATACGTTGTACATTTGCAGCAACACCTTCGTTACCTTTGCCGCCTAAGCCAACTGGCCATTTAACCGCAGTACCAGAGCTCACAGTAGATTTGAATTCTGGGCTTACTTTAGACAAATAATCTGTCCAGATAAATGTTGTACCAGAACCGTCAGAACGATGTACTACAGTGATATCTTCCGCTGGCAATTTCACACCTGGATTGATCGCCGCGATTTCAGCTGCATTCCACTTAGTAACTGTACCCATGTAAATCTTCGCCAATACTTCACCAGTCATTTTCAATTGACCTGGCGTAATCCCTTCCAAATTCACTACAGGCACAACACCACCGATTACTGCTGGGAACTGCATCATGCCGTCAGTGTTCAAATCTTCGATTTTCAATGGCATATCAGTTGCACCAAAATCAACTGTTTTTGCTTTAATTTGTTTAATACCACCACCAGAACCGATGGATTGGTAATTGATAGTATTTCCCGTTGCTTTTTTGTAAGCATCAGCCCATTTTGCGTAGATTGGATAGGGGAAAGTCGCGCCTGCACCAGTGACTTCAGCAGCATGCACAGACGAAAAAGCCAACGCAGCACCAGCTGCCATGACTAAAGACTTAACAATACGATTAAATTGCATATTGACCTCGTGTAATTGGGAAAACGATTCTTCAAGCTTAATAAAAATCTTTATAAAACCTGTATGTGACTTCATGAATTAAGCAATTTGCTTGTGCACTGAAATAACATGGATCGAACTGTACTAGCCCAATATGACAAGAATATGACAGACTTTAATGATCTATGAAATATTTGAATTGGGGAAATATTTCTGTCACAAACTTGTCATAATTAATAATTACAATCTTTGCAGAACTTGGCTATTTTGCTTGCCAAGCAGCGTGTTTATTTAGTTCAAAATCGTTTAAAACGAAAAATCGCAATGATCAATCCGGATGTCATAAACAATGTCATTGACACGACAGAAGCAATAGAGGTTAATGCAAATTCCTCTTCTTCAGCAGGCGCTAACATGAGCCACAAAGCGACAAACGATAGCGAATCGGCATTAATGACAAGCCTAGGCTTGCCACGGTCAGCAATCTATTTAGATAGAGAACGATCACAAATTGCGTTTAACTGGCGCGTGTTGGCACAAGCAGAAGACAAAAGTATCCCTTTATTAGAGCGCTTGAAATATTTATGTATTGTTGGCAGTAATCTAGACGAGTTCTTTGAAGTGCGCGTAGCTAGTTTATTAGCGCAAAATACCATCGATGGGCAACTAGCCCAACACGCCGCTTTCACTAGCATGATGGAACGTATCGATAAAGAGTGTCACGCGTTAGAGACACGTCAATACGAAGTATTAAACCAAGACATCTTGCCAGCCTTATCGCGCAAAGGCATACATTTATTACGTCACACCGAACGAACCGAAGCTCAACGTGCTTGGGTGAAATCCTATTTCGATCGCGAAGTACGTCCCTTATTAACACCGATAGGTTTAGATCCAGCACACCCCTTTCCCCAAGTTGTTAATAAAAGTCTCAACTTTATTGTCTCGCTGGCGGGTAAAGATGCGTTTGGACGCGGCACTGCGATCGCGATTGTGAAAGCACCACGCGTTTTACCGCGTGTCATCAAGATTCCCGACGAGCTAACTGAGAAAGGGCAAGCTTTCTGTCTATTGTCCTCAGTCATCCATGCGCACATTGGTGATTTATTTAATGATCGAGAAGTTCTCGCTTACTCGCAATTTCGCGTCACACGTGACAGTGATTTATGGGTGGATGAAGATGAAGTGAAAAATCTACGTCAAGCTTTGCAAGGAGAATTGCAAGGTCGTCAATTTGGCATGGCAGTTCGCCTAGAAGTTGCCAAAAATTGCCCTGAATCTTTGTCACAATTTTTACTGGAACAATTTTCTCTAAGCAAAGACCGCCTCTATGCGGTCGATGGCCCAGTCAATATGGTGCGATTATCTGAGTTAATCGACCACGTGAATCAAGCAAATCTTCGCTTCCCCGCCTTTTCAGCCAAATCGGACTCCAAGCTTGCACAAAAAAATATTTTTGATGTTTTAAACAAACAAGATATTTTATTGCATCACCCATTTCAGCCGTTCCAAACGGTAATTGATTTCATACGAACGGCATCGCTTGACCCCAATGTCTTAGCGATCAAGCAAACTATTTATCGCACCGGCATGAATTCCGATCTAATGGAATCACTGATCACCGCAGCACGCATGGGCAAGGAAGTCACGGTGGTAGTCGAATTAATGGCGCGTTTTGATGAAGAGGCAAATATTAATTGGGCAGATCGCTTGCAAAGAGCTGGCGCTCAAGTTGTGTATGGTGTGGTCGGTTTAAAGACGCATGCCAAACTAGCCTTAGTGATTCGCCGTGAAGAAGGCGGAGGCTTGCGTCATTATGCGCATTTAGGGACTGGCAATTATCACCCTTCCACCACCCGTTTTTACACGGATTTTGGTCTACTTACGGCTCACCCCAAAAAAGCGGCTGAAGTCAACGAAGTGTTTATTCACTTAACAGGTTTAACCAAGCCGAAAAAACTAGAACATCTGTGGCTCGCACCTTTCTTCTTACAACCCAAAATCATCAAGGCAATTCGGAATGAAGCACGTATCGCACGTGAAGGTCGCCCCGGTCGCATCATCGCAAAAATGAATGCCTTGGTCGATGAATCAGTAATCCGTGCTTTATATGCCGCATCAGCAGATGGCGTCAAAATCGACCTGATCGTTCGCGGTGCCTGCACCTTACGCCCTGGTGTTCCTGGATTGTCTGAAAACATTACGGTGCGTTCTATCATTGGACGCTTCTTAGAACATTCACGTATCTATTATTTCCGGAATGATTTGCAGCACGATGTTTATCTGGCTAGTGCAGATTGGATGAGCCGTAATTTATTCCGTCGTATTGAAGTTGCATTTCCGGTCTTAGAAAAGAGCCTGAAAAAACGCATTATCTCCGAAGGTTTAGATCCCTACTTAAAAGATAACCAAAATGCTTGGGTGCTTGACTCTGACGGTAGTTATGAACGCAAAAAAGTTCGTGGCAAACAGAAGCCATTTAGCGCACAACAATATTTGATGCAGACTTTAGGTTCGCCTGAATCAGAAGATAACTAAATCATATTGAGGAAAAAGTCGATGGATCTGATTCTCTGGCGCCATGCGGAAGCCGAACCCGGAAATGAAGAACTAGCCGATGCGCTACGCCGCCTGACTCCTAAAGGTCACAAACAAGCGCAAAAAATGGCGTATTGGTTAGACAGCGTGTTGCCGGATAATTGTCGGATTCTGGTCAGCCCGGCAATTCGCGCCCGCGAAACCATGATGCCACTTGCCAAGTTAAATCGAAAATTCAAGATTGCCACAGAGATTAGTCCTGAAGCGAGTGCCAACGATTTACTCAAAGCAGCTAATTGGCCAGACGCGCGCGAAACCGTGATGTTAGTTGGGCACCAACCCAGTCTAGGTGATGTAGCAGCGCGCTTAATTACGCCCAAACAAAATGAGTGTGCTGTACGCAAAGCAAACGTCTGGTGGATTACACAAAAGGAACGCGATGGTGAAGGCTTGCGTACCTATTTAAAAGCAATTATGTCGCCTGATTTGGTCATCAAATAAGATCAAAACCGCCCTTGCTCTACTTGATCACTTATTTATCGATAGCGGTCATTGATATCAAAACCTATCGCTAACAGTCACATCAACGGATTCGACCTAGCTGACTTTAAGCTACACAATTCAGCCAATTCTAGTGAAGCAGCAATAACTTATGCCGGCACGGCAATATGCTGTGCCTCAACTGCCTGCGCATGTGGCACCACATCGTGCCAAGTAATCAGTCGCAATTCGCCATCCGCTTCTTCAATCAAGGCCGACAAACTTTCTACCCAATCACCATCGTTACAGTAAATGATACCGTCGATATCTCGGATTTCTGGTTTGTGAATATGTCCACAGATCACGCCATCTAAACCGCGCTTACGAGCCTCGTCGGCTAAGGCATCTTCAAACTTGGTAATATAACTCACTGCGTTCTTGACCTTCAGCTTGAGGTACTGCGATAAGGACCAATATGGTAGTCCGGCGCGTGCGCGCCATTGATTAAACACTTGATTAATTTTCAGAATCACGGTGTACATACTATCGCCTAGATAGGCCAACCACTTTGCACAAGCAATGACGCCATCGAAACGATCCCCATGTAAGACCAACATGCGTTTACCGTTTGCGGTGGTATGGATTAATTCATCACGCACTTGAATGCCACCGAAATCAAGTTCAATAAATTGACGGGCGGCTTCATCGTGATTTCCTGGAACGAAAATCACATTGGTCCCCTTCTTCGCTTTCTTCAGCACGGTTTGCACGATGTTGTTATGGGTTTGATCCCAATACCAGCGTCGCTTCAATTGCCAACCGTCGATGATATCGCCGACCAAATACAAAGTTTCTGATTCGGTCGATTTTAAAAATTCTAGCAAGCGTTTAGCTTGGCAGCCGGGCGTACCAAGATGCAGATCAGATATCCAGATAGTTCGAAAATGTTTGATGTCTTTCTTCGGCGTTTTAGATGGCTTTAAAAGCTTTTGCATTTTCTTATCGAGAAACTGATCTGCTGGCATCATTTGGCAATATCCTCGGTTCCGTAGTGTTTAGCGTAACGATTATCTAAATTCGCGATCGGCAACATCACAAATAAATCAGCACTATGAAAATCTGGGTCCCAAGCAGGCTCGCCACCTATCCATGCACCAGCGCGCAAATAGCCTTTTAAAAGTGGCGGAATACGCGCCTCATAGCCCTCATCCATGTTTTCAAGAGGAAATGGCAAATGCGGTGTGACTCGATATTCGAGTGGAGCAAATTCTTGGTCTTTGAAATTGCGGTAGATCGCTGCGGCATTGTGTCCGCCGTCGGCCAAGCTAATGCTGGCGCAACCAATCAGGAATTCACAACGCTCACGACGCATATATGCAGCCAAACCAGCCCACAACAACATGATCACGGCACCGCTACGATAATCCGGATGTATGCATGCACGGCCAGCTTCGGCGATACTGCCACGTATGTTTTGCAAGCGCGACAAATCAAACTCGCCTTCGGAATAGTAACGTCCAATCTGACGTGCCGCATTTGGACTCAAAATCCGATAGGTACCGACGACTTTTAAGGATTTGGTATCACGTACAATTAAGTGGTCGCAGTATTCGTCAAATTCATCTTTATCTAAACAATCATCATTTGCCAAAGCAGTCAGTCCCATTGCTTCGATAAAGACTTTGTAGCGCAGACGCTGCACTTCTTTCACTTCTTTTTTGGTACTCGCAAGACTGAGACTTAATTTGGAAAAACTAGGATTAGCATCCCCGGGTATCGTCAACACTCGCATGCGCTGGTCTCCTTTATTCAAATCAGCATTTAGGCTGCAGAATAAAGAGCGAATACTTCAAGACTGTGACAGTTGCATGTCCGTTTTATGACAATGTAAAACTACAACAAATAATGAGTGTGGTGTAGCTGCGATAGTCATCTGGACGGCAATTCATGAAAACCCCCAACAAGTAAAAGAAATATTGCATAATCACAATTATTCTAAAATCAAGGAGGCAAAATGAGCATCGCATTAACCGTTTTTGTAAAAGCGCTCATTGTGGTACCAGTCACGCTGCTACCGATTCTCAACCCTATCGCCGTTGCACCAATTTTTTTATCAATGACTGGTCCTATGGATCAAGTGATGGCAAATCGACTTGCCAAGCGAATCGCAATTAATTGTTTCTTTCTATTGATGGGAGCCGTTTTTATTGGATCTTACGTGCTCGACTTCTTTGGTATCTCATTACCGATTGTGCGCGTCGCCGGTGGTATCGTAGTCGGCATGGCAGGTTGGAAATTACTGAACGATCAAGGACAAGATAAATTGCGCAATTCAGTCGCGGCATCTGCCGGTAATTGGACCAAGGAAGAACTACGTCGCCATAGTTTTTACCCGTTTAGCTTCCCTTTGACGGTTGGACCTGGTGCGATTGCTGCGTCAATTACTTTAGGTGCGCAATTACCAAACAAACCGGTCGATTGGCTGATCACAGGTTTGGCTGCGACGATAGGCGTGTTTTTGACCACAATTGCGATTTTCTTGTCATATCGCTTTGCTCGCAATTTAGAAAGTTTCTTGGGTGATGTTGGCGCAACTGTATTGATGCGTTTGTCCGCATTTATCTTGCTGTGTATTGGTATTGAAATTGGCTGGTCTGGTTTCTCTGAATTATTGGAAGATCTGAAAATGCGCCGATAATGAAATACATGTTAGCAATTCTATTGTGAGTTAGAACTGCTCTAGCGTATTTTGAATCAAAAAAATGGCTTGTTGATGAATGTGATTTTTCACACCAATCAACAAGCCATTTTCTTATTTAGCCTGCCGCACTATCCTAGTTTATTTTTTAAGCCTGAATTTATACGTGCATTGCTTAATGCAGCTAAGCGCTTTCCGCTTCATTCGCATTAGCATCTTGTAACATCAAAGCATGCTCAACTTGGGTTGATTCATCACCCACTCGACTTTTCCAAGCTTTCATAAAATAAATTCGCTCAAGTTCCGTCGGCGCTTGATGCCACAACACCATCAAGGTTCCTTTGTGATCATGCAGCTTAGCGAGTTTGATAATGCAGTCATGATTGCCATCTGCATCGGCTAAAGCGATCGCATATCCATACACACGATTCAAACGTTCTATCCGATCTGGTTCGGTTTCACTATGCGTGGCTGAGATTTTTGCGTGATCTAGAAACATAGACTTCTCCTAACATCCTTAGAATATGAAGAACTTCATTCTAGCCCATCCCCTCACCAATCGGGACAATTTGGCGTGAATTTGATCGCACAGACTTGATAATCACTATACTCATACAACGATTCAAACAACAATTTGAAAATTCACTTTGCAGCAAGCAGGCAATTTGATCTAATGGATTCATTTTGATCGCCAAGCAAACAATGTGATTTTTCGAGTAAAGCCAAACTATTGGGTTTGCGTGTTCAAGTCAACGCAGAAAGTCGACACTTTGATAATCAAAGAATCATGAAAAATGCCTATCATTATCTTATCGAACGCATTCTACCTAGCAGAATTAGCTATCGTTTGGCACTAAGTTATATATTGATACTGAGTCTATTTATCCTTGTAGTCATCCGTAGCGTATCGCAAGTACAAGAAGTGTCGCGACGCAGTCAAGAGTTTGCAAGTCAAGACCTGCAGAAATTATTGCAAGTACAAAATCTTGCTCTCGATATTGAAGGCTCAACCAGCGCTTTAGTCTTAATTTTTAATGCTACTCAGGAAAAAAGAAAACCCGCTTACGATGCCATTGATGCGAAGAAAAAACATATCGATGAATTAATCCAGCAACTGAGTGCCGAATCAGACGATGAGGCGCAATTGATATGCTTACAAAGATTATCTTCTACTCATCAAGAATATCGACAATCATATTTAAATCTATTTGATGAAATTGAACTAGATAATACTGAAGGAGCAAAACTAGTATTCGAAACGCAAGTTGCGCCCGCACGCCAGGCCTTCTTAAGCGAAAGTAATGTTTTGCTAGAACTTGCGAAACAACGCATACGACAAAGACAGGCAGAAGAACAAGAAGATTTGGAGCAACTCAAACTTCACATCCTTGCGATCTCCGTGTTAATAGTATTGTCAGGTATGGTGCTTGCCTTTATTACGCAAAGCAGCGTCGTACAACCACTCAGTATGTTAGAACATAGCGCACTAAGAATCGCATCGGGCGACTACAACAGCAAGGTGCCGACGACTCGCACCACTGAGGTTGCTCAAGTAAGCCATGCACTTAACGTTATGACCGATGCAATCGCCAGTCGTGAAGCGGAAATTGAGCAGCTTGCTTACTACGATAGCTTAAGTAATTTACCAAATCGTACGCGCTTGCTAACAATGTTTTCACAGCAAGATTTGCGACACCATGCAATGATCTTAATGGATATCGCACGTTTGAAAATTGTGAATGAGACTTTGGGATTTGGGACTGGCGATACTTTAATTGTTGAAACTAGCCAACGATTACAAAGAGCGCTTGGCAAACATTCTGAAAAAAAGACATTTTTGGCAAAATTCTCGGGCGGACAGTTTGCTCTATTTTGTGCTGATAATTCAGACTCGTACACGCAAAATTTGGTCGAACAAATCATTCACGACATCCAACTCGAACTAAACGTACCGGTTCAATGCGGTAGTTATAGTATTGACGTCAATCTCGTATTTGGGAGTGCAATAGCTAATAGCGAATCCAACAATTTAACCACACTGATCCGAAACGCCGAAGTCGCACTCTATGCAGCGAAAGAACGTAGCGAGACATTTGCTTGGTATTCCGATGCGCAAGAAGCATCTCGTCTAAGTCACTTAAGCCTATTGTCAGATCTTCGCTCCGCCATTCAAAACAACGAATTACAAATGTGGCTACAGCCTAAAATACGATTAAATGATATGCACTGTTATGGATTTGAGGCCCTAGTACGCTGGCAACATCCAAAGCGAGGATTTATCTCACCGATCGAATTTGTACCTTTTGCAGAACGCGCTGGATACATCGGTCACGTAACAAACTGGATGTTAGAACAAGCGGTACAAACCTTGGCTCAATGGAAAAACCAATACCCGCAATTAAGTATCGCGGTGAATGTCAGCACTAATGATTTACGCGACCAAAAACTACCAGAAAGGGTAAAGCAATTAATCCATCAATACCAAATTTCTCCGATGAACTTACAATTAGAGTTAACCGAGAGTGGCATCATGGAAAATCCCGACGATGCCATTCCCTTACTGCACAGTCTACGTGCTACAGGTATCGGATTATCGATCGATGATTTTGGTACTGGACACTCATCGCTCGCCTATCTGCAGAAACTACCCGTATCAGAATTAAAAATTGATCGCAGTTTTGTGATTGATATTGATCAGCAAGAATCTACTCAAAAACTCGTTAAAACAATTGTAGAAATGGGGCATAGCTTGGGGCTACATGTTATCGCCGAAGGCATAGAAACCCAAGCCGAACGCGACACGTTAATCAAATTGAGCTGCGACTCCATGCAAGGTTACTTTGCGAGTAAGCCACTACACGGCAGCACGCTCGGTGATTGGTTAGCATCTTTGCCTCATAACCAGAACCGACAGCACTCATAACGAGTGATCTATAGCAATGCTTTATAATGCGGGATAATTTTTCCACATCATCGCATTTTCTTAGAATTTCATTATGATCGTTCTTGGTATCGAATCTTCTTGTGACGAGACTGGCATCGCTCTATACGATACCAACCGCGGATTGTTGGCGCATGCCTTGCACTCCCAAATCGCTATGCATCAAGAATACGGCGGCGTGGTACCAGAGCTGGCATCACGCGATCATGTCAAACGTGCACTTCCTTTACTGCGTGAAACCTTAACTAAAGCCCAAGTACAAGCGGCAAACATCGATGCCATCGCCTACACTCAAGGCCCTGGCTTAGCAGGTGCGCTTCTAGTCGGGGCATCCGTGGCGTGTGGATTAGGTTTAGCATTAGACAAACCACTAATTGGCATCCATCATTTAGAAGGCCACCTGCTATCGCCACTACTAGCTAGCCAGCCGCCTGAATTTCCGTTTATTGCCTTACTCGTCTCTGGTGGACACACACAATTGATGCGCGTCGATGGCGTCGGCCAATACAGCTTGTTAGGTGAGACACTGGACGATGCCGCAGGTGAAGCATTTGATAAATCAGCCAAATTGCTCGGACTCGATTATCCTGGTGGCCCCGCCATTTCTAAATTAGCACAGAGCGGCGATCCATTGATACATCAATTTCCACGGCCGATGCTACATTCGAAAGACTTGAATTTCAGTTTTTCTGGACTCAAAACCGCTGTCCTTACTGCAGTAAAAAAATATCCAGAGGCATTGACTGACAATGACAAAGCCAATGTTGCACGCGGTTTTGTCGATGCGATTATTGATGTTCTAGTAGCCAAGTGCCAAACTGCGATGAAACAAACTGGATTAAAACGCTTAGTCATCGCGGGTGGCGTCGGCGCCAACCAACAATTGCGTGCGGCACTCAATGCAGCAGCCAATGCATCGAATCCAAAAAAACGTTTTCAAGTCTATTATCCAGAACTAGAGTTCTGTACCGATAATGGCGCCATGATTGCTTTTGCGGGAGCTATGCGCTTGCAAGCCTACCCCGAACTAGCGACAAAAAATTACAGCTTCAATGTGCGCCCGCGTTGGCCATTGCATGAATT
>VFQS010001973.1_pt1 | contig 17641 bp, 17 predicted proteins | sample 3512361 | NCBI WGS metagenome assembly VFQS01 (sample SAMN10412375, study PRJNA504923) | tailings metagenome | isolation source: Relicate 1 Philex TSF3 active mining | place: Philippines
GCGGCGACCGCGCTTCTGCATTCGGTCAGCGTACTTGCCACGCGTAACGCTTTGCGCGCATGGACGATCATGCTGGCGCTCGTGGCATTTGCAATGTCGATGGCTGGGACGTTCTTGGTGCGGTCGGGCATTTTGACGAGCGTCCACGCATTTGCTGTCGATCCGGAACGCGGGGCGTTCATTCTTGCGTTGATGTTGATGTACACCAGCCTTGCGTTTGTGATTTTTGCTTTGCGCATCGGTTCGGTCAAGCAAGGCGAGCCGTTTCAGCTCATCAGCCGCGAAGGCGGCATAGTTGCGAACAATATCTTCCTGAGCGTTATCCTTGCCGTGGTACTCATCGGCACGCTTTACCCGCTTGCGGCCGAAGCGATGGGTGACAAGATTTCGGTTGGCCCACCCTATTTCAATAAGGCGACGGTGCCGATTGCTGTTCTGTTGATGCTTGCCCTTTTGATTGGCCCGATGCTGCGCTGGCGTCGTGATGATCTCAAGCGGTTGAAATATTGGCTTATCGGGGGCGCTGCAATTTTGTTGTGGAGCGGTATCGCTGTGTGGAAGTTCGCGCCGGACGTTGGGCTGTTCCCATTGCTTGGGATTGCCTTGTCATTGGCACTGGCTGTCGCCGCGTGGCTGCCGTTACGCGGCCGCAAATTGCTGCGCACGCCATTGCCGGTATTCGGCATGGTCATTGCGCATTTCGGCATTGCCGTCAGCGTTTTCGGCATGGCGGCAGAGTCCGGATTTTCATCAGAAACATTGACCGCGCTTGCCCCGGGTGAAAGCGCGCAAGTCGCTGGCTGGCAAGTGAAGCTCGACGACGTCAATCCTGTTGTCGGGGACAATTGGGTTGCAGTTGAGGGCCAGATGCATGCGGTAAAAAATGGCAATGCGTTCGTGCTTCGTCCGCAATCACGTCAGTTTTTCAAACCCGAAATGCAAACGAGCGAAGCCGCATTGCTGACCCGTTGGAATGGCCAACTTTATGCCGTCATTGCGCAGCCGGACCAAGAGGGCGATGGCCGCTGGCAAGTGCGCTTGTGGTGGAAACCCTTTGTGTCGTTTATCTGGTATGGCGGACTGCTGATCGCGGTCGGTGGCATCATTGCGCTGCTTGGCCGCATGTTCCGGCGCGCGAAAAAGCCTGCTAAAAACAAGTGGCAGACAACATGAACCGGCCCTGGCTTCTGTGGATCCCGCTTGCGGTGGTCGCTTTTATAGGTGGTCTGGCCATTTACGGCCTGGCTGTGCCGAAAGACGAACAGGTGCATTCGGCGATGATTGGCCAAAAGCTCCCTGCATTTTCATTGCCTGCCGCAACGGCGGGTGTCGAAGGCTTGGCCAGCGGCGATATGGTTGATGGGAAGCCCCGTCTGCTGAACATTTTTGCCAGCTGGTGCCTGCCGTGCAAGGCGGAAGCGCCATATCTTGAAGCGTTGAAAAAGGCAGGTGTCGAAATTGACGCCATCGCTATTCGTGACCGACCCGAAGACGTTGCGGCATTCTTAAGCGAATTCGGCAACCCGTTCCGGCGGATTGGATCGGACAGCGAAATGGCGGTTCAGCTTAAGCTTGGATCGTCAGGGGTTCCGGAAACTTATGTCATCGGCGGTGACGGCACGATATTGTATCAGCATATCGGTGATATTCGGGCCGAACATGTCCCGATGCTGATTGAAAAAGTGAACGCCGCGAAATGAGAAAGCTGGCGCTCATCTTTCTGATGCTTGCAACACCCGTGTTCGCGCAAGGCAGCGGTCCCACGCCTGCATTGGCGAACCGTCAGCTGCCTGATCCCGCACAGGAAGCGGCGGCCATCAAGTTGATGCACAGCTTGCGCTGCATTCAATGCCAGGGGCAATCGATCGCCGACAGTGATGCGCACATGGCGGGAACGATGCGCGCGGAGGTACGGCAACAAATTGCAGCGGGGCAGAAGCCCGAGGCCATTCGTGGCTGGATGATCGCGCGTTATGGTGAATGGGTCAGCTTCGAACCTGATATAAAGGGGGCAGGGCTGTTGCTTTGGCTAACGCCCTTATTGGTTCTGATCGCGGGCATATGGCTGGCGCGCGGACTATTCCGGAGGGGCGCATGAACGGTTGGTTCGCACTTGGTATTTTGGCTATCATTAGCTTGGCCGTGCTCGTCTGGAATGTCCGATCGTCGAAAGGCTTGTGGCAGATTGCCGCAGCTGTCATTCTATTGGGCATGACGGGATACGCGCTTCAGGGGCGGCCCACGACACCATCGTCACCTGCCAAGCCACTGGCGGCAAGCGAAGTCGCCGCGATCGAGCTTGTCGATATACGGGCTGATATGGACCAAAGCTTTGGCAGCGCAAAACGCTGGCTTGTTACCGCGGACTCATTTGCCAAGCAGGGCGATTACACGCTGTCGGCATCCTATATTCAAGCGGGGTTGCGCAAAGACCCGAACAACCCTGATTTGTGGTCCGCATTGGGTTTGCAGCTGATGCTCGCAAGCGAAGGCCAAATGTCGCCACCTGCGCAATTGGCCTTTGATAAGGCGCGGGCAATCCGGCCCAATTACCCTGCGCCATATTATTTTGCGGGACTTGCGCGGCTCTTTGCCGGTGACCTCGACGGGGCCATTTTGCTCTGGGAAAAGACCGTGTCACTGGCGACACCGCAAGCCAAGTGGAAGGCACGGATTGAGTCGCAACTGCAAGCGGCGAAGGCATTGCAGGCGCAGGCCGCTAATGCCCAAGCGGCTAATGCAGATAAGTAACTGATATAAATTGTTTTTGCTGCCAATGACGGGCTTTATTGCTTTGTTGTGAAGGGGTGATGGCCATGCTAATGCGCGCGTCCTGACTGCTTCTAGGGGCAATCGGGGGAAACGCCGGGGAAACGAAATGGTTGGACCGCAAGCCGCAGACGATTTTGGTCATAGCGAGCAAGATCATCATGCAAGTCATGCCCCAAAGGGGTCTTTGCTCGCTTTGTGCGTTGGCACAGTTGGCGTTGTATTCGGCGACATCGGGACGAGCCCGATTTATGCGTTTCGCGAAACATTCGCTGGCCATCATCCTATCACGCCAGATCCAACGCATATCAATGGCGTTCTAAGCCTCGTATTCTGGTCGATGATGATCGTTGTGACATTCAAATATGTCTTCACGATCATGAAGGCGGACAACAAGGGCGAGGGCGGAAGCCTTGCCCTTCTCGCGCTGATTAACCGGCAGACTGCGGGCGCAAAATGGACCGCGCCCTTCGTGATGCTGGGCGTTTTTGCAACTGCCCTTTTCTATGGCGACTCCATGATTACGCCGGCGATGTCGATCCTGTCGGCGGCGGAAGGTCTGAAATATGTCAGCCAAGGTTTTAGCGCGTGGATCCTGCCCATATCGATCGTGATTATCGGTGGACTGTTTGCGTTCCAGTCGCGCGGCACGGCCAAGGTTGGCGCATGGTTCGGGCCGATCATGCTGGTCTATTTCGCAACGCTGGCGGGCCTAGGCATTATGCATCTGACAAAGATGCCGTTGATCATTTTGGATGTTCTGAACCCGCTGAACGCCTTTTATTTCTTTTACGTTGATGGTTTCCGTGCATTTGTCGCGATGGGCACTGTGGTGCTTGCCGTTACCGGCGCCGAAGCGCTCTATGCCGATATGGGGCATTTTGGGCGGCGCCCAATCAAGTTCAGCTGGCTGTTCTTTGTTCTGCCCGCGTTGATGCTGAACTATATGGGGCAGGGGGCAATGATCCTGTCGATGACGCCTGAGGAAGCCCAGCTGGCCATTCGTGACCCGTTCTTCCTGATGGTGCCGGACATCATTAGCACGCCCGTTATCATATTGACGATCTTGGCCGCGATTATCGCCAGCCAAGCCGTTATTTCGGGTGCATTCTCTTTGACACAGCAAGCCATCCAATTGGGCTTCATGCCACGCTTGAGCATTTTGCACACCAGCGAAAAAGCCGCAGGGCAGATCTACATTCCGGCAATCAACTGGGGGCTGGCGGTGATGGTCCTCTTGCTGGTGCTGTTCTTCCAGTCTTCGTCCAACCTTGCCGCTGCTTATGGTATCGCGGTTACGGGTGCGATGTTTATCGATACCTGCCTGATCGCGGTCGTGCTGTTGTCGCTTTGGAAATGGCCAAAGTGGAAAGCCATTCCGATCTTGGCGTTGTTCTTCATCGTCGACTTTGCCTATTTCGGCGCAAACCTGCTCAAGGTTCCATCGGGTGGCTGGGTGCCGCTGTTGATTGGTTTGGTGATCTTCACCTTGCTGACGACTTGGTCACGTGGCCGCGCGCTGATGCGCGAGCGTATGGCCGAAAGCACCATGCCGATGGAAATCTTCATCAAATCGGCTGCAAACAGCGCTACGCGGGTTCCGGGCACTGCAATCTTCATGGCGTCGGCCGCGAGCGGGGTTCCTTCGGCGTTGCTGCATAACATCAAGCACAACCGCATATTGCATGAACGCGTCATCATTCTCACGGTGCAAATTGAGGATGTCCCCTTCGTCGAAACCGGCGAACGGATTATCTGCAAAGACCTTGGTGAAGGTTTCTATCGCGTCAAAATGCGCTTTGGCTTTTTGGAAGAGACCAACGTCCCTGCGACGCTCGATATGGTCGATCTGTGCGGTCCAAAGTTCGACATGATGCACACCAGCTTCTTCCTGTCGCGGCAGACGCTGATTGCTTCGAAGATTCCCGGCATGGCGATCTGGCGCGAAAAGATTTTCGCATGGATGTTGCGCAATGCGGCAAACGCCATGGAGTTCTTTAAGCTACCCAGCAACCGGGTGGTCGAACTGGGAAGCCAAGTCGAAATTTAACACGCTACGCCGCGTTGACCATGTATCGTCGCAAAATCGCTTGAACCCTTTTGTTTTGAACAATACGAACAAAAAAGGAACTTCGATTGGAAGATCGTATGTCGGCTATGTCATTGCTTTCGGCGGCTAGCTGCGCCGATTTGAAGGAAATTTGGCAATCCGTCTATTTCGATCGGTTTGGCATCACCTTTGATGACGGCAGTAACCCGGCGAGCGTGTCGGGCAGTCTGCTGTTTAGCGGTGTTGTATTCACTTATGCGTTACAGTCGTGCCCTGCGCCAGCGGCAACGCACCACATTTTTTGCAATGCTGATCTCTCCGATATTCATTCCGCCGTGCACATCGATTTAGGTCCAGCGGTCGCATCTGGCCGCATTATTCCCGCAATTGTTCAAGCTATGCTGGAGCTTGGCGACGTTTTGGGGCGCAACCTGGGTATCAAGGCCGTGTTTTGGTCTCCGGCGGATGTTGTTTCCGGATATGATTATTACGCAGAGGCTGTGGCGCAATATGCCGAAGGTGCGGCCTTTCCGGCGTTGCTGTGTGTTGGCTTTGACATGTCGGCGGTCGATATTGTGCAAACAAGCGGGTTGGCGTGGCTATGCGATCAGGAACTTAGCTTCACGCATCCGCAGCTGCCCATGCATGAAGCTATGCGCTATGTGGTGCGCCTTGTGCACGACCTTGCCACGCAAGGGGCATATGATCGCGCACTGGAACTGCCCGGCTTGCATGCAGATGAGGTTGTTGTCGTGACGCCCAGCCCCGATCAGGGCACAGTAAATGCATGCTTGGTTACCGGTAAAGAGGCCATAAACTCCGCCCAACAGCAAATGGGTCGCGCCATTTGGCTGGCAACTAAATGAATGCGCATAAATTTTATACTGGACGAATGTTGCTTTGAATGGCTATCGCCGCAACATAATGTCTTTGCATAACGCGACCTTGCTTCTTCTACGACTTACACGCCCTTAGGCGTGCGCTTGATGTCGGCATCGTTCGGCAGGCCGCCTAAGGGCTTCATGAAACCCCGCCAAGTCTTACAGCCCAGATAATGGGCGCAATAGCGAAGTTGCAAAAAACATGATGTTATCCGATCCATCTCGTAAATACCGCGCATTCCCGCAAGTTGATCTGCCCGATCGTCAGTGGCCAAATCGTACAATAGACGCTCCGCCACGCTGGCTTTCCACCGACTTGCGCGATGGCAATCAGGCGCTGATCGACCCGATGGGCGCCGAGAAAAAGCGCCGGTTTTTTGATCTTCTCCTGAAAGTCGGCGTGAAGGAAATCGAAGTTGGTTTCCCAAGCTCCGGCGCGACAGATTTCGATTTTATCCGTGGTTTGGTCGATAGCGGAAGCATCCCCGACGATGTGACGATCCAGAGCCTGACGCAGTCGCGGCGCGACCTTATTGAGAAAACGTTTGAAAGCATGGCGGGCGCACCGCGTGCGATTGTGCATCTGTATAATGCCGTCAGCCCCGCTTGGCGCGACATTGTCTTCAACCTCGACAAAGCGGGGGTGAAGGCCATCGCGGTTGAAGGCGCGCATATGTTGATGGAGCAAGCCGCGCGCTTCCCCGAAACCGATTGGCATTTTGAATATAGCCCCGAAACCTTTTCCACCGCCGAACTCGAATTCAGCCTTGAGGTGAGCGAGGCTGTGATGGAGGTTTTGAAACCGACCGCTGCCAAGCCACTGATCCTGAATTTGCCCGCCACCATCGAAGCCGCGATGCCCAATGTATATGCGGACCAGATCGAATGGATGTGCAAACATATCAGCGCGCGTGATGCTGTCGTCATCAGCCTGCATCCGCATAATGACCGGGGCAGCGGCATTGCCGCGGCGGAACTTGGCCTGTTGGCGGGAGGCGACCGGATTGAAGGTTGCCTGTTCGGCAATGGGGAACGCACGGGCAATGTCGACCTCGTCACGCTGGCGCTCAACATGTATACGCAAGGGCTGAACCCCGGTCTTGATTTCAGCGACATCGATGAAGTCATCCAGACCGTGGAATATTGCAATCAACTGCCGGTCCATCCGCGCCACCCATATGCTGGTGAACTGGTGTTCACGGCCTTTTCGGGATCACATCAGGACGCCATTAAAAAGGGTTTTGCCGCGCATGAACGGCAGAATGACGAAATCTGGCGGGTTCCTTATCTGCCGATTGATCCCGCGGATCTGGGGCGCTCATATGAAGCCGTCATCCGCGTAAATTCGCAAAGCGGCAAGGGCGGTGTCGCCTGGGTTATCGAGCAGGACCACGGCCTCAAACTTCCGAAGCGTATGCAGGCTAATTTTTCCACGACGGTGCAGGAACTGTCGGACGCGACGGGCCGTGAACTGACCAGCGCCGATATCTGGGAAGCCTTTGAAAAGCGCTATCATCTGAAAGGTGAAGGGCGCTTCCGCCTAATCGACTTCCGCGAAAGCCAAAGCCAGCGTCAACTGGATGAGCGCATCTTCGCAGGCAACATCCGCATCGATGGTGTCGAACAAAGCGTGAGCGGTCGCGGCAATGGACTTATCTCAAGCCTTGCCAACGCGCTTGAGGAGGCTCTGGGAGGGCCGCTGGACATCATTGACTATAGCGAGCACGCAATCGGCCACGGTACCGACGCACGCGCTGCTGCCTATGTTGAGTGCCGTGTTAGCGATGGGCCTATTTTGTTCGGTGTCGGCATCAGCAGGGATGTCGCAACCGCGTCCGTTCGGGCGATTTTGAGCGCTGCCAACGGCGCGTAAGTAGATCTAAAGGTGGGCGTGCATGAAAAATCACGTCCGCCTAACCTTACGTAATGGCTCGTTCCGTGCCAGCCATTTGACAGCCGCAATGTGCAGGCGCTAACCCCCACTTAAATGGTCATTTAACAAGGGATTCGGCGCATGGCACTTCCGGCAATTTTCGACAATCTTCGTCTTCCGGTGATTGGATCGCCGCTTTTTATCGTTTCCGGTCCAGAGCTGGTGATTGCCCAGTGCAAGGCCGGTATTGTCGGCTCATTCCCCGCGCTCAATGCGCGTCCGGCCAGCCAGCTGGACGAATGGTTGCACCAGATCACCGAAGAGCTTGCAGCGCATAACCGCGACAATCCCACCCGCCCTGCCGCGCCTTATGCGGTGAATCAGATCGTGCATAAATCAAACAACCGGTTGCAGGAAGATTTGGCGACCTGCGCGAAATGGCAGGTTCCCATCACGATCACGTCGCTTGGCGCGCAGGAAGAACTGAACCAAGCCGTGCACAGCTGGGGCGGCATTGCCTTTCATGACGTTATCAACGACCGTTTCGCGCATAAGGCAATTGAGAAGGGCGCAGATGGCCTTATTCCCGTCGCTGCAGGCGCTGGCGGCCACGCTGGGGTGACTTCACCATTCGCATTGATGCGCGAAATTCGTGAGTGGTTTGATGGCCCAGTGGCCTTGTCGGGATCGATTGCACACGGTGCGTCCGTTTTGGCCGCGCAAGCCATGGGTGCAGACTTTGGCTATATCGGCAGCGCGTTCATCGCGACGAAGGAAGCCAATGCCGTTGACGGCTACAAAGAGAATATCGTCGAAGCAAACGCGGCGGACATTGTTTACTCGGACCTATTTACCGGCGTCAGCGGCAATTATCTGCGCCAGTCGATCGAGCGCGCAGGGATGGACCCTAACAATCTGCCAAAGGGCGATATTTCCACGATGAACTTTGGTTCGGGAGGCAATAGCGAAGCCAAGGCTTGGAAGGATATCTGGGGTTCAGGCCAGGGTATCGGCGCGATCAAGGAAGTGCAAACTGTGGCACAATTTGTGGATCAGTTGGAGGCCGAGTATCGCGCAGCGAAGGTTGCTTTGGATGCGGCTTTCCGGGGCTAATTATAACCCCGGCATGGGGTAGCCAGCAAGATATGCACATGACGCCGCAAAGGCACAAAGCGCGGAAAATCTCCCCTTTGTGCTTTTGCGGCATTTTATTTTTGATCGTTAGCTGGCTTTTTCAAAAGCGACGCTAATGTCGAGCTTTACCTCGTCCGATACGAATGGAACGCCGTAACTTACGCCAAATTCGCTGCGCTTAATGGTGGTTGTGGCATGAAAGCCGACGGTTGGCTTCTTGCTGAATGGATTGTTGCCCGCCCCTGAAAAGGTCGTGTCGAGCACGACCGGCTTGGTAATGCCGTTCAGCGTTAGGTTACCTGTAATTTTGGCTGTCGTGCCCTTGGCGACCACGCTGGTGGACACAAATTTTGCGTCCGCAGGCGCTGGACCGAAGAAGTCCGCTTTGCCGCCTTCTTTGCCAGCACGAAGCAAATGGCCCGTGAGGCCAGCGCTCGCGGTTGTGACTTTTCCTAACGGAATAGTGATATCGACCGTTGATGCATTTGGCTTGGCAGGGTCCAGAACCAATGTCCCCGTCGCATCGCCGAGGATGCCAAAATAATCGTTGAACCCGAAATGGCTTACGCGCCAGCCGATCAGCGTGTGTCCGGGATCGGTGTTGTACGTTCCTGCGGTCACGCGCGTGACATCCACCACGCCAGGGGTTTGTGGTGCGCTCTGTGCGATCAGGGGGACTGCAGCGAAGAGGGGAAGGGCACATAAAAGCTTGCGCATAAAATTGCTCCAGACATGAAAAAGGGGAGGCACCAGTGTCGATGCCTCCCCCTTAACTGTCAAGATGCCAAGAAGATTAGTTTTTCGCTTGATCAACCAGCTTATTCTTGGCGATCCAAGGCATCATGGCGCGCAGTTTTGCGCCAGTTGCTTCGATTGGATGCGCGGCAGCAGCTTTGCGTGCAGCCTTGAGTTCAGGTTGTCCCGCACGGTTGTCCAGAACGAAGTTCTTCACAAAACGGCCGGATTGAATGTCCGCAAGAACGCGCTTCATTTCCGCCTTGGTTTCGTCGGTAATGATGCGCGGACCAGTCGTGATGTCGCCATATTCCGCGGTGTTGGAGATGGAATAGCGCATGTTGGCGATGCCGCCTTCATATAGAAGGTCAACGATGAGCTTGGTTTCGTGCAAGCATTCGAAATACGCCATTTCAGGGGCATAGCCCGCCTCAGTCAGCGTTTCGAAGCCGGCTTGGATAAGGTGCGTGATACCACCGCAAAGGACGGCCTGTTCACCGAACAGATCGGTTTCGCACTCTTCGCGGAAATTGGTTTCGATGATACCGCTGCGTCCGCCGCCAACGCCGCTTGCATAAGCCAGCGCGATGTCATGGGCATTGCCCGATGCATTTTGCGCGACGGCGATAAGGCAAGGCACGCCGCCGCCTTTTTGATATTCGCTGCGCACGGTATGGCCGGGGCCCTTTGGCGCGATCATGATGACATCAATGTCCGCGCGTGGTTCGATAAGGCCGAAATGGACGTTCAGGCCATGGGCAAAGGCAAGCGCCGCGCCGGGTTTCATATTTGCATGCAAGTCATCGGCGTAAATCGCGGCCTGATGCTCGTCAGGTGCCAGCACCATCAAAATATCGGCCCATGCTGCGGCATCGGCATTTGCCAAGACCTTGAAGCCAGCAGCTTCAGCCTTTTTCGCGGTGGCCGATCCAGCACGCAACGCAATGGCTACGTCCGCAACGCCGCTGTCGCGCAGATTCTGTGCATGTGCATGGCCTTGGCTGCCATAACCAACAATCGCGACTTTCTTGTCCTTGATCAGGCCCAGATCGCAATCTGCGTCGTAAAATACTTTCATGTTTTAGTCCTTCTGCTTTGCCGTCACCCGGAATGTGTTTCAGGGTCTTACTTTCAACGGCGTAATATTGTGACGATGAAATTTAGCTGCCTTCGGCTCCGCGCATCAGGCCGACAATTCCGGTTCTGCCGACTTCAACCAGGCCGACTTCGCGCATCAACGCGACGAACGTGTCGATCTTGTCCGGGCCGCCGGTTATCTCAAAAATGAAGCTGTTGACAGTCGCATCGATCACGCGGGCGCGATAAATATCGGCAAGGCGCATGGCCTCAACCCGTTGGTCGCCGGTGCCGCGCACTTTAACCAACGCAAGCTCTCGCTCGACATGGGGGCCAGCTTCGGTCAGGTCCGTGACTTTGTGCACCGGGATCAGGCGTTCACATTGCGCAATGATCTGGTCGATGACCGGCGGTGGTCCGCGGGTCACGATGGTAATCCGGCTGATGGCATGATCTTCGCTGATATCGGCAACGGTCAAACTGTCGATGTTGTAACCGCGCGACGTAAACATACCCGCGATCCGCGCGAGCGTGCCGGCTTCGTTATCGACGGTCAGCGTGAGCACATGCCGTTCGGTGAGTTCCTGTTTGATATGCATTATACGAGCGCCTTTGCTTCGTCGTCCATCGTCCCTGATACTTCATCGGAATGCAGGATCATGTCCGTATGGGCTGCGCCTGAAGGTATCATCGGGAAGCAATTTGCGGTTTTGTGCACGCGGCAATCGAACATCACCGGGCCGTCATGGGCAAGCATTTCGGCTATAGCTTCATCGAGCTTTGCCGGGTCACTGCAACGTATGCCTTTCCATCCATAAGCTTCGGCCAGCGCCACAAAATCGGGCAAGCTGTCTGAATAGCTTTCCGAGAACCGGCTTTCATAAGTCAGCTCTTGCCACTGGCGCACCATGCCCATCCATTCGTTGTTCAGGATGAAGACCTTGACCGGCAAACGATATTGGGTCGCGGTCGCCATTTCTTGAATATTCATCTGGATCGACGCTTCGCCAGCGATATCGATCACCAGCGCGTCCGGATTACCCATTTGTGCACCGACCGCTGCGGGCAGGCCATAGCCCATGGTTCCCAAGCCGCCGCTGGTGAGCCATTTGTTCGGGGCATCAAAATGGAAATGCTGTGCTGCCCACATTTGGTGCTGCCCAACTTCCGTCGTGATGATAGGCGCTCTGTCTTTGGTGGCCGCGAACAAACGCTCAATCGCATATTGCGGCATGATTTCCTGCGTGCTGCCGGGGTAGCTGAGGCAATCGACGGCGCGCCAGCCCTTGATACGTGCCCACCAGTCGTCCAACGCCGCGGCTTTATATTTACGGCCTTTCCACACTTCGATCATTTGCCGCATCGCCGCGCCAACATCCGCCACGATGGGCAGATCAACGCGTACCGTTTTGTTGATCGAACTGCGGTCTATATCGATGTGGATTTTGATGCTGTCGGGTGAGAATGCATCCAAGCGACCTGTAACGCGGTCGTCGAAACGCGCGCCTAGGCATAGCATCACGTCGCACTGGTTCATCGCCATATTGGCTTCATATGTGCCATGCATGCCAAGCATGCCCAGCCATGCGTCGCCTGAGGCAGGATATGCGCCAAGGCCCATGAGGGTTGAGGTGACAGGCGCGCCGCACAGTTCGGCCAGCTCACGCAGTGCCGCACTTGCATCGGGGCCGGAATTGATGATGCCGCCGCCGGTATAGAGTATTGGCGCCTTCGCATTGGCCAACAGCTCAACCGCACGATTGATTTCGGCGTAATCGGCTTCGCCCGCTGGGCTAAACCGCGACGACGTTGGGCGCTTTACGTCGGTGGATGCCGTCGCAACCTGAACATTTTTCGGAATGTCGATGACAACGGGGCCAGGGCGTCCTTTGGTCGCGATGGCAAATGCCTCGCGCACCGTGGATGCGAGGTCCGCTGGATCTTTCACGAGATAATTGTGCTTTGAACAGTGGCGCGTGATGCCCACCGTGTCGGCTTCCTGAAACGCGTCTGTGCCGATCAAGTTGGTGGCAACCTGTCCCGTCAAAACAATGAGCGGAATGGAATCAAGAAATGCGTCGGCAATGCCGGTGACGGCATTGGTTGCGCCGGGGCCTGATGTGACCAGCACCACGCCCGGCTTGCCCGTCGAACGCGCGTAACCTTCTGCGGCATGCGCAGCGCCGGCTTCGTGACGGACGAGGACGTGACGGATTTTCTTATGCTGAAACAGTGCGTCATAAATGGGCAGAACTGCGCCGCCGGGATATCCGAATACGGTGTCCACACCCTGTTCGATCAAGGTATCGATCAATATTTCTGCACCGGATTTTTCGGGCACTGTAAAGTCCTCACTCATTATGAAACTGCCCTATGTTGCAGCGCAACACAGTAGGCAAGAGCGGGCTAGCTAGAGATTACAAAATGACATGTCAACGATAATCATTGAAATATTGTTTCAAAATAACGTCTATTTGAATCATTTATTTCATCGATGATGCGGGGCCATGCGGCGGGCGCTTGGTTCCTGAACCAGGTAAACTGCCGCTTTGCATATTGGCGGGTCGCAATTTTGCCGCGTTCGATGGCTTCTTCCTCCGACATAGTGCCGCCAAGAAGCGCGGCGATCTCGGGTACGCCAATGGCGCGCATGATTGGCGCATCGTGCGGCATGTGCTGCGCCAACAAGGCTTCAACTTCCTGAATAGCGCCGCTTTGCATCATCTGTTCGAAGCGCATGTCGCACCGTTGATATAGCCATTCACGCGGTGGCAAGAGGAGGAGCGGGCGCAGCGAGATGTCTTGCGCGATACCACCCGTCTTAATTTTACGCCATGCGCTGATGCTGCGCCCAGTGCCCTCAATAACCTCAAGCGCGCGGGTGATACGGATGATATCCGCAGGGCCTAAGGTCACGGCCATAGCTGGGTCGCGCTTTTGAAGCGCTTCATAAGCTTGTGCGACGGGCAGTGCCCGAATGCGGGCGCGCAATTCCGGATCGATATCGGGTATGGGTGCGATGCCATCGAGTAATGTCTGGATATACAGGCCGCTGCCACCGACCAATACAGGCAGCGCGCCTGCATCATGCGCTTCGCAAATGGCGTCTTTCGCATCATTGGCCCAACGTGCCGCCGAACAATGCGTTTGCCCATCCAGATATCCGAATAAACGATGCGGGGCACTGCGTTGTTCGCTTTCGGTAGGCTGGGCGCTGAGTATCGGCAGGTCGGAATAAACTTGCGCGCTATCGGCGTTGATAATCACGACATTGCGCGACTTTGCCAATTGCAGCGCTAATGCTGTCTTGCCGCTTGCGGTCGGACCCGCAATAAGCGCGACCATCTTTTTAGGATTCGAAATGCCCATATTAACCCTGATAGCAGCAGATTCTTTGGAAAGCGGCATTATTTCAGAAGCCTGCGACCGATTGGCTGCACATGACTGTGTTCCCGCAACCACGGACTGGCTGGCGGAGGGCAGGGCCGTGGACATTCGCTTTGACGGCGCTCTGGCAGATGCGCGCGCTGCGGTTGCCATCCTCGAAGACCGCGTCGATGTCGTCGTCCAATATGAAGAACAGCGGCGCAAAATGCTGTTGGTTTCCGACATGGATAGCACGATGATTACGGTCGAATGCATCGATGAGCTGGCTGACTTTGCCGGAATAAAGCCCGAAATCGCGGCAATTACCGAGCGAGCGATGGCTGGGGAGTTGGACTTTGCAGAGGCGTTGAAGGCGCGTGTTGCGTTGCTGGCCGGGCTTGATGCCGACATGATCCAGCAATGCCTGCATGAACGCGTCCGCCCTATGCCGGGGGCGGAGACATTGGTACGCACAATGACCGCATGGGGCGCGCATGCCGTGCTGGTATCGGGGGGCTTTACCAGTTTTACCGGCCCCGTTGCGGCCATGCTTGGCTTTGCTGAGGTGCATGCCAATGTCCTTGAGATTGAACAGGGGCGTCTGACGGGGCGTCTCGCCGCCGATATTGTTGATGCGGCGACAAAGCGGCGAGTGCTTCAATCCGCGGCAGGAACGCTTGGGTTAGACCTGAACTCCGCGCTTGCGGTCGGCGACGGCGCCAATGACATGCCGATGATCGCAGAGGCCGTATCGGCCAACGGCCTTGGCGTGGGCTATCATCCTAGACCGCAACTTGCCGCCGCAGCCAATTTTGCGGTGCGCCATAATGATTTGACCGCGCTTCTTTTTGCGCAGGGGATTAAACCCGGCGCATGGGCGCGTTGAGTAAGTGAAACACATTGAGCGGCGCAGGGTTGATGATATGATGCCCCAAGCCGTTTTTCCATAGGAGCATAATATGCGCGCATTTCTGCCTGTTCTTCTCATCCCGGTTCTCGCCAGCTGTGCGACGCTGATGCCAACAAAGTCGGGTGAAGCGTCGGAAGTCGTCACGGCTGAGCTTGCGCGGGCAGATGGCAGCCGGGCAGGCGTTGCAACTATATCGCGGCGCGGGGACGGCCTGTTCCTAAGCCTATCGGCCGAAGCGCCAGCAGAGGGAACATTTGGCATGCACCTTCACGCGGTGGGAACATGCCAAGGACCGGATTTTACGTCTGCCGGACCACATTGGAACCCCGAGATGAAACAACATGGCCTGGATAATCCAATGGGCGCGCATCATGGCGATTTGCCAAATGTAACAGCTGGCGCTGACCGTAAAATAACATTGGAGTATAAATTGCCTGATTTTGTGATTTCAGGACCTACCGGGCTGTTAGATACCGATGGTGGGGCCTTGGTTATTCACGAAAAAGCAGATGACTATAAAACAGACCCCAGCGGGAACAGCGGCAAACGGATCATTTGCGGTGTCTTCAAGTCGGGCAACCGGTCCTGACCCTAAACTTTATCCGCATATAGAAGGCAGCCGGGGGCCACGCGTTCCAAAATGACGTTGATGGCATTTTTGGCAAAGGCAAAACAACCCTGGCTGCGGCCAATCTTACCCTGATCTTGAATCAGCGATTTGTTCACATACCATGCCGGATGAATAACAATCGCGCGCGCTTCGGCTTGGTCATTCTGCGGATCCAAGCCAATGAGCCGGCGCGACTCGCCATATTGGCCAATATAGGTGTCGCTGACGAGGTAACTGCCAGCCGATGTCGCTTCTGACCCATGAACGTTCGAAAAATGCTGTACCCATCCGCTATGGCTAGGGTCGGAACCTTTTCCATGGGCCACCAGATAATGCGCGGATGAACCATTCATTAAATCCACGATGTAAAAACGAGGGTCGCGCGACGGTTTCGAAAAATCGGCAATCGCGATCAGGTCGTGATTGCGAATGCGGCTTTTATGCATGTCCAGCGCGGCTTTGGCGCGGCTGAGCAATACAGGCGAGGGTGACCCGGCACTGTTATTGCCGGTTCCCGGGGCAAAAACGATATCTGCTGCTGTAGATGGAGCGGCAAGCAAGCCGGCACCGGCAATAGCCGATTGAATGAAGTGTCTGCGACCAATTATCATGGAAATGAGATAGGGGCGAACGTTGGCCAGCAACAGTAGCGCACAGGCGCTTCGCCGCAAAACTAGGACAGTTAACCTCATTGCCCCCAAGGTCGTTTTTACCGATCGCAGCGAAATTCACATCGAATTCATCTGAGTTGTTTGCTATGATGATTGAATTGCAGTGTGTTGCTGTATCTTGAGGGTTTAAAGCCAATTCCATGAAATTGAACGCGGGCATCCGGACATTGCACGTCATGTGCGCGCTTGCGCTGTTCGCGAGCGTGCCTAGTGCCGTTGTTGCGCAGAACAGTGCTCCAGCCGTGCCGACGAACACACCGGCGAGCCCCGTTGCTGTCCCTGAAACTGCGGTGCCGCCGCCGGTTGTTGCTCCACCTGAAATCAAACCACCCGTCGTCGTACCTGCGCCAAAGCCCGTCCCCAAAAAGGGACCGGTGGATAGGCTTAAGCCCGGTCAATATGTGTGGATCCCGCAAGACCGCTATGAAGGGCCGATGAAAATTGTCGTCGTGCTGGATACGCAGCGGGTCTATGTATTCCAAAATGACAAGCTGATTGGTTTCAGCACGATTTCGTCCGGTAAAAAAGGCAAAGAAACGCCCATTGGTGCTTTCAATATTCTGCAAAAAAATATCGATCACAAATCCAACCTCTATAGCAATGCCCCAATGCCTTATATGCAGCGGCTCACTTGGGATGGGATTGCCATACACGGTGGCTATGTGCCCGGATATCCAGCATCGCATGGCTGCATTCGCTTGCCACTGCCGTTTGCGAAGTCGCTGTTCGCGGTCACGAAATTGGATCAGGAAGTGGTGATATTGAAAGATACATCGACGCCGGTGAAGCGGAATCCGCCCAAGCCAGAACCAACGGTTGACCCTGCGCCTGCACCCTTGACCGGCGATAGCTTGGCCGACCCGTCTGGCACCCCTCCAGCTTCGCCGCCAAAACCCGACGTGCGGAACTAAACGCAGGCTCTTTTGCTGGGAGGCAAACGTAACTTCGCCAATTGACGTTTACGCTAACGTAAAGTAGTGACGCTAGTGCACACAAGAGGGAAGGCGCCATGGAATCAATTACGCGCGAGGAAAGGCGGGCCGACGCCACCATCGATACGCCAGATGCATTTAACCGCGAGTCATTCACAATCTCAGATCTTTCGAGCGAGTTTGATGTAACCGCGCGGGCCTTGCGCTTTTACGAAGACCAAGGCTTGATTTCCCCGGAACGTTTGGGGCTTGCGCGCATTTATTCCAAGCGCGATCGCGCGCGGCTTGCGTGGATATTGCGGGCCAAGCGCGTTGGTTTCAGCCTTGCTGAAATCCGGGAAATGATCGACCTTTACGATCTGAACGATGGCCGCAATATTCAGCGCCGCGTAACCATTGAAAAATGCCGTGACAGGATCAATCTGTTAAAGGCGCAGCGTGACGATATCGAAAGCGCTATTCACGAGCTTACCGAATTTGTTTCAACCGTCGAAAAGGCAGAGGCCGCAGACAAATCTGCCAGCGCCTAATTTGATATTTCCAGCCGATTAAGGATCGAAAATGCCAAGCTACACCGCCCCCGTTCGCGATATGCAGTTCATTCTCAACGAAGTATTGGCTGTTGAGCGTTTC
>VFQS010001974.1_pt1 | contig 17639 bp, 13 predicted proteins | sample 3512361 | NCBI WGS metagenome assembly VFQS01 (sample SAMN10412375, study PRJNA504923) | tailings metagenome | isolation source: Relicate 1 Philex TSF3 active mining | place: Philippines
TTTTCTGCTGTGGCGTGACGCTGGGCATGTAGATTCTGCCCCTGGTTTCCAGCTTTCGGCAGGCTAAGGCGACACCCTGTGCGTGGTTGCCGGCACTGGCACAGACCACCCCCTGGTGCAGGATTTCCGGGGATAAAGTACACATGAGGTTGTACGCCCCTCGAATTTTATAGGAGCGTACAACCTGCTGGTCTTCCCGTTTGAGCAGGATGGTACAGCCAAATTTTTCGGAAAGGTGCTCATTGAGCTGCAGGGGGGTAGCGTCTGCAACCCCATTCAAGCGCACTTTTGCCTGATAAACAGCGGATACCCGGACCAGGCCCGGGATTTCCTGAACTTCTGCGACCATCCGTATGGGATTATTCCCCTTGCGCTTCCGGGCGGAGGCTGCGCACCGCGCGGCCTGCCTGCCACATTTCGCTGTCGTGGAGTTGTTTGAGTTCGACTTCGAGTTTTTCGCGGTAATCGGGCTGGCTGTTGGAATCAATGGAGCGCTGGGCTTCATTGCCGGAAGCTACACTGTCGTAGAGCTCTTCAAATACCGGGGATACCGCATCGCGGAATTTCTGCCACCAGTCCAGGGCACCTCGCTGCGCAGTGGGGGAGCAGTTGGCGTACATCCAGTCCATACCGTTTTCCGCTACCAGAGGCATGAGGCTCTGCGTGAGCTCCTCTACCGTTTCGTTGAATGCCTCGGAGGGGCTGTGGCCTCTCTTGCGCAGGCAATCGTATTGCGCAGCAAATATGCCCTGTATAGCGCCCATGAGCGTGCCGCGTTCACCTGTCAGGTCGCTGAACACTTCTTTCTGGAAGGTCGTTTCGAAAAGGTATCCGGAGCCTATGCCGATGCCCAGGGCAATGGCGCGGTGACGGGCGTTGCCCGTCGCGTCCTGGTGTACTGCAAAGCTGGAGTTGAGGCCTCTGCCCGCCACGAACAGGCGGCGCAGGGAAGTGCCCGATCCTTTGGGGGCTACCAGGATGACATCTACATCGGCAGGGGGGATGATCCCCGTGCGCTCTTTATACGTGATGCCGAAGCCGTGGGAAAAGTACAGCGCTTTGCCAGCGGTGAGGTGAGGCTTCAGGGCCGGCCATACGGCAATTTGGGCTGCATCAGACAGGAGGTACTGCACAATAGTGGCGCGTTCGGCTGCTTCTTCAATAGAGAAAAGGGTTTCGCCGGGTACCCATCCATCTTCGACGGCTTTGTCCCAGGTAGCAGAGGGGAAGCGCTGCCCAATGATTACGTTGAACCCATTATCGCGCAGGTTGAGGGCCTGCCCGGGGCCTTGTACGCCGTATCCTATGATGGCGATGACGTCGTCAGCCAGGATTTCATGTGCTTTTTCAAGAGGGAATTCTTCCCGGGTGACCACATTTTCTTGCGTTCCGCCAAAGTTGATGCTTGCCATAAGATTTAATCAAATTTTACAATGTTATGAATCTGGGTAAAGGTACGCCCCCCGCTGTGCATATCGGGAAAAAGCCACCTCGAATTGCGCGCAATTTTAGAGGTTTTTACAACTTCAAAAATCAGGAAGAACCTAAAACTTGTAGCAGGGAACATCGCCTTTTCTGCTGAGCACTCTTCCAAACATCCGGTAGGACAGCGCCAGCCCCGCAGTGTAGTACCAGTCGGTGAAAATCCCTCCCCGTCGGTAAACCAGATTGTTGGGGGCGATATCCGGGCTAATGGCAGGGTTGCTGATGTAGGCGGCCAAGGCGCCCCGCGCAAGCAAAATGTCCCAGTACCCGACGTCCTGGGAAGAGACGTCGTCCAGATAATCGGTCTGCGAACGCCGGCCAATCAATTCAACGCCTACGCCCCAGCGATCATTGAGTGCAAAGTGTATCCCACCGCCCACCGGCACGCTGAGCTGAAAAGGAGAGTAGGGCTCCGGATAGCCGGCCAGCCCCTGGCCCTCGGTACCCAGCGGCCGAAGCCGGATTTCCTGTCCGTCGAGGCTAAGCCGGGGGTCGAAGTAAAAACCCGCCGCACCAAAAGCGACGTATGGGGAAATCCGCACATTGCCCGCATAGAGGTTGAATATCCGCCATTCCCCCATCAGGCTCATTTCTCCGATGGGGGAATAGAAAAAGAGCCCGTTGTCAAGAGTACCCGCGGCACGGGCTTCATTGCCGGCTACGCGCGCATACGTGAACCCCGAACGGACGCTGAGCGCGTTGGAAACGCGCATCCGCAGGAAAAGCCCCCCACTGAGGCCGGCATCTTCGAGGTAGGAAGCCCAGTCGCCGGATAAGTCCCCGCTGTAAAAGGCCAGGCCGCCGGTGGCACCGATTTCAAAACTTTGCGCCCCGGTCAAAAAAGGCAGAAGGCCGAAAAGCGCGATAAAGAGTGGTCTGCGCATGCGTTTTTTCGTATGTTTTGCAACTATCATTAGGAAACGTTGTATTTAGAGCGATAAGTGCATACCGGTAATCCCAATTAGGGCTTCGGCGGCAATATATTCTGAATTTTATAGATTTTTCACATGGCCATGCAAAAACAAAGCGGCGAAGCAGAGCAGAAAGAAAGGGCGCGTTTTGATAAAAAGCAGTTCAAACGCTCCTTGCAAGTGTTCGCCTACCTGTTGCCCTACCGTTGGTCCTTCGCCTTGGGGATGTTCTTCTTGTTTGCGGGCAGCCTGCTGTTCTTGGCAATCATGAAACTGCCCGGGGAGATGTTCAACATCGTTTCCGGGGAGTCGCGCTACGGATTGTCCCTGACGCAGGTGTTCTTGCTGCTCCTGCTGCTGCTGGGCGTCCAGAGCGTCTTATCGTATTTCCGGGTACAGCTTTTTGCGATCGTCAGCGAAAAAAGCATGGCCTCCCTGCGGGCAGAGCTCTATGAAAAACTGGTTTCGCTGGGCATCCCTTTCCTGGAATCCCGACGGATCGGCGAACTGACGAGCAGGATGACCAACGACGTGACCCAGGTACAAGGCGTATTTTCAGTCACCCTGGCCGAGTTCCTGCGGCAGTTGATCGTTCTGCTGGGCGGCGTGGGCATCATCATCTTTTCTATGCCGCGGGTAGCGCTCACTATGTTGGCCACCTTCCCGGTAGTAGTGGTCCTGGCCATGTTTTTCGGACGGCATATCCGTCGCTTGATGAAATCGCGCCAGGACCAGTTGGCCGGCACAAACGTCGTGGTGGAAGAAACCATGCAGGCGATACAAACCGTGAAGGCCTATACCAACGAAGCGCTGGAGGTGAAGCGCTACCGGAAGGCCCTCGACGAGTCGGTGCGCGTTTCGCTGAAATCGGCACACATGCGCGGCCTGTTTGCTGCCTTTATCATCTTCTTCATGTTCGGTGCTTTGTTCTTTATCATGTGGAGGGCGGCTTTGATGGTCCAATCCGGTGATATGCTCAAAGGCGACCTCGTGGACTTCGTGGTCTTCACCGGGATTATCGGGGGCGCCATTGCAAGCCTGGGAACGTTCTATACGGAATTGGTATCCGCTATGGGCGCAACCGAGCGGATACTGGACATCCTCGGGCAGCCGTCCGAACTGGACGTCCGGGAAGTGCCCCAAAAGGAGGCGCCGGGGCGTTTCAGAGGGGAGATTTCCTTTGAAGGGATTCATTTTACCTATCCTTCCCGTCCGGATATGCCGGTCTTGAAGGGTATTGATCTGCATATCAAACCTGGCCAACAGGTGGCTTTGGTAGGGGCGAGCGGCGCTGGGAAAACGACTATCATGCAGTTGTTGCTGCGCTTTTACCAGCCGGAAAGCGGTGAAATCCGGGTGGATGGCCGCCCCATCCAGGAATATGGTATCCGGGAGTATCGGAGCAATCTGGCCGTAGTCCCACAGGAAGTACTGCTTTTTGGCGGCACTATCCGCGATAACATCCGGTATGGCCGGCAGGATGCTACGGAGGAAGAAGTGGTAGAGGCCGCCCGCAAAGCAAATGCATGGGAGTTCATTGCGTCTTTCCCCGACGGCCTGGATACCTTGGTCGGTGAACGGGGCATCAAGCTATCAGGAGGCCAGCGGCAGCGCATCGCCATCGCCCGCGCCATTCTCAAGGACCCGGCTATCTTGTTGCTGGATGAAGCGACCTCTTCCCTGGATGCGGAGTCAGAGCGCCTGGTACAGGAAGCGCTGAACGAACTGTTGAAAGGACGTACCTCGATCATCATCGCCCACCGACTGGCTACCATTCGCGACGTGGACTGTATTTACGTACTCGAGGGAGGGCGCATCCTCGAGCAGGGTACCCACGAAGAACTCACCCGCAAAGAAAACGGCGCATACAACACACTGGCAAGGTTGCAGTTTGAGTTTTAGCGCAGGTCCGGGACAGACTAGTTTCCGCTATCCGGTTTGGCGGTGCTTTGCTGGGCATCCTGGCGATCGAATCGCTTTACCTTAGCCCTGCTCTTCAGCGGGATGTAGCGGTAGGGGCGTTCCTGGAAGTCCGTGACAAGCGAATCGGCGCGCTGGCCCAATCCACTGAGGTCTTCGTAGAGTTTTTCGTCGTGCAGGAGTTTTCCGAGCGAGCCCTTGCCCTGGTTTACATCGTCCATGATGGTATTGATGCCATTGAACGTCTGATCGGCAGACTGGACCGTTTTTTTCAGCCCTCCCAGGGTGGCATCGAGTTCAGCCATGGTTTTTTCGAGGTTCACCTTGTCGAGTTGTCCACTGAACTTCTCGGCGTTGGCGATGAGGCTGCTGATGCGGGCGTTGCTGGCTGCGATATTTTGGCTGATGCTGCGCATGTTTCGCAGGGAACCCGAGATATCGCCGGACGAGTTGGCCATGAGCGCATCGAGTTGCGCGGTCGAGCTGTTGAGGTTGGCCAATGTGCCCTGGAGGTCGCGCAGGCTTTCGGCCAAAGGCCCCTGGGCATCTTTGCTGAGGAGCTGCCGGTTTAAGGAATCCAATATCCCTTTCAAGCCAGACTGGACGATGGAAAGATAGGTGTCGAGCTCATCTGGGCTGACCATGGAGCCCAGCATCCCGAAGACCCGCCCTTGGATATAATCCCCGCTCTGGGCGCAATCCCCCCCGCTGCAGGGTGCTTTGTAGCGCAGTGCAACCGACTTCCCGCCCATAAACCCTTCTTCCCGAAGCTCTGCCAGGGTACTTTTGGGGATGCGAACATCCTTCTCCAGGCTCAGGGTGACCAGCACGTTGTCTTTGCTCATCACGGGCTGTATTTCAGAGACGAAGCCTACCTGCACCCCGTTTATAGTGACCGGGGTGGACAATTTCAAAAGGCTTACATTGTCGTATTCGACATAATAGATATTGGAGCGTTTCAGCAGGTTTCGGCCTTGTATGAACTTGTAGCCCCAGAAGGCCAGGGCTAATGCGATGGCGGCGAGCAGGCCAATTTTTACTTCGTTGGAAAAGATTTTCATTTTCAATGTATTGTGCCGTATGTGGCGGACGAATGCGAAAAATCGCCCAAAGTTATACCAGAATTTACAGAATATGGCGAAAACAGCGCACAGATTGGCGTTTATTCCTGTATTTTCCGGGCTAGCTCCAAAGAAACGCGCTGGCCGTTCTGGTAGGCTACGATGAAGGCGTCCCGGAATCCGGCCGATTTGAGCTTTGCAAGGGCGCTACCGGCTTCCTTCAGGTTCAGAAAGGGTTGGGTGCGGTATTTGTACCATTTGTCTTCTTGCACCGATTCAATGGGGAAGGGGGACTTTGAAAAGCGGTTGTTCATACCGACCGGGTTAGAGACTGCGGCGACTTGCACATAGAATTGGACATTGCTGCCCGCAGAGGCCGCCGTGCGCTCGCTGGTTCGGTTATTCGGGGGGATATTCAGGTTGAAGGGGATCGTCGTGCCCCCGGTAGCGGGCGCCGCATTGCCCGTTTCCCGGGTAGGGTAGGGGTTGGAGGCAAACACCGGGGCGGGCGTTGAGGTGCTTGAGTACGGATCCAGGGCAGATTTGTATTGCGTAAACGCGTGGCTGATAGCGTCTGCGATTTTTATTTGGCCATATTCATTTCCTATAAAATTTTCTTCGTTTACATTGGTTAAAAAACCGGTTTCGATGAGTACACTGGGCATTGCCGTCGCTTTTAGGACCATGAAGCCTGCTTGCTTGACCCCTCTGCTTTTGCGTTGGGCCCTATTTTTTAAAGCTTCTTCGACCAGGGTGGCAAAATCAATACTTTGTTCCAGATACGCATTTTGGTACATGCTCAGGAAGATATGGCCCTCGGGGGAATTGGGGTCGAAATCGTAGTTCTGCTCGTAGTTTTCTTCCAGCAGGATGGAGGCGTTTTCCCTTTTGGCCACCTGCAGGTTGAATTCTGCCGTATGGAGCCCCATGACGTACGTTTCGCTCCCATACGTCGCCGAGCCACCCGCCGGCATGGCATTGCAGTGGATAGAAATGAACAAATCGGCATTGTTTCGGTTGGCGATGGCCGCTCGTTCATGCAGAGGGATAAACACGTCGCGGTCCCGGGTCAGCGCTACCTGGACTTCCGGGTGGTTTTTTCGGATTGCGTCCGCTAAAAACAAGGCTATTTGGAGGGTGACGTTCTTTTCTTTTGAGTAGGCACCGGAGCAGCCGGGGTCGTGCCCGCCATGACCGGCATCTATAACAACCGTTTTAATGGCATTTCCTTTTTTTGCAGGCCATTGTTTGATAACTTTGCCCGGCTTTGCCAGTGGCAAGGGCAGGGGAGCTATGCGGCAAAAAGCGGTAGGTGTGAGTGCAAACAGGCATACCATCGCAGAAACCCGGTAAAAATGTGGCAATGTGTTCATGCTTACTTGAGCTTTTTTGGAAAACGGGGGAGAGGGAAAGGGGCTTCACGCCGTTCATATTCGTACAACATCTGGCTGCTCATGCAAAATAACATATTAAATCTCTTGAAAACAAACGCTCTTTTCCTGCTTTTTTGTTTGATGGGAGGTGGAAGTTTTGCCTGGGCCCAACCTGGAGCCGTGCCTCTGCCACAGGACACGCTGCCCCGCCTGGTTAGCGATACGCTCCTGCTGCCCGGCGATGTCATCCGCCTGAGTAAAGATTCCCTGGACGATGAAGTGACCTATGGCGCAAAGGACTCCATCGTGTTGGACAACGACCTCAGAAAAGTGTTCCTGTTTGGGGGAGCCCATGTCGAATACACCGATATTTCCCTGAAAGCAGCCTACATCGAACTGGATCTTGAAAACAATCAGGTATATGCCGAAGCGAGGCCCGACAGCAGCGGCTACCCCGCCGGCGTACCCGAGTTTACCCAGGGAGAGCAGGTTTTCCAGGCCCAGCGCATGCGCTACAATTTTAAAACGGGCAAAGGGATTGTCTATGACGTGACCACCCAACAAAACGACGTCGTAGTGCACGGGGGCAAAACAAAATTTGTAGGGGGGGATAAAAAAGACAGCACCTCCAACGATGTCCTCTACAGCCAGGATGCTTTGTTCACCACCTGTAACGCAGAACACCCACACTTCGGGATACGGAGCCAAAAGCAAAAAGTAGTACCCGACAAGCTCGTCATCGTCGGCCCTTCCCAATTGGAGATTATGGATATCCCCACGCCCCTGTGGCTGCCTTTTGGTTTTTTTCCCATTAATAAAAGCACGCGTTCCACCGGACTGCTCTTTCCAAAGGACTATGAATACTCCAATCAATGGGGCTTCGGGCTGCGCGACGTGGGCTGGTTTTTCCCCCTGGGCGAGCATTTTAACCTGGCCCTGCGCTCGGATATCTACCTGCGCGGAACCTGGGGCATCAATGCGTCTTCTGATTATAGAAAACGGTACAAATACAGCGGGAACTTCCGGCTGGGCTTCGATTCGAGAAAAGTAGAAGACCTGCAGACGGGCCTTTTTGACCGTACGAAATCGGTTTCCATCAACTGGTCGCACCGCCAGGAACCCGCCGCACATCCGAGCGCACGCTTCGGGGGCTCTATCAATATCCAGACCAACAACTACCAGAACCGGGTGTTCAACGATGCGCAAAACGTCCTGAATTCCCAGTTGAACTCCAATATGAGCTTCGATAAGACCTGGCCCGGAAAACCCTATAACTTTTCTGCGAGCTTCAACCACAGCCAAAACCGTCTCACCCGGGCCGTGACCATCAATTTTCCCGATTTCCGCTTCCTGACCCAGTCCTTGTATCCCTTTAAGCAAAAAAACAGGGCAGGGGAGGAGAAATGGTACGAAACCAGCGTCCTGCGCTATTCCGGAGAAGCCCGAAACCGCTTCGAAGCAACAGACACGACGTTGTTCAGCAATACTACCCTGGACAACGCCCGCTTTGGGGCCAAGCACGACGTCAACGCCAGTACCTCTTTCAAAGTACTCAAGTACTTCAACCTCAACCCCAACGTCTCCTACCGGGAGGTATGGCAGTGGAGTACCATCGAGAAAGACTTTAACCCACAGCCCAAAGTGCGCACGGACACCGTGTACAGCCCCGACCGCACCCAGTACCAAGTGAAATACGATACGCTGGCCTTTGGCTCGCAGTTCATAGATACCTTGCGCGGCTTCCGCGCATTCCGCGAGTTTTCTACCGCCCTGAGTCTGAATACGCGCTTGTTCGGGACCATGAATTTTGGGAAAAACTTTTTCCTGCGCAGCATCCGCCACGAGCTCCGGCCCAGCGTATCCCTCATCTACTCACCGAATTACCTCAGCCCTACCCTGGGCTATTACGATGAAGTACAGCGCGATTTCCGCGACCCAACCCTGTTGGATCGCTACTCCATCTTCGACGGAGGCATATTTGGAACGCCCCCTGCTTCCGGCCAGCAAATGGCCCTGAGCTACTCCCTGAACAACATCTTTCAGGCCAAAGTGCAGGGCAGGCAGGATACCGTAGCCAAAAAGATAAAACTTATAGACAACCTCGTGATTGGCGGCAGCTATAACTTTGCAGCCGACTCACTGCGCTTCAGCCCGCTCAGCGTAAGCACGACGGCCCGCTTTTTCAAAGGGATTACCACCATGGGCTTCTTCGCCGTTGCCGACCCTTATATCACGGATGCCAACGGGCGCCGAATCAATACGACGGTCTGGGCGGATCGCCGACGCCTCCTGCGCCTCGATAACGCCTCTATCCGATTTAACTCCCAGTTGACCGTGGGGAAATTGCGCGCCCTCCTGCAAGGTACGGAGGAAAATGTCGTGGAAAATATAAATTACAACCCGCCAGCAACCCCCAATCCCGATGACGGGGAAGGCGAACAACCCGGCGAAAAGCCCAAAGAACCCGCAGAAATAGAAGCTGACCTCTGGTCTTTATTCGAGAACTTCAGCATCTCGCACAACATTGACTTCAGTTGGCAGACGGGTACGGATGGCGTCGCCCGATTCAGGGTGGGAAGCAATTCCCTCAACTGTTCGGGAAATATCGCGCTGACCAAAAAGTGGGCCATCACCGTGGGCAACTTCGGCTACGATTTTACCAACCGTGGCCTGAGTTACCCCTCTTTCGGCATCGCCCGCGACCTCCATTGCTGGACGATGGACTTCAACTGGCAACCCCAACGGGGTACCTACAGCTTTAATATCCGGGTGAAGCCAGGCTCCCTGGATTTTATCAAAATTCCCTACCAGCGAAACAATGCCGATGCACTGCGGGGCGGCTTCTGACGGCAGAAGCCCAGCCAAGTGCTCAGCCTTCCTGTACCGCCTGTTCTTCCAGTGATTTCAGGTATTTGTTTAGGCGCTCCATAGGCCTGGGAATGGCTACCCGGCCCGAACGCACGAACTCGTAGATGCCCAGCTCTTTTAGATCGGCCAATAACTCCTCCGTCTCCGCAGGATGCCCGGTCTTTTCTATGACGATGTATTCCGGTTCTATTTCCAGGATTCGGGCGTTGTACTTGCGAATGAGGTGCTCCAGGCGCGTTCCCTTGGCAAAAATGGATGTGGGTACTTTGTACAGTGCGATTTCCTGGAAAACCGTTTCATCGTTTTCGTAGTAAAACGCCTTGAGGACGTCCACCTGCTTTTCTAATTGGGCTACCAGCTTTTGCACCATGTCTTCGCTCGCGTGCACGACAATCGTGAAGCGGTGTATGTCGGGCATCGAAGACTTAGACGTGGTGAGACTTTCGATATTGACATGCCGGCGGGTAAAAATGGACACGACGCGGGAGAGCAGGCCGGTTTGGTTTTCCGTAAAAACGGTCAAGGTATATTCTCTAGGCATAGAAGCGGGGATTTAACCGTGGTGTTCCAATACGATTTCATCAACAGCGGCACCGGCAGGCACCATGGGGAATACGTTGTCTTCCTTGAGTACCTGTACGTGGAGGAGATACGGGCCGGAGTGGGCCAGCATTTCGGCTACGGCTTCCTTGAGCTCCTCTACGCGGGTGATCTTGCGGCCGGGCACCCCAAAGCCGTCTGCAATCTTGATAAAATCAGGATTTTGAAGCTCTACGGCAGAGTAGCGGCGCTCGAAGAAGAGTTGCTGCCACTGGCGCACCATGCCGAGGAAGTTGTTGTCGAGGAGGACGATTTTCACGCCCACGTTCCATTGCGCGCACATTCCGAGCTCCTGGATCGTCATCTGGAAGCCCCCGTCGCCAATGAAGGCAACTACTTCTTTGTCGGGGCGCGCGACCTTGGCTCCGAAAGCGGCAGGGAGACCATAACCCATCGTACCGGCTCCCCCGCTGGATACCCACTGGTTGGTGTCCCGGAACACGTAGTAGCGCGCGGCAATCATCTGGTGCTGCCCTACGTCGGTTGCCACAATCGCCTGGCCCGCCGTTTGGTCGGAGACCTCCCGGACCACCATGGGCATCTTTATCTGGCCGTCGTCAGAGGGCTGCATATCTTTTTGAATGACCTTTTCCCACTCCACCGAAGCGCAGTATTGAAAACCGGCTACCCATTCCGGGTAGGATTTCTGGTTCACCAGGGGAATCAGGCGCTGGAGTACTTGTTTGGCATCGCCCAGGACGGGTACATGGGCCCGGACATTCTTGTTGATTTCGGCAGGATCGATTTCAACATGGATTACTTTTGCCTGCCTGGCATAGCTGTCCAGGCGGCCGGTGACGCGGTCGTCAAAGCGCATCCCTATGGCAATCAGTACGTCGCACTCGTTTTGTTTGATGTTTGGACCGTAGTTCCCGTGCATGCCGAGCATGCCCATGTTGAGCGGATGATCGCTGGGCAGAGACGACAGGCCGTGTATGGTAGACCCCACCGGTATGCCCGTTTTTTCCACGAAGGCACGGAACTCTTCCTGGGCATGGGCTATTTGGATCCCGTGGCCAGCTAATATCATGGGTTTGCGGGCGTTGTTGATCAGTTCGGCTGCATCTGTTATCGCCTCCGGGTCTATTTTAGGCAGAGGATGATAACTGCGGATATACGTTCTCTTCTCGTACGCAAAATCGAATTTTTCGATTTGGGCGTTCTTGGTAATGTCCACTACGACAGGGCCTGGCCGGCCAGAATTGGCAATGAAGAAGGCTTTTGCCATCACTTCGGGGATTTCTGCGGCGCGGGTGACCTGGTAGTTCCACTTAGTCACTGGGATAGTGCAGTTGATCACATCGGTTTCCTGGAAGGCATCGGTGCCCAGGAGATGCGCACCTACCTGGCCAGTGATGCACACCAACGGGGTAGAGTCCAGATGGGCATCGCTCAGTCCGGTGATGAGGTTCGTAGCCCCCGGGCCCGAGGTAGCCAGACAGACACCCGTTTTGCGGGTGACGCGGGCAAAGCCTTCAGCAGCGTGTATGGCCCCCTGCTCGTGGCGGGGCAGGATGTGGGTGAGCTGGTCCTGATAGTGGAACAGGGCGTCGTACACCGGCATGATAGCGCCCCCGGGATATCCGAAAATAGTGTCTATACCTTCGTGGAGCAGGCACTTGAGCACCGCTTCGGCCCCGCTGATGTATTCGGTCTCCAACGCGGTTTCAGCAGGTTGGCCCTGGGGTAGGGAAGGCTGAGAAATTTGGTTCATAGCATTTAGGTTTGGTGAGGCTAAAGCAAGCGTAATGGGGCTTAGAATTCATCCGTGACGCATCCCTGACTGGCAGAAGAAACGAGGTGGGCATATTTGCGCAACTGCCCTTTTTCTGCGGGAATGGGCGGGGCGGTCCACCGGGCACGGCGCTCGGCAATGACGTCATCGGCCAGGCGCACGTCCATGGTATTGTTTACTGTATCAATAGATATCCAGTCGCCATTTTCGACCAGGGCGATTAGTCCGCCGGTCTGAGCTTCGGGGGTGATGTGGCCTACGACAAATCCGTGGGTACCCCCGCTGAAGCGCCCGTCGGTAATCAGAGCTACCTTGTCTCCCAGGCCTTCGCCCATGATTGCAGAAGTCGGTTTGAGCATTTCCGGCATACCCGGCCCGCCCTTGGGGCCGCAATAGCGGATTACCACCACCTCGCCGGCCTTGATTTGCTTGGCGACAATGGCCGCATTGGCTGCATCTTCGCCGTCGAACACGCGCGCCGGGCCTTCAAATTTTTCGCCTTCCTTTCCGGTGATCTTCGCCACGGAGCCTTCTGCGGCCAGATTGCCGTATAAGATTTGAATATGCCCCGTCTCTTTGATCGGATGGCTGAAAGGGCGGATGATTTGCTGCCCCTCCTGAAGGGCGGGTACCTCGGCCAGGTTTTCCGCTATGGTCTTACCCGTAACGGTCAGGCAGTCTCCGTGCAGGAAGCCCGCTTCGAGTAGCATCTTCATGACCGCGGGAACGCCACCGATGTTGTAGAGGTCTTCCATGACGTACTTTCCGCTGGGCTTGAGGTCGGCCAGGAAGGGCGTGCGGTCGCTGATGCGCTGGAAATCATCCAGGCTGATGGGAATCCCGACTGCTTTGGCCATGGCAATCAGGTGGAGCACGGCATTGGTAGAGCCTCCCAGGATCGTGATGAGGGTTATGGCATTCTCAAATGCCTCCCGAGTCATGATGTCGCGGGGCTTGATATCGCGTTCCATCAGCAGGCGCATGGCAGCCCCTATGCGGGCACATTCTTCGCGCTTGGCCGGGCTGTTGGCGGGTATGGACGAATTGTAGGGGAGGCTCATGCCCATCGCTTCAATAGCAGAAGCCATGGTATTGGCGGTGTACATGCCTCCACAGGCACCAGGCCCCGGGCACGCATTCCGAATGACCGCTTGAAAATCCTCCTCTTCGATCGCTCCTGCGATTTTTTGGCCCAATGCCTCAAAGGCAGAGATGATGTCTAGCTTTTTGCCTGCATGGCAGCCGGGGCTGATGGTTCCCCCGTAGAAGAGCAGGGACGGGCGGTTTAGGCGGCCGAGGGCAATCATCGCCCCGGGCATGTTCTTGTCGCACCCGGTGACCGCCACTACGCCGTCATACCACTGCGCGGATACTACCGTTTCGATGGAATCTGCAATCACATCCCTCGAAGGAAGCGAAAAACGCATGCCGGGAGTCCCCATGGATATGCCATCGCTGACCCCGATGGTGTGGAAAATAAGCCCCACCAGATCATTGGGCTGCATACCCTCTTTTATCCACTGCGAAAGTTGGTTGAGGTGCATATTGCAGGTATTGCCTTCCCAGCCGTTGCTGGCAATACCTACCTGCCCTTTCTGCATATCGGCTTCGCTTAGGCCAATGCCGTAGAGCATGGCCTGTGCGGCCGGTTGCGTGCGGTCTTGCGTGATTCGCTTGCTGTATTTGTTGAGTTCCTGCATAAAAAGTGCTGTAAAAAATAAGATGACCTGTTTAATATCTTTAATATCCTCGAATGGCCTTCAAAGTTATTTTTCCCTCCGGAATACAGTAGATTAAATGTGGGGGGGATTACGACGGGGCATTATGAGATATTTGTTTACAAAAAACTAACAATCAATTAAATGAGTGTGTTTTTCTTACGAATTGAACTGCCCCTACCGGCGTAGATTCAGCCCGAGGCGAAGGCCGGTATAGAATTGGGAAAGGGGGCTGTTATCTGCCGTTTGGCGATTCCCGAGGTCGGGATTGTCCAGGAGGGCCTGTTCCAGTCCATACCAGGTGGCTTCCGGATAATACCGGAACCCTCCGAAGGGGGTAAGGGTGATGCTTCGGGAAATGCCAAAGTCCAGGCCCACGGAAGCCGCTGCGCTGAGATTGGCCGACCTTCCTCGATACCCGATGGTGGGGGTCTTGATGTACGTCAATGCATACGTGTATCCCGGGGAGAACTCAATATAGAACCCCTTGGCCAGCGTATTGCCCTTCTTGGAAAAAGTCGGGCAGTCGCAGTCCCCTTTAAAGTCCAGCACATAGGCGCGGATATTCAAAAAAAAGCTGAACAGGTCGGCATCCAGGGGCCCTAAATCGAGTTCCTCTGCCTGGTAACGGGTGAGGTTGAGCTCGGGGGCAAATTCCAGACGGGTGTTGCGCAAGGAGTAGGCATATTCAATTCCCGCCGACCATCCCGCTCCGGGAAGTTCGGTGACGCGGTTGTTGCTCAAATCAACAATATTCCATTCCGGGGCGCTGGAAAAACGGTACGCCCCGTTTATGCCGAGTTGCGCCTCGAGTAAGTAGGGAAAGCCAAGGAGCAAAATACCGGCAGATATAGATTTTAAAAGGGAGGATTTGTGTAAATACATGGTAAAAAAGAATTCAAGTGTAAACAATCTCGGGGGATCCTTACAACAGACCCATTTGAAAAACGGAAAAACTACGCTGCAAGTATAGAGCTTTGCTTTAGACTTGTTGCAAGGGATAGGGAGGGAAGAGAAGGGCCTTTTTAGTCTTCCTCCCCTCGAAACAAGTCTTTTGTGTATCTTTGCGGGCCGCTTGCAGCGGTCTCTAATAATATGGTATGAAAACAAAAACCTTGCGCCCCGATAAAGTGCACGTCATTACCCTGGGCTGCTCTAAAAACTTGGTGGATTCTGAAAATCTAATCACCCAACTTCGCGGGAATGATTTCGAGGTAGTACACGACAGCGATGAGGATGCTAATATCGTTATCGTCAATACCTGCGGCTTCATTGACCTGGCAAAAGAAGAATCGGTTAACACCATCCTCGAATACGCGGAGCGCAAAAAGGCAGGTGAACTGGAAAAACTCTACGTTACCGGCTGCCTCTCCCAGCGCTATAAAGACGAACTGGAAGTGGAAATTCCAGAAGTAGATGCCTATTTCGGCACGCTGGAACTCCCCGGGCTTCTCGCCCGCCTAAACGCAGACTACAAACACGAACTGATTGGCGAGCGGGCAATAACTACGCCCAACCATTTCGCATACCTCAAAATATCAGAGGGTTGCAACCGTACCTGCTCATTCTGTGCCATCCCCTTGATGCGCGGCAAACACATTTCCCGACCGGTGGAAGAGCTCGTGCGGGAAGCCTCTAACCTGGCTCGTGCGGGCGTCAAGGAATTGATACTGATTGCCCAGGAGTTGACCTACTACGGATTGGATTTGTATAAAACCCGCGAACTGCCTCGCTTGCTCCATGCGCTTGCCGATGTAAAAGGTATCGAATGGGTAAGACTGCACTATGCCTATCCCAGCAAATTTCCAATCGAAATTTTCGATGTGATGGCCGAACGACCTGAAATTTGCAACTACCTCGACATGCCTTTGCAACATGCCAGCAACACCGTGCTGGATCGCATGAGACGCCAGATTACCCGTGAGGAAACCCTGGAGTTAATTCGCATCGCCCGGCAAAAAGTGCCCAATATCAGCGTTCGTACCACCCTGCTCGTAGGTTTTCCCGGCGAAACCGAAGAGGAGTTCGCCGAACTGGAAGCATTCGTTCGCGAGGTAGAGTTTGACCGCCTCGGCGTTTTTCAATACTCCCATGAAGAAGGTACCCGGGCATACGAGTTAGAAGACGATGTGCCAGCCGAACGCAAGGCTGAACGCGCTGCCCGAATTATGGAAATTCAGGAAGATATCTCTTTCAGAAAAAATCAGGAAAAAATAGGAAGGTCTTTCAAAGTACTGTTCGACCGCAAGGAAGGGGGCTACTTTATAGGAAGAACAGAAGGTGATTCCCCCGAAGTGGATAATGAAGTGCTGCTACCCGCCGACCAGTATTTCGTACGGGTCGGGGATTTCGCACAGGTGCGTATTACCGATGCAGCGGAATTTGATCTTTTTGGGGCGTTGATGTAAACTTTTTAGCCGTCTCGTTATTTTACTTGAATGCCACTATCTGTTCCAAATACTTTTATCTCCGGGCAAAATCCCGTCTTTCAGGCCCTGATTACGTTCGCAGGTGTCATCGCTGCCAATGTGGGTGCCCTGTTCCTCAAATGGATAGGCCTCCTCGAAGTGGGGGAGCGCTTCCCCTGGATGGTCGCTGCTTCTTTCCTGCTGTGCTTTTCAGTGTTCAACAGCATCTACTCGCTTACGTCGGCCAACATGATCAAGTACTACGGAGCATCTGTGTATAGCTTCGCAGGCCTTGCCCTTGTGTCGGGACTGCTCGCCTGGGCGATCTCCTCCCTGTCTATCTCGCAGGCGGGTTCGTACCGCTGGATTTTCATCGTGGTATCCATCGGGTATATGGTCTTCATGGGAATGGTCTCTTTCATGCGTGCCATCGTCGAATTCGCACAGAAAGAGGAATGGAACCACCCGCGCCTGCGCCGACGTTCCAGAAACAAGCGGTAAGCGTCTGTCAATCTCCCGTCTTGCTCTCCTCCGCAACGTCGTCACCCCGCCCCGCAAGCATTGCCTTGCGCGTCTTCTTTTGCTCGTTATTGCTTTCATAAATGCAATAATTCTCATAAAAGACGGGGTTCCTCTCTGCCCATATATCTTTTCCAATATCGCATAATACCACGAGTTCCTGATAGACCTTATTTCCCTGTTCGGTCCGGCGCTCGACCGCTATGTCCCGGTCGGCAACCTTGTCTTGCTGTATATTCAATGCATTCTCGAACTCCTGTGCGGCATCTTGTATGCGCTGAATCAACAGTTCATTTATCCCCACTTCCGATAAAAAATCAAACTGCTGACGCGTAACCCGCACCACGCGCCGGCCACAGAACAGAAGCTGGGCGTCGGTCATATCTCCCATCTTGGCCGTACCAAATTTTCGGTACCGGCCACTGCGGTTGTTGAATTTCATGGAAACCCTGGTCATCAAGCTTCGAATGGCTGTTTTTAGCTTTTCGGCGGCCGCATCCTTTTTTTCCGTCGTGATCATTTGATCACCCACCATTTCATCATCATCCGGAAGCGAGTGGAACTGATCGCACAAGTTTTTGAATCCTTTCAGACGATCCATGCTATAGCCGTATTGCTCAAATTGCCGTATATCCCGATACGCGTATTTTATCCGCTCCATCGCTTGTACGTAGAGGTCTGCATCCGGGAAATTGTATTGGCGGTTTAACGCCTGTTTTTTCATGCTTATCTGGTTTTAAATCCAAAGCTAATCATCTAAAAACAAAGTGTTTGTTTTTTTTGTGAAAAAAAATTTTTAGAAAAAAAATTTACTTGTTTAAAAAAATCTTTTTTAAAATATCCCCATAAAAAAAGAGAGAGCCCCTGGATGCGATCGCATCCAGGGGCTCTCTCTTTCTATGGATAACTCGAACGAGAAAAGCGGTGTGGATACAGCCCCGAAGGACTGTATCCAGCACCTACTGTCTTATTCGAGGATAACCATCTTGCGCGTTGCAGTGAACTCGCCGCTTTCCAGCGTGTAGTACAGTACGCCCGTAG
>VFQS010001975.1_pt1 | contig 17631 bp, 15 predicted proteins | sample 3512361 | NCBI WGS metagenome assembly VFQS01 (sample SAMN10412375, study PRJNA504923) | tailings metagenome | isolation source: Relicate 1 Philex TSF3 active mining | place: Philippines
TAAAACGAAACGAATTTACAATTCGCCGCTTTTAACCACTCGGCCACTTACCCAACCACAAAATTTATAAAATCCACAAAGTCAAAAAAACAATAGAGCTGTAAAAAAAAAAAACCCGCGAAGCCAACAAATTATTCAAAAATTTTAGAAACAACACCAGCACCCACCGTTTTACCACCTTCACGAATAGCAGAATTTAAACCTTCATTTAAAGCAATAGGCGCAATAATTTCAATAGTAAGATTAATGTTATCGCCAGGGAGAACCATTTTAACATTATCAGGAAGTTGAATAATACCTGTAATATCAGCAGTACGACAAAAAAGTTGTGGTCGGTAATTAGAAAAAAAAGGAGTATGGCGACCACCTTCTTCTTTACTAAGGACATAAACTTGAGCTTCAAATTTACGGTGAGCTTTAATAGAACCGGGCTTACATAAAACTTGACCACGTTTAATATTTTCGCGTTTAATTCCACGTAATAAAAGACCAACATTTTCTCCAGATTCAGCATAATCTAATATTTTATGAAACATTTCAATACCTGTACGAGTTGTACGAGTAATCTGAGGAGCTAAACCAACAACTTCAATTTCTTCACCAATTTTTATAACACCTTTTTCAATTTTACCAGTAACAACAGTTCCACGACCACCAATAGAAAAAACATCTTCAACAGGCATTAAAAACGGCTGATCAACAGGACGTTTAGGTTGAGGAATGGCTTCATCAATAGCATTTAATAACTTGTTAATAGATTGAATACCAATTTCAGGTAATTCATCTTTTAAAGCCATTAAAGCAGAACCAAAAATAATTTTGGTTTCATTTTCAGGGTATTTATAAGAACCAAGCAATTCACGTACTTCTAATTCAACAATTTCTAACATAGTTTCATCAGAAACCATATCAACTTTATTAACATAAACGACAATAGCAGGTACACCAATTTGGCGAGAAAGAAGTATATGTTCTCTTGTCTGAGGCATAGGACCATCTGTAGCAGAAACAACTAAAATAGCTCCATCCATTTGAGCAGCTCCTGTAATCATGTTTTTAACATAATCAGCATGGCCAGGACAATCAATATGAGCATAATGTCTTTTTTCTGTTTCGTACTCAACATGAGCAGTAGAAATTGTTATACCTCTTTTTTTTTCTTCAGGAGCACTATCAATTTGATCATAAGCTTTATATTGAGCTTTTTGTTGTTCAGCTAAAACTTTAGTAATAGCTGCAGTTAAAGTAGTTTTACCATGATCAACGTGACCAATAGTACCTATATTACAATGAGGTTTATTTCTTGTAAATTTTTGTTTTGACATAAATTCTTGAGTTTTTCTTTTAAAAAAAAACCAACAAAATCCACAAAGTCCATAACTTCGTTGACTACGTTAATTTCATAAAAATCAAAAAAAAACTAAAAACGAAAGCCGACATCAACAGAGTGTAAAGAATTAAGAAAACCACGAGAAACAACTAAACCCATAGATTTAGCGGAACCCATAAAAGTTTTGCAAATGGCGTGTAAAGTTAAATGATTTAATAAACGATCACATTTTTTAAAAATAGCTAAATGATAAATTTCTTTTAAAGAAATAAACCCTTCTTCTAAATTTTTTTTTTTAGGTAAAGAACTACCTTTAGAGACATTAGCAATTTGTTTAAAAAAATAACAAGTTGTAGGTGTTTTAATAGTAATTTCAAATTGATTAGAACTGTAAACTGTTATATATGTAGGTACATAAATAATTTCTTTTATATTTTTAGTTAAATTATTAAATTTTTTACAAAAATCCATAATATTAATTCCGTACTGCCCTAAAGCTTGTCCTAAAATAGGAGAAGGCGCAGCACGAGTAGCTAATAATGTAAGTCTTATAGTTGCAATAGGTTTTTGATTCATGTATAAAGTATAGGACAAATAAAAAAAATATATGCCCCACCACGCAGGGCACAAAAGAAAATAAACAACAAGGTCAATAAAGCCGGCAGCTACACCATGTTAAAAAACACAATCAACGGAGTCAAAATGTTTAAGGCCGGATTTGAACCAGCGACACAAGGATTTTCAGTCCTATGCTCTAACCAACTGAGCTACTTAAACAAAAAAAACCATAAAAACAAAACTTTAAATTCCACAAAAAAAATCAACACGACGCAGCCATCAAAAAAAAAATCTTCGATGGCGAAGCCATCGACAAAGAAAAAATTCACGAAGTCAAGTAAAAAAATGGAGATAAGGGGATTCTAACCCCTGACCTATCGCGTGCAAAGCGATTGCTCTGAACAACTGAGCTATATCCCCTCAAAAACAACAAAATCCACAAAGCTGGCGGCTCCACTACATCAACAAAATCCACAAAGTCCACGAAGTTAAAAAAAAGAACTTCTATAAACATAATATAAAATTTAATAACTTCGTTAAAGTTGACGACTTCGTCGTCCACAAAATCCACAAAATCCACAAAGTCGACGAAGTCTTCGACGGAAGTCGACATAAAACACAAAGTCAAAAAAAAATCTATTTAAAAACGATTTAAAGAAGAACAAGTAGTGTAACCAATAGCAGACTCAAAATTACGAGCAACTTGTTTAAAAATAAATTGTTTTTTAAAAGCATTCTGACGTTTATGTATAGTTAAAACAATGGCACCAATCATAGCAATTAAAAGAATTAAACTAGCTATAATAAAATAATAAAAATAATAAGTATAAATTAAAAAACCTAAAGACTGAATATTAGATGTACTTGAAACAAGAACAACTCAAGGACGCTGACTAGAATAAAAATCAATATAAAAAGATTGAAAAGTAAATTGAAAAACTTGACTGTTAACAATACCTGTAAAAGCATCTTGTAAAACTAAAAAAGGAATAAAATCACAATCGAGAATCAAAAAAATTTCCAATAAAAAAATAATACTTATTAAGCCACCAATAGGTAAATAACGTAATCAATTTTCACGTAATTCATTGACTTTAATATTTAACATCATAACAACAAAAAGAAACAAAACAGCGATTGCACCGACGTAAATGATGATAAACATAAGAGCAAGAAACTCAATACCAAAAAGAAGAAGTAGACCAGTAGCATTACAAAAAACAAGAGTAAGAAAAGCCACAGAATGAATAGGATTTGTAGCCATAATTGTCATAGTGGCTGATATTAAAGCTATACTGGCAAATAAGTCTAATAAAAATGTATGAATTTGCATAATAATTTAAAATTTTTGGAAGAAGGCAAACAAAGAACACAATAAATTTAAACATTCAAAATATAACCAAATCAACCAAAATGCAAGTAAAGGGACTCGAACCCTTATCTTCTGCTTGGAAGGCAGATCGTTTAGCCATTAACATATACCTGCAAATAAATTTACAAAATCGACGGCTTTGCCATGTGGAGTAGACCAGAGCGGACTTGAACCGCTGACTTCACGCTTATCAAACGTGCGCTCTAACCAACTGAGCTACAGGTCTTATAAAAAAAAAACAACAAAGTTAAACTAGGAAATTAAATTTTTAACAGAAAAATGTATAGTATCTAAAATAATTTCAGGATAAATACCCATAAAAAAAGTTAAAAAAATTAAAGGAAAAAACATATAAATTTCACGGTAATTAACATCCGCAAAAGATTTAATAAAGTAAACTTTTAAATTACCACAAGCAATACGATTTCATAATCAAATAGAGTAAGCAGCACCAAAAACCATACCCATAGCAGCTAAAAAGGTAATTACTTTATTAAACTGAAATAAACCAATAAGAACTAAAAATTCACCAATAAAACCTCCTGTTGTAGGTAAACTTAAATTGGCTAAAGTAAAAATTAAAAATAAAGTCATAAAAATAGGCATAACTTGAATCATACCAGAATAGTATTTAATAATACGAGTTTTATGACGATCATAAAGAATACCAACACACATAGATAAAGCACTCGAAACTACACCATGACTTATCATTAACAAAATACTACCTTCAATTGCCTGTATATTAAAAGTAAAAATCCCTAAAGTTACAAATGCCATATGAGCTACAGAAGAATAAGCTATAATTTTTTTTAAATCTACTTGACGTAAAGTTGTTAAAGAAATATAAATAATAGCAACAACACTAAGAACATAAATAAAAGGAGTATAATAAATAGAGGCTTCAGGAAACATAGGAATAGAAAATCTAAGAAAACCATAACCCCCTAATTTTAGTAAAACACCTGCCAAAATAACTGAACCTGCTGTCGGTGCTTCAACGTGAGCTTCTGGTAATCACGTATGAACTGGAATCATAGGTACTTTAACAGCAAAAGACGCAAAAAAAGCTAATCATAATAAAATTTGACGATTACAAGAAAATTGAGTAGTTAATAATATTTGAATATCAGTAGTACCCGTTTCAAAGTAAATCACAAAAATAGCCAATAAAAAAAAAAGAGATCCTAATAAGGTATAAAGAAAAAATTGATAAGCAGCTTCAATTTTACGTTCACGAGAACCTCAAATACCTATAATAATAAACATAGGAATTAAAATACTTTCAAAAAATATATAAAATAATATTAAATCTAAAACACTAAAGACTAAAATTAATAAAAATTCTAATAATAAAAAACTAATAAGATATTCTTTAATATACACTTTAATAGAATTACGACTAATTAAAATACATAAAGGAATTAAAAAAGTTGTAAGTAATATAAAAAAAAGAGAAATACCATCAATTCCTAAATAAATATCTATATTTATAAAAGGAATTCACCCTAATTTATAAATAAATTGAAATGTTGTTGTCAGTTTATCAAATTGAATTCATAAAAAAAGCGAAATAATAAAATTAATTAAAGAAATATAAAACGCTATTTGATGTAATGTAGTAATTTTACTACTAGGTAAAAAAAGTAATAAAATTATACCAATAATTGGTAAAAAAATAGTAAATAAAAGCGTAAACATAAAAGGATTTTCAAAAAACTGTATAAAATTAATGTTCAACGGAGTTAATTCAAAATTTACATGTTAATTCTAATTTTTTCATTTTAATGGGCAAAAAAAATAATTTCCGCATTGCCTTAAGTCATTTTTATATTAACGTAGTCAACGTAGTCAACGTAGTCAACGTAGTTAATGTAGTTAACGTAGTTAACGTAGTCAACGTAGTCAACCACAATTTAATTTTTAAGGCACCCTCCTAATTAAACTTAATAAGCACATTTTTTATAATTTAAATCCAAATAACTACATAAAAAAATCCACAAAGTTAAAAGCAAACAAATATAAAAACCAACTCTAAAAAAAACCACCACACCCTAAGACCATTATACAAAGTTTAATATTTTGTATATATTATATATATCTTAAGTTAAAAAAAAATAAATTAAAATAAAAAATATATTTAAAAAATTTTGAAAATATATAAAAAAACAACAAAGCCGACGTAGTCGACCACATTTACGTAGTTCACAAAGTTAACAAAATTTACGAAGTCCACAAAATCAACGCAGTCAAAAAAAAACAAACAATCTACAAAGTCAAAAACTGTCTTCAATAACGCAGCCATCAACAATAAAAAAAAAATATATAAAACAAAATTTATGGAGCCGACGGCTCCGTTAAAATCAAACAACAAAGTCAATAACTTCATTAAAAAAAATCCACAAAGTCAATAAAATTTAATTATAAAATTTACAAAGTCCATAACTTCGTAGAAATCAAAAAAAAATATTATATTAAAATAAATAAAAAAAAATAAAAACTCAAGAAAAATAAATAGAAAACTCAAAAAAAAAACAAAAAAAAATAAAAAGAAGAAATTGACTAAAAAAGTCAGGAAAAAAGATGGAAACAGTAAAAAAGAAGAAAAAAAAATAAAAAAAACGACGTTTTTTAATTAAAAAAGAACGATTAAAAAAATCCAAAAAAAAAAAAATTAAAACAAAAATAGGTAATTGAAAAATAAAATAACTTCAAAAAAATGTGTTTAAAATAAGAATAATATAAGTATAAATTTTAGCTTCTAATTGAATTTGTAAAGGAGAACCAGATAAAACTTCATTACTTAAAAAGAATTTACACGCAAAAGGTAAAAAAATAAAATAAGTGATTAAAAGTGATAAAAAAGTTAAAAAAAAAGATAAAAAAAAAAAAAAATGAAAAAAGTGTTTTTCATATAAATGAAATCCAGATTTTACAAATAATGAAAACTGATAAAAAATATAAAAAAAAGTAAGAAAAAAAGAAATACAAAAAGATAATTTAGTGGATGTAAAAAAAACTTCTGTAATATCCGTAAAAATTAGATGAAGACGCATTTCATTTTTAACTTTTCATAAAGGTATTGTTAATATATAAATAAATTGTTCAAAATACAAATAAGAACTTAAAAATGTAAAAAAAGCAGATAAACTTATATAAAAAAAACGAAATTTAATTTCCTTAATATAAAGAAATCATTTTAAATTAAAAAACATAAGAAGAAAAAAATTTTTTTTTAAAAACGTAGTTAGCCTTTAATAAAATGAATAAATTGAATTAAAATAGTACCACGAATTCGAAAATAAATAACTAAAATTGCTAAACCTATAGCAGATTCAGCCGCAGCCACTGTCAACACAAGTAAAGCAAATGATTGTCCAATAAGATCATCAATAAATACAGAAAAAATAAGTAAATTTAAACCTGCCGCTAAAAGCATTGATTCAATAGACGTTGACATAATAATAATATTTTTTTTACCCAACACCAAACCACACAAACCTAAAATAAAAAGAATTGCTGAAATAGAAACACACTGTACAATATCAAATAACATAAACCAGATATAACCATACTTAAAAAATTAATTAACAAAATCAACAACTAAAAAAAATAAAAAAAAACTAAAATAAAATCCACAAAGTTGACTACGTAAAATAAAAAAAAAATCAACAAAATTAAAAATTTACAACTTTAATTTTTTTTATAGTATTTGAAGCATAAACTAAATTATAAGATTTGTTAACAAAAAGTTCATGAGTTAAATAAAAACGAATTTGTAAAAAAAGAGATTGTGTACGGTCTTCAATAGATGATAAAAAATATTTAATTTGCAAAATTGTATAAGTAAATAACAATTTTTTAATGGTGTGCTGAAAGCACACCAAAGTATCTAAAGAAGCACTTTCATAAGAGGCCATAATTTTTTTTATAGTATTTACAGAACGTTCTAAATAATGAGCAAGTTCTAATATTATAGTTTCTCTAATAAAAAGATGACGTTCTATTTTTAAGCGAGCATCAATTGAAAGTTCTTGTAAATAAGAACCTAATTGACCTTTTTCTTGAAGAATAACACAAAATAAAAATAAAAAAAAACAAATTAAAACTAATAATTCAGGATTAAATAAAAAAATAATATAATTATAGTAATAAGAAAACATTTATTTTCAATGTATTTATTGCTGCTATGTAATTAAAATTAAAAAAAAACAACGCGCGCCGGAAAACAAAAAAAAATTTTTCAATGGCGAAGCCATCGACAAAAAAAACATACATATAAATAAAACAAAATTTATAAAATTAAAAAAATTAACAACTTCGTAAAAACTGACAAAATCAACAAAGTCGACGGCTTTGTCATGTCCATGAAATCCATAAAATCCATGAAATTAACGAAGTCCATGAAATCATTAAAAAAAAACCATAAATTTTTAAAAATTTAAATTATAAAAAAAACACAATCAAACCGGCGAAAAAAAAACAAAAAAAATAAAGAAAGTTAAAAATAAAGTAAATAATAAGAACGTAAACCATCCACTTTAAAAAATAAAAAATTTTCACCAACCGTATGAGGTCAATTATTAAAGGAAAAATTAGAAAAAGAGTTAGAAAGAGATAAAGAAACACTATTAACATCATATAAATCATTATATAAATCAAAACAAGGCATAAGATGTGTTAGTGAATTAGAAGAAGAAAAAGAAGAAAATTTAACTGAAGAAGAAATTAAACCAGCAAAATGTAAATTACCTTTACCAAGAAATTTGATAATAGACCCTAAAGGGTTTTCTTTATTTCATTCTTTAGTTACTACTTCATAAGTTGAAATATGAGTTTTATTAGAATGACAAAGAACACCGTCTTTATTAAAAACAGGTAATTCAAAACCTTGTAAAGCAAGTATATCTCACGGTAAAATTAAACGTGAAGTTAATGCACTAGCACTTTTTGAAATAGAATTAAACATTTCAGTTTCAGCAATTGAAAAAGAAGAAAAAGGAAAAGGATCTAATTCAAAGCCCTTACCAATAGACTCTGATATTTTAACGCTTTCAATTATATTAAAAACTTTTTGTTTAGAAATTTCAGTTGTAAAAGAAAAAGAAGAATGTCTAAAGTAAATAAGATAATTAACAATTTGTTTATAAATAAAGTAAATACATTCAGAACCAATAAGAGAATGATGAAAATTAGAAAAAGCAGAATTTGAAGAAAATAAAAGAACTTCCCCATAAAAACAAGAACGACGTAAAGTAGAATCAGAAAATTTAGAATTAGATCACAAACGAAGAGGAACCATATGAAGACTAACACCAAATCTCTTAAAAATAGAACGCATATTAGAGATTTCATCAGATTTTAAACCTTGATTTAAAAATACTAATGATATTTTTTTTTTATGAAATATTTTGTGTTCTACGTTAACCATTTTAAAAGGAATTGAAATAATACCAAGATTAACATGTAATTTTTTTTTTTTATGAACATACTTAACGTACTTGTTCACAGAAGCTGAAGACGCTATCTTTTTTTGAGAACTTGTTAGAACTATCTTAGAAGAATTTTTTAAAGAAAAAGAACAAAGTTGATTATTTCTAACTAAAAAAACAGAACAAACAGCGAAGTCAGCAAAACAAAAAGAAAAACAAGGGAGAAGGTAAGAAGAAAAAAAACCCTTTGATTTTATAAATAAAATGTAATTATTAACTTTCATTTTAATAAAAAATTAAAAATTAAATTTAATAAGCCACACACTATTTTAAAAATAAATAATTAAAATTGGCTAACAAAATTAAACTATAAAAAAAAACTAACAACAAAGTTAAAAAATAATATTTAAAATAAAAACTATTATAAAGGCATTTGATATGCACTAAGTAAGTATTTTGTTTGTGATAAATAATTATTTTTTTTTGAACTAAAGACTATAATTATATCTAATCCATATAAAGTATCAAATTGATCAAATTGTGTACTTTGTTCTTCATTAAAAGTAATAACAGCAGTATCTAAAATTCCAAAAGAAGTAGATAAAGGCCTAAAATTAGAAGAATGACGTAAAGGGAAGTTAATAAAAGAATTATATTTTCATTTAAATAAAGAAAAAAAAGAACTATTATGTAATTTAAATAAAGAGCTAACAAAGGTATTTTTAGAAAAAAACTGATTACGTGAAAAACCCCTAAAATCTTCAATTTTAGGTATAACACGATTAATAAGTTTATCTAAAAATAAATACATATTATTATGACGTAAAGTTACTTTACAACCAATAGGCATATTTTTTTTCAATTGAAATTTATCTACTCATTTTTTAGCTCTTGTTATTATAGGCCTTTGACTAGCAATTAATTCAATTACTAATAAAGCACTAGAAATATGTTTATTATCTATAACTGCTTTTTTTCCTATACCTGTATTTATAGTTATGTTATTTATTTTTGGTATTTGCATAACATTAGTAGAACAGTCTTTATATGAAATATCGTATTTTATAATTTCTTCAAAGTGTTTATTAAATCTATTCATGTGTTTACAAAAGTAAAAATTAACGAAGGTATTATTTATTTTAAGTAAACTGTGTATACAATATTTTTTTAAATATAACTCAAAAACTTCAAAATAAATGTCATAATTGTGTTAAAATTAAAAGAAATCCACAAAGTCAATTAAAAAAAATAAAGTATAAATAAGTTTAATAAAGTTAGTTACCGTGCGTTGTGGACATATTGGGACTTGAACCCAAGACCCTCTGATTAAAAGTCAGATGCTCTAACCAACTGAGCTATATATCCTTAACTTCATGAAAACCCCAATAAAAAAAACTCCAAACAAAACCACGAAATCGATTACATCGATTGCGCAAAATAAGAAAAAATATAAAAGAAATCCACTAAGTTAAAAAAAACTTTGGGCTTAACAGGGCTTGAACCTGTAACATTACCATTATGAGCGGTATGTTCTAACCAATTAAACTATAAGCCCTTATTTAAAAAATCATCGACGGAAGTTAACAAATAAGCGCAGAGCGCAAAATTCACAAAATTAACAAGCCGACGTAGCCGACCACGTGAACAAAATCCACAAAGTCAAAAAAGCGCAGAACACAAAATCCACGAAGTCAAAATAAGATTACTCCACATAATAAAGCTGTCAACATAAAAAACAAATAAATTAATTAGGGTGGGTAGTGGGATTTGAACCCACGACATTCAGATCCACAAACTGACACTCTAACCAACTGAGTTATACCCACCAAAAAATAACTCTTATAAAAAAGAGATAAAATTATATACAAAGCCCACAAAGTCAACAACCAAAATCCACAAGATTAAAATAAAAAAAAAACAAAAACCACAAAGTCCATGAAATCAAAATCGGGTAAGATAGGATTCGAACCTACGGTGCGTTAGCACGCCGGTTTTCAAAACCGGTACTTTAAACCGCTCAGCCACTTACCCAAAAAGCACACCCAAACAAAAAATCCTATCTCAAAACATAAAAAAAAATAAAAAAACTATAAATTCAATAAAATCCACAAAATCAATAAAACAACAAAGTCAATAATTTCATAGACTTCGTTGAAAAAAAAAATTACTTATATTAAAAGAAAACTAAAAAAAAACATCAACAAAAATCAACAAAAAAAAAATATTATAAAAAAGCTAAAAAAAACAAAAAAAATCAACGTGGCGAAGCCGTCAAATTATTTTTTTATTCCTTGACGTTGATTTTTTTTTCGTGTTAAACTAAATTCACCAAATTTATGTCCAACCATTTCTTGAATTATACGAATAGGCATAAAACGTTGACCATTATGAATATGAACAATTTTACCAATTAAATGAGGTAAAATAATAGATTGTCTTGATCAAATTTTTATAGAATTTTTTAATTTGACTGCGTGGATTGAATTAATTGACTCCATGGAGTGTTCATCTATTTTATTAAAATTTACAGAACAAGGAATTGATGTAATATTAGAATCAATCAACGTAGTCGACTTCGTGAAATTAAAATTATTGGAAACAAAATTTTGAGTTTTTAACTTTATAGAAGACCTAGAACCAAAACCACCGAAAATAGAACGAGATTTATCCATAGAAATGTTAGATGATGAAATAAGAGGTGCTTTAGATATAATAGAAGAAATAGTTGAAGAAATTAAAGCAAATTGTATTTTAGGAATATGATTATCAATATAAGGACCTTTTCAAATTGATCTTGCTATAAAACAAAAAACAATTTACAAATTTATTCTAATATTGGAATAAAAAGGAACTTTAAAAAGGCACTTAAAAATTAAACCTTTTTACAAAGCACACAAAAACAAAAACAAAACTCAAATTCACAAAATCAACACGACAAAGCCGTCAAAAAAACATATAATAAAATCAACATGACGAAGCCATCAAAAAATAAATTATAAAAGATGTTATTTAGAAATAAATTCATTAACTTTATGAATACCACGATAGTAAGAGTTAGAAGAGGAAATAGAAGAAGATGTACGAATAGGACTAGAAGAATGAAAAAAACTAACTTGACATTGATTATGTAAATCCGTTTTTTTTTTTATAGCATATCCTTTTTTATTATATGCGTTTAATAATTCTAAGTAAAGACGTAAAGCCATAGTACGTTCTGATCTTTTTTTTGCTCCTTCTATAATTCATTGTATAGCTAATTTTATACTGCGTTTTGAAGAAATTGAAGCTGGAGTTGACTTTTGTTTTCTACGTGAACCTTTATTTTTTTGTTGATTTTTTAATTCTACAAGAGGCTTTACATTTTGTATTGCTTGATATAAAAATTTACTTGTTTTTTTTATTTTAATTTTAGTAAACATACGACAACATCTTAAAATATTTTCAGCTTTTTGTTGTTTACCGCCTTTCATTAAACTGTTAATAAATTTGGTTATCACGCTTAAATGGGCTTCATAATTTACAAATGAAACACGACCTTTATGTAATAAAGCTGGCCAAGTATTATTTAAGTTTTTATTTTTAAATTGTTTATTTGTTATTTGATTTATATTTAAAATAGCATTTTCTGTATTACGATTAAAAGACACTCCAGTAATAAAACGAATACCTAAATCGTCGTCAGATTTAAAAACCCTGGCAGTCGTAGATTTTAATAAGATATTAGAAGACATTAACGTAGTCAACTTTGTGGAATTGTTTTCTATTTGTGTAGAAACCTTAGGTATAAAATGACGTCATTTAGGTATACAAGGAGAGTGACCATTAACCGAATATGAATTATAAGCTATCAAATTATTTATTTTTAAGGATATGTTCATTTGTTTTTTGAAAATAGGTTTTTTTATTTTACATGGTGTGGTTGTCATAAATAAAAATTTTAGAAAAATAATTTTTTTATTTTTTTAATTACTTTGTTGACAACTTTATCATGGAAAACTTCGATGGCGAAGCCATCGACAATAAAATTTTGGGCGTGCTGTAAGCACGCCACTATATTTAAAAATTTATTTTATTTTAAATTAAATAAGTATAAAAAAGTGTAGTATTTTTTTAAAAAAAACATCGACAGAAGTTGACAAAAAAATAACCCACCCACGAAGTTATTAAAAAAAACGACATCCTTAAAACACTAAAGATTCTCGATTTAAATAAGTAAATGTAAGAAAAAAGCCTTGATCTAAATTTAAACGAAATAATTTATTTTTAAATTCTAAAAATTTATTACGTTCTCTAATCAAGTCGATATCATCAACGTAGTCAACTTCATGAATTGGTTGAAGGTTAATTTTATTAAAAACTGAATAAGTACCAAATTTATCAATTTTATATTGATCTCGTGATTTTTTATGTACATGAGGTCCGGAAATTAACGTAATTTTTATTTGATTTTTTTTTTTATAATGACCACGAGCTGTTATATTTAAATTCATTTCTCGAGCTATTCGTTCTATAATATTAACACTACATTTAGTGCTGTTAGGACGATAAGATTCTAATTTTAATGTTATTTGTTGTTTTTTCATGTAAATTGTAATAAATAAAAATAAAAAATTTCATCAAAAAATAAAAAAACTCTATAAAATCAACAAAATCAAAAAAAAACAAAAAATTCCACGGAGTCAAGCAATCCAATAAAATGTTTTTTATTCTACATGGCGAAGCCGTCAACTTGACAGCTTTACCGCGCCGGCTACGCCGACGAAGTTGACTACGTTAATAAATTTAACAAAGTCATCAACTTTGTAAACTGCGTTGACTACATTAAATTAAAAAAATATAAACTATAATAATATTATAAAAAAAAATAAAACTAAGTTATCTATAAAATAAAAAAAAAAAAATTATGTTACATATAAAAGCTTATTTATTTAATTTTTTAATTTGTTGATATAAATATATTTGTAATAAATTTTATCTTATGCCCAAAATGGGACTTGAACCCATAAGCCTATAACGGCACTACCACCTCAAGGTAGCGTGTCTACCAATTGCACCACTTGGACAATTTTAACAAAATTAAAAAAATCACCACCCAAACAACAAAATCAAAACCAAAAAATCCACAACTTTATAAAAATCAAAAAAAAAAATAAAAAACCTAAAAATATTAAACGCAGTCAAAAAAACAAAATACAACCTCAAAACTATATAAAGCAGCTAACGGGAAGAAGGGGATTCGAACCCCTGGCGCGTAAAACCGCGCAATGGTTTAGCAAACCAGTACCATAAGCCACTCGGTCACCTCCCCCTTATAACTTCGTAAATAATAAAATTCCACGGAGTCAAAATTTTTTTAACTGCGTTGATTTTATGGACTTTGTAGATTACCGTTAACTTTGTGGACGGCTTCGTCATATATATTTTTGACTTTGTAGAAAAATTTTTTTTAAATTATAAACGCAGTTTGTGGTGGGCTACATAAAAAAAATTTTAACTTTGTCAAATGAGATAGTGGGATTTGAACCCACGATACACGATATCAAAAACCGTTGCCTTACCACTTGGCTATATCTCAATAATTTTATGACAACTTTATTATATAAAACCACGAAGTTAACAAAATCAAAAAAGAAACTATAACTACGTTGACATCATTAAAAAAAAAACAACAACGCAGTCAACTTCATTAAAAAACTTATGTCATTAACTTTGTGTAAAATATAAAAAAATAATTAAACTTTGTTGGCCGCGTTGACCGCGTTGATTGTGTTAATTTTGTTGATTTATGTGGACTTTGTTGACTACGTTGACTTTGTTGACTTTGTTGATTTTGTTAACTTTGTTGACTTTATCGACTCCGTCGACATTTTTAACTTTATAAAAAACATAAAAAAAATTGCAGATAAAAACAAATTTTTTAACTCTAAAATAAATGAATTTTAAAAGTGGATATTGTAGTTACATGTAAAAAAAAAAATTAAAGTCAAATAAAATCCACAAAGTCAAAAAAAAACTAAATTCACAAAGTTAACTACGTAAATAAAGTCAACAACGTAGTTAAAATCCACAAAATTAAAAAAAAAATTACAATGCCAACATAGCCGGCCAAAAACAACAAAATAAAAAAAAAATAAATTAAAAACAGTATATTAAAAAATAAAGTGTTAAATATAAAAAAAAGATATGACAAATGTAAACAAAAGAAGAAAATAGATCTTAGTGATAAGTAAAATATTATTACTAATTTTGTTATTAAGTTCAACATTATATATTATATGAATTAAATTACCTAAAAAAACATGAAAAAAGATAACAAAAACAGTGTGAGAAAACAATCAAAAAAAAAAAAACACATATAATAAAAAAATACAAAAAAAAAGAAAACAGATTTATGAAGTTGACTACGTTGACCAAATTCACAAAGCCAACTTCATTAACTACATCCACAAAGTTGACTACGTCCATAAAATTAAAAAAGATAATCAAAAAAAAGCGCTTTTAAAAAAAAACACAAAAGGACGCCAATTAAATAAAATAATTTTAAAAACACAAACAACGGGGTTGACTACGTTAAAAAACACAAAAACTATAAATTAAAAAAAAAAACAAGTACCAATTTTTTGTTTAACTTACACACGAAATTATTAAAATAAAAAACTTAATTGACTTTGTTGATTTTATGAAAATAAAAAAATTTACCAAATAAAAAACTATTTAAAAAAAAACATTCAACGCAGTCAAATAAAAAAAAAGAAAACAACAAAATCAAAAAAAAATTTACAAAATCAACATGACAAAGCCGTAAAAAAAGAAAAAATTAAAGGTTTAGTCCGAACTCGTACGCAAGAGCGAGAAAAATTTTCCTAAAAAAGTTTTTTATAAATAATAACTTCGTTGACATTAACAAAGTCAACAATCAACGTAGTTATAAACTAAAAAATAAAAAAAAAAAATAACTAAAATGGACAGCTGGTGTATTTTTAATAGTAAGATGTTCACCATTATTTGAATATGCACCAAATATATTAATAATAATAACATTTATAGGAGCAATAACAGCCTTTTTTGCAGCAACATCAGGGGCATTTCAAAATGATTTAAAAAGAGTAATAGCTTATTCAACATGTAGTCAATTAGGGTATATGGTATTTGCATGTGGGATATCATCTTATTCTATAACTATATTTCATTTAATGAATCATGCATTTTTTAAAGCGTTATTATTTTTAAGTGCGGGTTCAATAATACATGCAATGCACGATGAACAAGATATGAGAAAAATGGGAGCATTAAACAGAATATTACCATTAACATATATAATGACATTAATAGGATCATTTGCGTTAATAGGATTTCCATTTTTAACAGGATACTATTCAAAAGATTTTATATTAGAGGTAGCATGTTCAAAATATCATTTTTCAGGAAATTTATCTTATTGATTAGGAACAATATCAGCATCATTTACAACATTTTATTCATTTAGATTAGTATTTTTAACATTTTTAAACAAAAGTAATTCATTTAAACAATATATACTTAATACACATGATGCATCAATAATAGCAGCAATACCATTAATATTATTAGCAATAGGAAGTATGTTTATAGGATATATAACAAAAGATATGATAATAGGAATAGGATCAATATTTTGAGGACAATCATTATTTATATTAACAGAAAACATATCTTATATAGAAGCAGAATATTTACCATATTATATAAAATTAATACCATTTATATTTAGTCACTTTGGAATTTTATTTGCATATCATATATCATTCTTTTTATCAAATAATTATATAGTCTACGAAGTTAATAAAACCAACGAAGTCCATAACTTCGTAAAAATCAAAAAAATAGAAAACCGCGCGGCTGACCGCACAAAAGAAAAAATAACACAAAAATCCACGGAGTCAATAAAAACAAATATATGAGAACAACAATCATTTCAAAAAAATTTAATATTACACAAGTTAACAACAACACCTCAAATTATAAAATTATATATATTTTTTAATCAAAAATGACATGTAGATGATTTTTATAATCGGTTTATAGTACAACAAGTAATTACATTTGGTTATAATATATCGTTTCGACTTTTTGATGCAGGTTGAATAGCGTATTTAGGACCAAATGGAATTTCAAATACAATACAATACTTAGCACACAAATTTAATCAATTACAAACAGGATATGTTTATCATTATGCATTTATAATATTAATAACAATTACCTTATTAATAACAATATTATTATCATGAAATTTAATACCACTTTGAGAAGAAACAGCGCTTTACTTTATTTCTATAATTACTTTTTTTTATTTAACTTCAACTTCGTAAATATTAAATTTGCGCAATTAATTTAAAAATATAATAAAAAAAACACAAATAAATCCACATAACTACGCCGTTAAATAAACAAAGTCCTTAATTATATTTTTAACTTAGTGGATTTCATAAACTTCATAAATAACCTCGTCGGCGTGGTCAAAAAAAATATTGACGTAGTTGACTGCGTTGAATATAATGAGAAAAAAAAGATCTTCAAAAGATTTATGACAACTTCACCACATAAAAAAACGAAGTTAACAAAGTCAAAAAAAAACACCACAAGCATCAAAATAAACAACAAAATCCACGAAGTTGATAAAATCAAAAAAAATATATAAAAAAGTTTTTAATAATGACATGATAATTTCTCCTTTAGAACAATTTAATATTTTATCTATATATGATTTTTCTCCTAGTCAATTATCTGGCTTTGAAATAATTTATACTAAGTTTTTATTTTTAATATGAAATACTTTTTTTAATTATCCTGTTGGCGTATATTTTGAAATACGCTCGTTTTTAAGTAATTATTTACCTTTATTTTGAATAGTAACAAACTCTATTATAGTATTCTACGCAGCTGTACTTAAAAGTTTT
>VFQS010001977.1_pt1 | contig 17627 bp, 21 predicted proteins | sample 3512361 | NCBI WGS metagenome assembly VFQS01 (sample SAMN10412375, study PRJNA504923) | tailings metagenome | isolation source: Relicate 1 Philex TSF3 active mining | place: Philippines
TGACAGCGTGTCCTTGCCGGTGATGATCGACCGCGCCAACTCTTTGGCATCGCCTGCAACGTGTTGCAACGACTTGCCACCCTGCACGAACAGGTTCACCGACCCCACGTCTTCGGGGTTTACATCCGGCACACCAGGGATCAACTCAAACGGCTTCGCTGCGATGTCGGCGACCGTAGCGACAGGCGAAATCGCAAGACCTGCCGCGCCTTTCACCCCACCAACAATGTTGTCCCAAATGCTGGGCTTCTTCGCTGTCCGCTTGTCAACGAGCTGTTGCAGGGCAGCCGAGTACGCCGGTGACAGGGTGCTGGCACGATCACGGGACGGATCGAGTTTCACTACTTCCCTCGCTTGGCCCGATCAGCCTCAGCCAACGCGATCGCAAGAGCCTGCTTCGGGTTCTTCACCACCGGCCCACCCTTGCCGGAGTGCAGGGTTCCCGACTTGTATTCGCGCATCACCTTACGAACCTTGTCCATCACTTGGCCTTCAGCTTTCGGGCGGCGGCGGCGTTGTCAACGAGGTTCGGGTAAGGGCGACCGGCCTTCTTCGCCATGCTCTTGGCGAGGGCGATACCTTCGGCCCCGAGTTTGGTGGACTTCTTCTCAGGGTTCTTCGTTTCCCAGAAAGGCTTGCTCATTTCTTGTCCTTGTCTGCTTTGGCTCGGGCGTACTGCTCGAGAAGACGCTTCCCCATTGACCGTGCCTGCTCCGGCGACGACGCACCCCACGCTTTGAGAGCGAGAGCCTTGCGGGTAGGGCGACCCTTCTCATCCTTCATCGGCCCCGGCGAACCACCCATACGGGACAGGAACGAGCCTTTGCGACGCATCTGCTCGGGGGTCGTCGGTCGACCTTTCACGGGGGCTTTCAGGGTGCCACCAGTCTGCGCCTTATACGACGCTCGACCTTTGGCGTTCAACCCTCCAGCAGGGTTCTGCCCTTCTTTGCGTTGCCAGGCTGGGGTAGCCATCTCAACTCAACGGGGGAATGGGCCAGGGCCACCTGACGGGGGCATCTGCATGGGGGCCTGCATCGGGCCACCCATCTGTGCGCCCATCATCGGCTGACGGGCCGCGAGACGGGCGGGCATCATCTGTCCTTCGCCGGTCAGCATCTCTTCGGTGACGACGCCGGTGCCACCACACAACGGACAGGGGTACTGCTCGGCCTCTTCACCGGCTTCTTCGCCCATGCCACCGCCACCGGCCATACCGGCTGCGAGGCTTCCAAGCGCGTTGCTATACATCGGGTTCATCGTCTGCTCCTTGCACGACGAGCCGCAATCCGTCTACGCCGTCTATGACTGGTGCGTAGAAGTCTATACGAACCAGAATGTCGGGGGTGTCGTCTTCGATGATGCCAGCGTCGACCAGCCCGTCGATCCCGGCTTTGGCGGCAGGGAAGCAGGCGGCGACATCTTGGGGGGAGCGACCGTTCTTGTGCAGAGGGTAGACGGAGACGTGTAACCGCTGGTGGGCGGGGATACCGGCCTCGAGGGCGCAACGGCAGAACTGTTCACGCCACCATTTAGTGTCCGACGCCCGTTTGCCCCAGTTGTTGGTTTTCCGCTCCTGGTTGAGGGTGGTAGGACGTTTGCCGACGACTTCTAAAGCCCAGATCATTGTCCGATCCTAGACAGGATGCGTTCACGTTCCCGTCTTTGCCGTGCCTGAATGTCCTTGATGGACTGGAGGATGGCCTGCTCTTCGGCGACATCCTGCTCGATGATCGGCTTCGGGACACCGAAGGTTCCGAGTAGCGCACCGGCGATCTGGGCGGGGCGGGACAGCCGTTGGACGGCATACCGGCCTTCGGTTCGTGCGGAACCTTGCGGGAACCGTTGCACGTTACCGAGCGCAATGTCGGTGCCGGGAATGCGTTCGCCGGTCGGGCCGAAAGCGGGCAGGTTGCGGAACGGACCACCCATCGTCGTCAACCCGAGGTAGCCGAGTTCGCCAAGCAGGTCGCCCCATCCTCGGGTGGTTGACACGTTGCCGGTCAGCAGGCTTCCCTGCCCCTCAAGGTAGCCGGGGCGTTGGATGTTGCCTCCGAGGATGTCTATCTGCCCGCCACCACCGTAATAGGAGATTGCCGATGCGGCGCGGACGGGTGCGGTGATGGTCGGCGAAATGTTCTGGAACTGTTCCGTCAACGCCTTGATCGGGTTCGGTTGCATGATGATCGCATCCTGATACGGGTTCAGGAAGGACAGGTCGAAGTAATAGCCGAGCATCGGGACACGGCCCTGAAGGAATGGGAACAACCCGTCCTGCTCAGGGGAAGATGCGATGGATCCGAGGGCGGCGGTGAACAGCACTCGGTCGGGATGGTCGATCGCCATCTTCACAGCAGCCTTGTTGATATAGCGGATCCATGACCAGAACGGGTAGATGTTGCGCACCACGTTCTTCTCAAACGGGTTGAGTTCGGAGAACGCTCCGAGAGCCTCGTTGGTGTCGCGCACGGCTTTGTTGACCGCATCACGAATGTTGGCATCGTCGATGTAGTTGAGGGCCGTCACGCTGTCAATCGTCAGCCCGCGCTGGTTGAGGGTGCGCTCAAGCAAAATGGATGCTGTCGCAGCACGGGCGACGGTGTTCTGATATTCGTTGAACCGGAATGACTTCTCACGGAAACCAGGGAACATCCGCAGGCCGGGAACGTCACGCAGTTTCGGGATCGGCCCCTGAATCTGGTAGTCGGGGATTGCGGCTCGAGGGTTCAGACCGCGCATCTGTTGCAGGTCAAAGTCACGCGTACCTCGGGCCTGCAAACCTGCGCCGATGAGTACGCTAATCAGGTCGTTGTCAATGGTGCCGGTCAGCGACTCTAAACGCTTGCTACTCGAGGTGAGCAGACTGTCGATCTCCAGCATTCTCTGGAACAATTCGTTGGGCGGGACATCAGCCAACGCCCATGCGTTGATGACGTTGCCAACGAGGTCGCCTATCTGCCAACGCAACGAGAACGGGAGAACGGTCGTCTTCCATTCGGAGGTGAACTTGCCGAGCGTGTTGCCGACCGCCTGAATGGCGTCGGGCATATTGCCGGAACCTCGCGGCACGAACTGCTGGGTCAGTTTCTCGCGCATACCGATACGCATCAGAATCGTGTTTGGGTCGATCTGTTCGGCGGGGACGGTGCGCAGAAGGTCACCGAACGCTTCGTGTGCGCCGGTGATCGGATCCACCTTGACAGGGCTGATCGCCTCGTAACCGTTGCGTTGAGCGATCTCGAACAGTCGCATACCGACTTCGGCTTGCACCGCAGCATCCACGTTCGCTGGGGTGCGGACAAGCTTCTGGGCGGCTACATCAGACTGTGCTTTCTTGACGATTGCTTGCAACTGTTCGGGGGTGACCAGACTGCCCATACGGACGGACACACGCGGGTCCATGACGACCTGTTCGAGCACCCGGTTGCGTCCCACCACGTTGAAGATTTCGTCAAACCGCTTCATCATGTCATCGAGGCGCAACGGCATGATGTCCGAGGTTCTCAGCATGGAGGTCGGCGACTTGACCTGCGGGGCGGCACCTTCCAGCCGGAGTTCGGTCATCACCCGCGAAGCGTCACGGGCTGTGGTGGGCAAACCACCAGGGAGGTAGCCGAGCTGACTGTCCGTACCCAATAGTTGTGGGCCGAACGGTTGTGCCATGTATTCGCCGACAGCGGAAGCCGATTGGCGCACGTCGGTAACGTCAGCCAGCATCCCTGTTTGGGTGGCGAACTGTTCACGCAACTGGTCAAGCCGGTTCTGCTTGTTCACATCCTTGTTGCGCAACTGTTCGATCTCGAGTTCCGCTTTCGTTTGCGGACCCTTCAGCATCTGCCCTTCGACGGTGCCGTCGGTACGTTCGACGATCTTGCCGATGCCCTTGAGACGGTTGCGGACCATGCGACGTTGCTCGAGGGAACCTTGCTTGCGGAGTGAAGCGACCGTCTTCTCCTGCTTGGCGACATCCCGGTCGGCTCGACGCAGGTTCTCCATCAGTTCTTTCGGAATGGGGATGAGTCGCGACGGTGCGCCTTCGTACGGAATACCGGCCTCCATCTCGGAGGCGTACCGATCACGCAGACGCATATCGGCGGTCAGCAGGTTCGGGTTCGTCAGGTAGGCGATCGCACGGGCCAACACCGGAAGGCTGTAGCCAGAGGTTTGGAAGTCACGCGCTGAACGATCACGGTTCATCTCGTCGGCGATCTCGTACAAACGCAGTTTCTTGATGCGCTTGACCTCTTGCTCTGCCTTCCACGAATCGGCCATTGCCCTGATGTAGGCAGACCATTCGTCTGGTCGTTCAGTTGACCCGAAGCCTCCGTAGGAGGACTCTCTCAACTCAGGAGGCGCATCATCTAGGTTGGTTCCCTTCAACCCCACCCAGTCGTCTAGCCCTCTTGCGCCAACGCCCCGGTCGTTGTTGACACCAAACTCGTCGTACGGGAAGACGAATCCTTCGTTTTCGTATCGTCCACCAGCCCACGCATCAGCAAGTTTCTTAGCATCTTCAAGTGGTAGGTAGCGAGCGAGTTCGTTCACCATCGCTTCGCGCAAGGGCATACCGAAGATGTTCTCAGAGTTGACAGCCCAAGTGTTCCAGCTAATGGTCTGACCAGTTTGGAATGCTTCTTCTCGACTGAACGCCGTCTTTACAACGTCCTCGGCGACACGCAACATTTCGTCACGGAACGCCTTCACCTCTTTACTTCGGTTGGTGAACGGCTTCGGCTCAACAGTTGTCGGATCGACCTTCCCTGACTCAACTTGACGTTGACGGAACTCAAACTCGTCAATCAGCGTGTCAAGATTGTCCCCATACTCCAAGCCCTCGGCGAGCCGGACGGCCTCGTCAATCTCGTCAATGATCGTCTGACGTTCGTCGGGGGTCAACGCCAACTCATCCTGCGCCGCCTTACGCCGATATTCGTCAATGGCGGCTTCTGCGACCCGCTTCTGATCGGCAGACAAACCAGCCTGCTCCAACGCTGCGGTGACACCCGGCAGTTCCTCATCAGGGATACGGTTCAGGTTGTCGACCAGCGCACGGACGGTGGTTTGGATGGCACCCAACCGGGCTTCAGCCTCAATCAGGTCGTTGATCGTCTGCGCCTTCTCAGCGGTCACGGTTTCGCGTTGTGCCTCAATCTCGGCGATGCGCTCACGGATACGGGCCATCAACCCGTCAATCTTGCCGATGATTCGAGTGTACGAACCAGGCAAATATGCTTCCGGCTTGCCGACGAGCGTGTCCATGTCCTTGATAATGGACTCCACCAGTTTGGTGCCGAGCAACTTGCCGTAAACGTCAGCAAGGTCTTGCAACCCTCGGACGATCGTGGTGATGTCCGCGCTGCGAGCCTGACGTAGCAGACGTGCTTCGGCGTTGATGTTGGGCCTCATGTTCGCCGGATAGATCATCGGGTCACGCATGATCGTCGGGAAATTTCGCAAGAACTGCGGGAACATCAGCTCAAAGATTTGTTGGGCGACACCAGCAAGCGGATGATCAGGCGGTAGTTCGACCAGCGCACGGAACGCACCTTGCGGATCTTGTGCGGTTTGCTTGAACAGTTTGCGTAGTTCAGGAGGCAAGGTGTCCATGAACTCAACGGCGATGGTGTCAAGGGCGTTGATGATTCTCGCTCGTTCGGTTCGTGGGAAACGGCCCCGGTCTATTTCTGCGAACAAGAACTCGGCGAGGGGGAACGTACCCAAATAACTTTCGGGCATCGGGCCTTCCAGCCGGTATTGACCGGACAACTGGCCTCGAGTGAACTCGTCACCGACACGGCTGAGGAACTCGAGCGCAGCGTCAATTGACCGGGTGGCGAACGTGTCCAGGTCGCCTTGTGCATAGTCAATAGCAGTCTGAATGTCGGCAGGTGTAAACCGGTAGCCGATGCGTTCCAAGTCGGGGCCGACCTGTGTGGGTGTCAGCGAGGTGGCAATCTCGTCAACAGACTTACCTCGATCCCATTCACGCAAAACGATCTCGAAACGTCCTGTACGGATCAGGTTGGCAACAGGGCCAGCGAAGTCAGGTAGCGGGCCTTCTGGGGCATCTGGGTAGTACAGCGACGGGCCACGTTCCTGAAGGCGCGAACCCTCAGTCTGAATGTTTGTGCGGACCGCCTCTTCGTAAATCTGGTCGGCCACGATCTTCTTTCGGGCGTCGGACACTCGACCGGATTGACGCAACGCTTTCTCCAGCAGCTTCTTCTGCTCGTTGATCTCAGCTTTGATGCGTCCCGTATCGGCGTTCGGAGCGAACAGTTCTGCATCCAACGCTCCGAGACGATCGGCGATCTTGGCGACGTTGGCATCGCCACGGGCGCGACGAATCTCTTGTGCTTCGACAAGCGTTTGACGTAGCGGACCGGACGTTTCATCCAAACCTGCTTGTGCGATGCGCCCAAACCGGGAACCGAGTGTGGTCGCACCTTTGGCTTCGGCACCAACCTGTCCGAGGCGGGCCGCGCCACGCACCGTCGTGCCAACCGGCTCTTCAATGAGTCGCCCAGTAGTGGAAATAACACGCCCCAGTCGAGGCGCACCGGCAGCAGTAATGCCTGTGCCTGCTCGGGAAACGATGTTGCCTGCTCCAGAGGCACGACCGAGCAGAATCAGGTTTCCTAAATCTTCAACGAGAAGCGCACCCAGTTGACCTCTCTCGTAGGCATTCTTGAAATCAAAGCCCGGTTCCCCGGTGTCATAGAAACCGAGAGTGCCTACTTCGGCGACGCGAGGAATTGTTCTGGCGTACGACGACACCATCTCGGATGCCAACGGGAACTGTCGGTGACCGGCGTAGGCGGCTAGTTCTACACCTGTCAACCCTTGCGCACGGCCTCGGGCCAAGTCGGTTTCTAGACGTGACGTGTACGGGTCGAAACCAGTAACCCCTTCAACACCTTCAGACGCGAGGTCATACACGCCTTCCAACAAACCACCGCCGGTTTGTATCGTTTTGCCGAGGAACGTCGGAATCTGTGTGACGCCTGAAGCAATCGCCGCAGGGGCAGACATGATGTTCTTGAGGATCCCACCGCCACCACCGCCTGTATCAGAAGCAAGGTCAGGGTCTTCTAGTGGGTTGTAGTCAGTTCCAATTCCGCCTTTGGGAACAGGCAAGTCGACGAGCGAACGTCGTTTCTGCGGGGATGTCAGCCCTGCACGTTCACGAAGACGCTGGTTGAAGAGGTCTTCTGTTTTTTCGCTCATAGGACCGTGTCGCGTATCGTTTCAGAAGTCAGATTCGCGCCGAGAGGTTCGACGAGGAACGAGAACCGGGACAGGATGTCCTCGAGCATGATCGCATAGGCCGGATCGCCACCATTCTGCAAATAGTTCCGGGCGATCGTCGCAATCACGGCATTCGGGTTGATGGCCTTGTCAGATTCCAGCATCGCCAACTTGCTGTTCTCAACCAACGTCGCAAAGTCGGGATCCAACATGATCGCACGTTCCGATTCGTTGCTCGGGGTCGTGCCGTACACGTCAAAGAGTGCGACATCTTGGTCGCTGTAGTCCGGCTCAAGAGCGTTGCGCAACGCACGATTCGCCTTGCTGACCTGATACGCCTGGAACTCTTCGGGCGTAATTCCGCTTCGGGCAAGAATCTCATCCGTGCTCAACGACGTGTCAAACCCTTGTTCACGGAGCTGTGCTTGCTGCAAGCCCTGCAACTGTGTTGCGTAGTCAAGGTCAGTCTGACCGCCGAACAAACCAGCGGCGAGCATCGGATCATAGCCATAACGCGACACGGCAATCTGCTGAGCCAACTGGCTCGGAGTTAGGGTCTGGAATGATTCTGCGACGCGACGCAACGGGTCGACTTCTTTGGCAACAGACGCCTCATACTGTTTGTAGAACGGTTGCTCCAACGCTCGGATTTCTTCCCGTCTCTGTCGGGGTGTCTGATCCATGCGGGTCATGCGACGGAATTGCGCGTCCTGTCGGCCAGCCTGCGAACGAACATTGCCAATCTGCCTTTCGGTTAGTGCCTGAAGTTCTTGCTCACGAACTGCGGCTTGCTGGGCGGCTTGCCGTGCGAGGTCGGCGATGGCGAACGCTTGCCCTTCGATTGCGGATTCGCCGTATGCAGCGGTCGGGAACCCGCCGTACTTCATGCCGTAGCCTGGAGCCTGAGGTCCGACGAGGTAGTTCAGCAACGCACCCTGGTCAATCGGTGCCTGTAGACTGGACGTGTCCACATAGGAGACGCCTGCACGGTTGGCGACATCCTGGTTTGTTACGCCTCGAGGGCCGGTGCGCGGTGCCATCAGCCGAGCCTCCGTTCGAGAACATCAGCAGACCCGTATTGACGGGCAGGCGGGTTGGCACGACGTTGCTGTTCCAAGCGACGCTCGTTGGCATCAGCAGAGCCGATCATCATGCGAGTAGGGGTCGCAGGCTGACCGAACTTCAAGCCCTGCAAAGCCAACAAGTCGGCGAGGCTGGGGACACGGAAGTTGTCGTACGGGTTGACATACGACGATCCACCACCGCCACGCGCTTCACGGGCTTTGCGCACCAGAATGTCACCGAGGCCGGTCGCATAGTCGCGCATCGCATTCGCTTGGCCGACAGCCTGAGCGTTCGCCGGGTTGTACACCTCGTTGAACCGATCCTCGTACATGGCGAGAGTGTCGCCGGACGGGGCGAGACGGGCGGTCGCAGCCTCACGGGCGCGACGATCCAGATCAGCCATCAGGGCGGCGGCTTGTGCGCTTCGGTCGGCGATCTGCTGGGCGAGTTCCTGCGGGGTGGCCATCAGCGTCCTCGACGATCTCGGCTCGTTTCACGGCGCATCAGGTCACCCAAACCTGCAAAGTTGACTTTGGAGAAGTCGTATACGGGAGGCTTGTTCGCCAGACGGCGTTCGTTGGCGTCGACGGAGCCGATCAACATACGGGTCGGGGTGGCCGGACGAGCAGGGCTGGCAGGCGTTGCAGGCGGTCGAGTTCCACCGGCACCACCAGATGATGAGCCTCCACCGCTGGAGCCGAGCGCAGCCATCTGCTGAGCCAACGTCAGGTCAGCCTGATTGTAGGCACCCAGTTTCGCCATCTCGGCGGCAGTCCGTTCGGCCTGTTCTTCGGCGGTCAGTTCGGTGCGGTAGGTGTTCGCTTCGCCGGAACGCAGGATGCCTCGAGCCTCCATGTTGGCCTCCAGCTGGCGGTTGGCGACACCGAAACGGCGGGCAAGGTTCGCCAACGCCGTGTTGTAGGCGATGTCAGCGTTCTGTTTGGTGAGGTTCGCCTGTTTGTCGTAATACTGGGCGGTTGCGGTTTGGGCCATAGAAGTCTCCGTCGAAACCTACGGCTATCCAGCCTTCGGGCGTTTCCGCACTACCTTAGCAGGAGAAGTGCCGTGTGCTGGGCCGTTGATGTGGTCGGTCAGGTCGTAGCGCACCTGCCGGATGTCTTTACGGATCTCCGACGACACAAGGTCAAGCCGGTCCATCACGTTGTTGTGGTCGCGCTGGTTCTCTTTGCGACCCTTCTCAACCAAGATGGCGACAATGGTGAAAGCACCACCGATGAGGGCGACCAGCACCGCTTCCATCAGCCGAACATCTTCTTCCAGGTGACCGGCCCGACAATCCCGTCGGAAGCGATGTTGTGAGCCAACTGCCATTCTTTGACGCGGTGGTCTGTCTTGGGGCCGAAGTCGCCGTCAGTCTTGACGCCACCGACAACAGCCTGCACCAATGCGACGGCCGGTCCTTTGGAGCCGAGCTTGACGGGCTGACCGGGATAATCAAACTTGAGTCCGTCGCTGATCTCGCGGGTTGGGGTTGGGGTGGGGGCGGGTGCGCCTCCGAGGCTGGCGAAAGCCTGCTCATAGTAGGCGGGGTTGTCGGCGTGGGTGGGTGCGATCTCGACGTGGAACCAGTCGCCGCCGGGGGAGCCGATGGTGTTCTTGGCGTACACCTTCCATGCGGAACGATCACACCGCCAGCCGCGCCCGAACGGGGCGAGGTGGTAGTCGTGGATTTCCTCGATCAGGAACAGTTCAGCGTTAGCGACCCAAAAGTCGACGACCTGACAGGCGGTCTGATAGTTGCCGAAACCTTTGCCTTTGTTCGCTCGCCACGACAGATCGGCGGCACGACCGGTTCCGTGGACGGAAGGCTTCGGTGCGCCGGGGGTGTTCATGTTGCGAACCGACCAGGTGCCGTTGTTCCACACGCCGTTGTTGAAATGCTTGACGGTGAGTTCGACGAACTTCTCGAGGCCGGCCCGTTTGCCGGTGGCGTTCGCGTCCCAACCTGTGTATTTGCGTCCCATTCCCAGAACGCTAGCAGGTGGAAACGGTCAGTTGTCCACGGTTGTCGCCCGAACGAACATATAGCAGTTGTCGGGAAGCACTTCCTGCAAGGTCTTCATCACTTCGTAGACGACCTGTTCGCCTCCGTCGATCGGCGGTTCGTCACCTTCAGGCGACTTGTAGCCGGGGATTTCCGGGGGCAGATGGTCGACGGTGACAGCGAGAACCAGGGTGGCTCGGACGGTGGGCATTGGCAGGCTCCTTGTTAGTCGTCTTTACGGTTGCCTCTTGTGGCAACGATGCCGACGGCGGCACCAACCAAGGTGTAACAGATCGGCCCGAGGATTTCAAGCATCGCTTTGTCGTTGGGCGACTGGGCGTCAAGAGGCTGGACGACAAACAGGAGTCCCCACAGCATGGTGACGACGATCAGTCCGACAATGACGATCAAACCGATCCCGACGTAGTAGCGGAGGCGGGCGTCGAGTTCTTGCGGACTCATCCGCTCTTTACGGGGTCGGGGTGCCATCCGTTCCCTGACATTCGGCTGTTCCGGCGTTGGCTGGGTTGTCACAAGGGTACCTGTACCTGTCTGAACATTGGCTCAATACGGCACAAACTAGCACGATGATCGCGCTCGAGAGTGTCTTTCGGCTTCTGCTCATGCTGCCAGTCTAGTCGTCGGACAACAGCTGGGAGCCAACGTAGAAGGCGATGCTGGCCAGCGAGATGATGAGAGCCTGATTCCGGGTTTCGCCGGACAAGGTGATGAGGACGAGGGCGAGTGACCCTGCCATCACCCCGGTTTCAATGACGACTTTGGGTAGTTTCTTCATGGTTTTCTCCTGCTAGTGGGGGTGGGGATGGCGACGAGGGTGGTCGCGGTGACCGCTACGAGGGTGCGTCGGGTGCCGACCGGGACGACGGAGCCGAGCGGGACGTAGGTGTCAAACTGGCCGGAGAACACGTCGACCTGCTGCTCAAACTCGGCTTTCACCTCATCAGGTGCTTCTGACAGGACTGCTGACAGTTGTTCGGCTTCGGCGTCGGTGAGCGGAGTGTCGGCGATGGTGGCGATCAGGTCTTCCACCTCGGTTTCTGACAGACCGTCAAAAACGGTGGGGTCTGCTAAGACGCTGGTCAGAGCCTCATTCTCGGGTGGGAGGCTGCTTGTCGGTGGGGTGGTTGGCTCGGGAACGGAGGTACTGGTCGATGTCGCCAACGAGGTCGGCGGGATCGTAGTCGACGAGGTCGTTGTGCTGGTCGTCGTCGATGTCGTCGTCGTCGTAGGAGCCGAAAATGCGGTCGTACTGCTCGACGGCCCAACGGTAGAGGTCGTGGTCGTCGGGGCCGATGTAGTGGACGAAGATGATGCCGGGGGAGGTTCCGTGGCAGGGGCAGTCGGGACGGGGACAATGGTAGTAGTTGTCGTCGTCGGGACTGTGGATGTTGTTGAAGCTTCCCATGTTGTGGTCGTCGCCTCCGGCAGAGTGGTTGTGGTCACCACAGTAGTGGTTGTGGTGCTGGTCGTGGTGGATGTTTCGTCGGGTGTCGAGTTGATGTCCAGCGTGTACGAGGTGCCATACCAGCGGTTCGGGTCGTGGCAGCAGACGCCGGTGCGAAGCCGGTAGGAGCCTGCCGTGACGGGATGCTCGAGCCAAGAGTCCAGCCCGAACCAGTCGTCGTTCTGGGCGAGCAGGACACCGTCGGAGTCGTACAGCCACAGCATCGAGTCAATCCCGTACTCCCATGCGTAGGTGCGCACGGTGAACACGGTCGGCTCGGTGAACGTGAACCACAGGTCGTTTGCCCCGGTCACCGTCACCGTCTCAGCGCGGGCAGGCTGAACCCACGCAAACAGGCAAACTAGCAGGACTGTTAGGCGCGGTACATATCTCACCGCATTAGATTACAACATCACTTTTTTGCGTTGCGGTGCAACAGGCCGTCAAGCGTTTTGATCGCCCACGCCAGTTCCTGTTCCTCTTCCAGTCCTCGAGGGGTGCATCTGGTGAGAAACTTGTAGATCACTTTTGCCAACCGCACCGGAATGTTCATCGTCGACCTCGAGAAGATAGATGACCTTTTGGACCATCTTGACAGGGATGTGGAGAACCGAGTCTACACACGCTTCCGGGGTCCAAGATTGGGTGATGGAAACGTGTTTCGTTTTGCCGCCCGATCGGCGATCCAGCAGGAATCCGACGCTGAACACTTCGTACGGGTCGTCGTCGTCCATCTCGTCGAGGCGCGTCCATTGGTTGGTGCCAGCGTGAGCGTCGTGCCAGATGACGAGGACCGGTTTCACCACTTTTCTCGCTTCCTGTCAAGACTGAACACGGGTGCCTGAATCGTAATCCCATGTTCGGGGGTGACGATGGCAAGAGCCTGCTGAGGGGGTTCGTGGCCGAAGTTGGACACCCAAGCGTATTCGTCGGTGCCTTTCAGGCTGCCGTTGACGATCAGGCCGGGGGTTTGGATCAGCTGGTGCCAATGGCCCATCCAGAGGGTGGTGAACGGGGTGCCGGTGTCGTTGGCCCGCTGGGCTTTCCTCGCTCGCATCCGCATGATCGGAGGCCAGATACCGCCGATACCGCCACCGCCGGACACCTGGTCGCCGTGGGTGAGGAGATGGTGGGTGCCGTAGATGGGGATCAGACAGTCGGTGTTCTCCCCTACTTGGAAGGTGAACCGCTTGTCGGAGCCGAGGTGGCGTTCGATCATCTTGGCGAGAAGCCAGTCGAAGTTGGTTCTGGCCCGCAGTTTGGCTCGAGGTTTGCGGGTCATACGCCCGTGGTTGCCCATCACCGCTGCGACATGGACTTTCCCGAACTCGTCGGCGAACAGGGTGAGTGCCGCGCACAGTTGCTCCGACCAATGGAGCAGGGAGCCGAGCATCGTGTCTTCGTTCGTTTGGGCGAGTTCTTCATGGATGTCGCCGGAGAAGATGTCGCCTCCCAGCATGATGACCACCCCGTCGTAGGTGACCCCAGCAAGATAGTGGCGGGCGATCTTGATCGCGTTCTGCGCCCACGCTTGTAGCCGTAGTTCGGCGATCCGACGGTTGTAGGCGTTCAGCCCGCCGACTTCCTCGGGTAACACCACCTCGTCAAAGTGGGTGTCGGACAGCAGGAGGGTCAAGGTGGCGTGTTTCTTCCGGCCCGATGGGGGTGTGACCAGCCACTTTGGGGGTTGCAGGGTGGTGCTGGTCGCCGCGTCAATCAGGTTGAGGGCGCGTTCTAGTTCCTCGAGCCGTTCGATCAGTTTCAGGTTTTCGGCGTTCGCCTGGTCGCGTTGACGGCGTATCCGGTTGACCGAGGTCAGATCGTTGTTTTCGGCGTTGATGTCGTCAGCAAGACTCACAGGAGCATTCCTTCTTGCGGTGGCGAGGGATGGCCGACTGCTTCACCTCATGGCCTCGGTTGCGGAGCGCACGGATGATCGCCGAATGCTGGATGCTTTGGTCGGCAAAAGCGGCCTCAAGGTCAGCTCGGTCTTGTGCGCTGAGTGTCACTAACAGTTGGCCGACCCAGCAGTTCGGGCCGGTCCCCCGACTGTTTTCGCGTCGGATGTCGTCGAGCAGGCTTTTCTTGGTCATGTCCCCTCCTGACAGGTGTTGAGGTCAGCCTATTGGATTACTGCCCTGTGGTGGTGGATGGTGGGGTAGGGAAGGTGACGGTGGGGCCGGGTGTCCAGGTGGACGGGAAGTCACGGAGTGCTTGCCGGTAGGCGGCCCATGCGGTCTTGTCGGCTGGGGTGTCGGGGAGTTGTGTCCAGTCGGAGGCGACAAGGAGCCGGTCGCGGATGATGGTCATGCGCTCGACGAACCAGTCGTCGGGCACGGTGTCCGGGTCGAGCGTTGAGGTGAGGTCATAGGTCATGGTCATGCCGCCTGATAAATGATTGTGAACCGAACTTGATCGCCGTTCGCCATCGTGACCGGAACGGTCGGACTCCACAAACCCAACCCGTTGCCGATACGGAACTCGATGGCGGTTGTTGAGTTGAAGATGCTTGTTCCGTGGTAAGCGACATACCCAGCGGATGCGTCAAGGAACGAGACTGAACCTGTCAGCGAAGAATTGGTAACGCCGGTTACTGGCAAACTGACAACATATACGCCGGTTCCGTATGTCGTTGTTGAGCCAGCAAAAATGTATGCGTCAGCAACAATCAGCTTCCCGACACGCGTGTAACTCCCACCGATAAAACCGTTGCCGATAGCAGGGTTAGTCCCTGTCGATGTCCAGGTTGGTGTCCAATTTGTCCATGTCCCAATGCTATTTCCAGAAATGCGGATAGCCGCCGATGCGTTGATGTCACCCGTAACGTCCAGCGCATAAGCTGGAGAAGCGTTCACTACCCCAACACGATTGTTGCTGGAATCCACTTTGAGGGTATTGGTATCAACAGTCACGTCGCCAGTCACCGTCAACGACGACAGGGTTCCAGTCGAGGTGATGGATGACAGGTTGCCGGTGGTAATAACCGTGCCATTCGCATCAGGCAAAGTCAGCGAACGTGAAGTCGTAAGAGCCGCTGGTTCAATCGTGACTGACCGACTGCTCGTTCCACCAACACGACCGACGAGAGCAATACCATCGTTCGTTGCTGCATACCGGGTCATAATCCCGTTGCCGTAAACCTCGAGAGGGTATGTCGGGCTTGTTGTGCCGATGCCGACACGGTTGTTTGCGGAGTCCACTTTGAGAGTGCTGGTGTCAACAGTCAGGTCGCCGGTCACCGCCAGCGAACCAAGCGTTCCGACGCTGGTCAGCGACGACGACACCACGTTTGAGGCAAGTGTTGTGCCGGTCAAGGCGTTCGCATCGGCGGCCCCCGGCGACGAGGGAACAAACTTGGTGCCGTTGTAGGAAAGAACCTGGTTGGCTGACGCTCCGGTCGTATCAATCTCGATGCCGTCGACGGTCAGAACCGAGGTGGCGGTGGTGCCGGTGATGGTTGCCGACGCGGCCCCGACACCGTTCGTGACGGACACCGCGTTCGCTGACACGGTTCCTGTCGCAGTCACCCCAACAAACTGGGGGGAGTCGGTCGTCCCAACAGCCTGTCCGATGGAGATCGTGGCCGTTGATCCTTCGCCGGTACCGCCTGTAACAGTCACGCCGGTTGACGCGGCGACAGTCGCCACATAGTCGCCGGTCGTCTTAGTGCCGAGAGCCACCGAGTCGTTGCCGATGTTGGTGGAAGGGACGGTGCCGGTCAGCTGTCCAGCCGGGATCGAGGTGAGTCCGGCCCCAGAGCCGGTGAACTGTCCGGCGGTTGTTTCGATGTTGCCGGGGATGCTGATGCTGTTCGGGGCCGACACGACAGAACCGGCGTTCACAATGATTTCGCCGGTGTTCGCGTTCAGTCGACCCACATGGCCGACGCATTGGATGATGTCGGATGTCCCGGTTGGGCGGGTGCGAGTACGTCCACCGCCGGAAGCGACATACACATGGTCGCCCAACTGCCATGAACCGGACGTGTCTTGCCCATCCAACGCGCCGAGAATCACCACATGACCCGTCGCGTTATGTGCGATCGCACCGTCGGTCAAACCGATCGCAGGCATTTTCGCGGCGTTGGATGCGTCCGCAGGGGCGATCTCGGCGACCTGTGTGGAGCCGACGGTTCCGCTGATGTAGACGGGGGTGCCGTTGGCGATCGTGGAACCGGACGTGTTCTTGACGTGGATGTACACCGGACCGGCGATTTCGCCGTGGATATGGTTCGCATACAGGATGCCGTCGACAGTCAGATCGGTGCTGAAATGCCCGTCTCCGGTCACGTCAAGGCTGTATGACGGGGTTGTGTCGTTGATGCCCACCCGATTGTTGGTGGAGTCCACATACAGGGTGCCGGAGTCGACGTTCAGCCCACCGAAAGCGACGGTGTCACCGGTGCCGACTGCCTGTCCGATAGCAACGGAGGGGGTTGCCCCTTCCGAACCGGACCCGGTGACAGTAACTCCGGTACCGCCGGTAATGCCAGCCACATAGTTCCCGGTAGTTTCCGTACCGAGGGTGATGTTCGGGGTCGCCCATTTGATCCCTGCCGTCTGTGTCGAGTCTGCGATCAGATATTGCCCGTCGGACCCGACCGCAAGTCGTGCCGGGGTGTCGGCGGCGGTGCCAGCAATCAGGTCACCTTTGGCGTCGATGATGCTCTTGGTGATCGCATTGGGGTCTTGTTCGGATGACCAGCGGACACCGGACGCTTCGGCAGAGTCGGCGACGAGCACCTGATTGTTGGTGCCGACAGGGACACGGGTGTAGGCGTCGGGGCCGGTGCCGACCAGCAGGTCGCCTTTAGCGTCAAATGCGGTGGTGGTGGGGTCGGCAGCCCAACGGAGGCCGGTCGTCTGGGTGGAGTCGGCCAACAGCACCTGACCGTCCGTACCGACAGCAAGCCTCGCAGGGGTGTCCGCGCCGGTCGCCGAGATCAGGTCGCCCTTTGCGTCCATGATCGTCTTGGAGATGGCGTTCGGGTCGGTTGTCTCGATGGGAGCCTGACTGAACGACGGCTGTGCAAGAGACGGGGGGATAGTCATGTCAGGCTCCTTCCGTCATGTCTTGATGATGTAGTTCAAGACTACATAAGGTTGCAGGTTGTTGTGTGCCGCACCGCCACCTGTGTCACGGGTCGTAACATTATTGCCACCCGTTCCAGCGTCGGTGAGTTCACGGAAGTTCGCTCCGGTGCCACGCGGGATAAGGTTGCCGTCAACGGTGTGGTTGTGGGCTGGGATTTCGCTGGTGGTCAGCGTATGGGTCTTTGCACCACCAGTTTCGCCGAGGGCATCAAACTCGGTTTGGCTACTGTCCCGACCGACTGGTATGCGACCCTTCAGGTTGGGCAGATAGTAGGACGTTCCGCTGTGGGTGCCGTAGGTGTCGCCGACTACGTCACGCAACTCAGGGTATTGGTCGCCGTTGAACGTAGAGCCGTCACACAGGAAGTAGCCGGTTGGGGCAGTTGAGCCAGCGTACGGAAGCACCACGCCGGTCGGGTTGACAGCCAGTTGAAGGTACAGTTCAAGTTCTCGATCCCGGTTCTCGAGCAGGTCTTTATCCTGGTTGGCGACTGTCTCAAGGTCGTCGGCGCGGAATGTGTATGCGAACGGCATCTCAGTCCTCGCAGACCAGGATCACACGCTTGACTTGGCACTTTGTCATTGTCAATGTCAGCTTCGCACCCATTCCCTTTTGGGCGTTGTCAACATGAAATCTTTCTGTGTTGTAGATGCCGGAGACAGCACCGGGGCCGAGGGTCGTTGTAATTGTTGACGAAACCCCAGCAAGCAATGCCTCGTATGCATCGGTGTCGATAATTCCCGTAGATCG
>VFQS010001978.1_pt1 | contig 17620 bp, 17 predicted proteins | sample 3512361 | NCBI WGS metagenome assembly VFQS01 (sample SAMN10412375, study PRJNA504923) | tailings metagenome | isolation source: Relicate 1 Philex TSF3 active mining | place: Philippines
TCCCTTCGGCTACTTCATCGTCCAGGGTGGCGAGCGCGTTATCCTGAGCCAGGAGCGCATGGCGGAGAATCGCATGTTTGTCTTCCGCAATAATAAGGCTAAGACTAAGGAGGCCGAAATCATTGAGTGCAAGTCTATCGGCCCTGAGAATGAAGGCGTGCCCAAAAACATTGCAGTCAAAATCATCTACAATGCTAAGATTGCAACGGGCCCTGAACATATCCGCGTTACTCTACCACGCATTAAAGCGGAAGTCCCGCTGTTTATTATGTTCCGCGCACTTGGCGTTGAGTCAGATCAGGATATTCTTGAGCTTATTATGGGTTCCTCTGAAACTGATTATGACATGATCTTTACAGAGTGTGTTCTGGAAGCCGCTGAAGTGAAGACACAAGCGGCGGCCATTGATTGGCTTCAGAAACACATTGGTAGCGGCGGCGGCATCCGCGAACAGCTTACTGCTAGCACTCTTGGAAGTGTCAAGGCTCCTAAGGAACGTGCAATCATGGAGATTATTGCGGAGGAGATGCTGCCTCATATTGGTGGTGCCGACATGACCTACGAGAAGGCATGCTTTATTGCTGCCATGACCAAGAAGGTTCTTGATGTCTATCATAATAAGATCCCATACGACGATCGCGATGCATATCCCAATAAGAAAGTAGAGCTACCTGGCAATTTGCTGGGCAACCTGTTCCGCTTCTACTTTGGCACGAAAGTGATTAAGGATATGAAATCCACCATTATGAAGGAGATTCATAACGGTGCGTGGAAGGCCAGCGGCAAGTTTGAAAATATTATCAACACCACAAATGTGTATAAGATTCTGAAGACTACAATTGTGGATGTGGGTATGAAGTCTTCACTGGCAACGGGTAACTTTGCCGCCGGTAAAATGGGCACGAAAACGGGAATCAGTCAGGTGATGAACCGCCTTACGTACTTGTCAGGCCTTTCTCATCTTCGCCGTCTTAGCACACCCATTGAAAAGACGGGCAAGTTGATTCCTCCCCGTAAGTTGCACGGCACTAGCTTCGGCTTTATCTGTCCTGCAGAAACGCCTGAGGGTCATAGTGTAGGTGTGGTGAAGAATCTGGCAAGTACATCCTCGGTGACTCTACCTTCTTCGCCATATCCTGTGCTCCGTGTGCTTTACGATGAATTGGGTATGAAGAATCTGCCAGATACATCGGGCCTTGCAAAACACGGCGCAATCCGTGTATTTATTAATGGTGCATGGGTCGGCACACTATCTGGTGGTGAAGCTGGTATCCGTTGTATCGCTGCGCTGAAGACGGCAAAACAGGGCGGACGCATCAATCCCTTCACAAGCATTGTATTTAATGCAAGTAATCAGGAGGTCTGGATTAATACGGAAGGCGGACGACTTGTGCGACCCCTATTTGTCGGCACAACGATTCGTGAGATTCTGAGCGCCGATTACCGCGGTGAAATTCCATGGGATGTGTGTGAATCATGGAATGAGCTTATGGCTTGGGTTAGCCCAGGTGGCGGCCACCTGTTTGAGTACGTTGATGCCGGTGAATCTGAGTATCTCTACATTGCTCAGACACTGGGCAGACTTGCCCATGATCATACACATATGGAAATTCATCCATCCGTGATCATTGGTACAATGGGTTCTAATATTCCATTCCCTGATCATAACCAGTCGCCTCGTAATGCATATCAGGCGGCAATGGGCAAACAGGCAATGGGTGTCTATGCGCTTAATTTCACGGAGCGCCTTGATACCATGTCAAATCTGCTTATGTATACTGCAAAACCACTTGTCAGCCCCTACATGTCCAAATACTATAGGGCGCAAGATATGCCTTCAGGCAATAATATTATTGTCGCTATCATGTGTTATGGTGGTTACAATCAGGAAGATTCCGTGATGATCAATCGGGCTGCGCTAGACCGTGGTCTATTCCGTTCCATCTTCTATCGCACATACAAGGATGAGGAGAAGAAGAATCAGGCCAGCGGCGAGGAAGAGCGATTCTGCAAACCTGACCCTGCCCTTACCAAACACATGAAATTGGCAAATTACGAGAAACTGGGCGCAGATGGCATTGTGCCAGAAAACACGTTTGTTGATAACGACGACATTCTGATCGGCAAGGTTGTGCCTATCCGCCTACGCGCTGTTGAAGGCGCAATGGCAGCGGGTGTCAGTCATAGCAGTTTGGCGGCAATGAGCGCTGCGCAGGCGGCGGCTGCTGTGGAGGCTGCAGGTGGTAAGCGATTCCGCGATTCCAGCAAAATGCTTCGTAACAATGAAACGGGCTTTGTGGATAAGATCTATCGCGGGCGGAACGGCGAAGGCTTCAGCTTTGTGAAGATTCGTGTGCGATCTGAACGTACGCCCACAATCGGCGATAAGTTCTGCAGCCGTCACGGTCAGAAGGGTACTGTGGGTATGATTCTTGAGCCAGAGGACATGCCTCAGACCGCCACTGGTATTGTGCCCGATATTATTATCAATCCCCATTGCATTCCAAGCCGCATGACGATTGCACATTTGATGGAAACACTTATGGGTCGTGTTGGTTGTGAGATCGGTGCGCTGGGCGACGGCAGCCCATTTACGGATGTAAGTGTTGCAGGACTCAGCAAGATGCTTGTAAGCATGGGCTTGGAGCCAGGCAGCAATGAGGTGCTATACTGCGGCACTACGGGCAAACAGATGCCGACAAGTATCTTTACTGGCCCCATCTTCTATCAGCGCCTGAAGCACATGGTAGATGACAAGATTCATTCTCGTAGCAGCGGCCCCTTGGTTATGCTTACACGCCAGCCAGCAGAGGGTCGTGCGCGCGATGGTGGCCTACGCTTTGGTGAGATGGAGCGTGACTGCATGATTGCGCACGGTACATCTGAATTCCTTAAGGAAATCATGATGGAGAAATCCGACAACTTCCAATGCTTCATTTGCAAATCCTGTGGTCTTCTTGGACAAGTGAATCCAAAAGCCGGTATCTTCAGGTGCAGCAGTTGCGAAAATACCACGGACTTCTCACAGGTGCGTGTGCCGTATGCTTACAAGTTGTTCCTGCAAGAGTTGGAGTCAATGGGTATTTGCAGCCGCTTGCTACCAGAGTCACGCCTACGAGGTATTGCACGCGAAACGACCGCAGCAGCTGGCGCGGGCGCAGGTAAAAAGACATATTAGATCTATTGTTTGAAATTCAGAATTAACCCGGTATTTTTTGGCTTGCTAAAAAACATCGTTCCTAGTTTTATGTAGGGGGTCAGCATAGCCGACCCCTTTGACCCCTTCCAATCAAGTCGTAGATAAAATTAAATACAATTTTAAATATCCCGTTTCAGAGATTCATAAAATATTTTTGCCGACCCCTAGTTTTATGTGAATTACTAAATTCGTCATTCACATAAAATGATTGTTCAGAATGTTCGCGCCTATTTGAATGATTCAAAAATTGTAATGATGTGGGAATTGATGGATAAGCCAGTTGCACTAAGTATTCAGGTGGCAAATGATGCTGATTTTACGACAGGTATGCGCACATTTATTATTCCTGTTCTTCCAGCAGTCGGCCTTGATATTGGTGCAGGCACATGGTATTTTCGCGTAGGTAGCTGGGTGGGAACAGAAACAATCGGTAAAATTCTTTGGACTCCTGTACATGGCCCGGTCACTATAGAATCTGTTAAATTAGCAATTCGTATGCCCGACGTAACGCTTCCTGTGATTCATACATCTCCCATTGTAAATGGTTATCGCATTCATACTGGAATTGATAAAAAGACATATTATGTATATGAGCATAACACGGATTCTAAATTTCCACCTGGATCTACCGTAACGCGATACATTCAGGATTGGGGTCGTGGTTATTTAGATGTGAGCGATTTGAATCCTGGGCTAACGTATAGTATTCGGGTAGCTACATTTATGGGCGATCGTTCGGCGCTTCCCAAGGAATCTGTTGTCCGTGTTGAGCCTTTCCGTACATTTCATGGAAAGAAAGCGACTAAGCCGGCAAAACCGGTGGATGAAACTGCACGAGCCCAGAATCGGGCCGCGGATCCTATTCTTCGTGAAGCGCAGATGAAACAAAATATGCGATTCGCGTCACATGGAGATTATTTACGTTATATGGCGGCAAAGACACGCGCTGAGGAGCACTAGATCAGTTAGTAAGTAACAGAGCCAGTCTGGTATGGGAAACCGGCAAATGGTACTGGATTGGAATATCCAGGATAATTGGGCAGGCCGCAGTAGATGTACATGTGGCCCATGCCAATTGTTGGCTGAACGTTGTTGTGCGACTTGTCGCCACCAGCGGGGTTTAGCGTGTGGGCATGGGTATTATCTGCAAGAGTAATACCTGTATAATTTGAGTAGGAATAATTTCCTCGGCCCTGTGTCCAATCATCGTTTGGCCCTGTACCTACAAGTGCCGCACCAGACTGTGGTAACTCGTGATTATGCCCAGGATCAACCACATCGTGCGAGTGTGTGTATTGCGATGTACTGTTGTTAAAAGAGCTCTGAATGCGGGTATTATCTACACCGTGATTGTGTGAGGCAAGCTCTGGGATTGTTAGCTTGTGCTCATACTCGCCAATGCTTGAGCCGAGCGCAAGAGTGTAGGAGCTTGTATTAATATCAGTGCCGGTTCCTACAACACCGGGTACGCGGCCAGCAGGATTTGGAAGATTAAAGCTGCTGCCACTTCCACCAAAGCTGTATCCGATCACGCTAAACAGGAAATAGAATGCATCGGTATTCAGGCTGCGGCCGTCGCACTTGAGCCATCCCATATGATCAGTGTTGATCACGGACATCTTGGTATCTCCAACAGTTGGGCGTTGGTGCGCCGTGAAGGTATAAGGCGTACGAGCATACGAGGTCATGTCTTTCTGTACATACACGCGAATTTTGCTTGGCTGCGCCTATTAGGCTTCCCCACCCTCGGAAATCTGAATACCAAAAGCTCGCCCTGCAAAAAACTTAATCTTCTCAAACAGATTCTTCTGGAAAAGAATCAGGACAATTGCAAGCACATGTCCGCCCTCAATTTCCTTTAAACGCTCATGCCGGAACCCTGCTACGCCCTCCAATGGAAACGGTATGAATTCAATTATATTGCGGAGTATATATGCAACAATACCTAACAAGAATAAGTGGCCAATAATTTCTGCAAGTAAGCGGATGTTGCTTACTTCCTCATAATGTTCCTCTTTGAACTTACCGTAGAAGGCATCAAATATTTTTGCAAATACAATTCCAATTACAAAATAATAGGTTGTTACTAAGCCAATATCGGCAAGTTTTACTGCTAGAAAAAGGGGTGTAAATGGTGGATCAGATGGCATTTTCTAATCATTAAATAGAAAATGCTATCTTATGTTGTTGAGTTTCTTGGAACATTTCTGTTTCTGAGTGTGATTGTTGCTACGGGCCAGCCCATTCTGATCGCGTTAGCTCTGCTTGTTGTGATCATGCTGGGCGGGGGCATTAGCGGCGGACACTTCAACCCGGCGGTCAGCCTGATGTTCTGGGCCAAGGGTGCGCTGACTGGCCAGGATCTTACCGGCTATGTTGTTGCACAGTGCCTGGGCGGCCTGGGAGCGCTGGGTGTTTATAAGGCACTCGCATAAGTAATTCAATAACCTTAATAGAACATGTATAGAATAGATCTTCGTAAATATAATAATATAGAAGCTGGTGTATATGGTGATTACACAGTTTTAAAGGAAATACATGTTATTTCGCCAGCAGACGTCGCGCCCGCAAATGGTATTTTAATTCAGAAAGTAACAAAACGACCAAATGTTATGTGGGTACGCAGAAATAAGAATGGAATACTTGGCCCTGTTAAACGCCTAACAACTGGAGATCAAATTGCCGCACACACTAATCATCAAGTACAGCATATGGATACTGACTATTTTGAGATATTTGATATTTCCGGTGGAGAATATCCACCTGAATACAATGAAGAGGGTAATGAAATAGGAGGCGCTGATTCATTCCAAAGTGGTCCAATAGTTGAATATAAAAGAAATCAAGCACAAATAGATGATGATTTTTTAGGAAGAGATATTGTATTCACGCGTGGAACTATTAATCATGTTGGCACTTGTGTATTTTATCCAAGGGATCATCCGCGATATGAAGAAATACGCGGCCTTGCATGGGATGATCGCACCGACCTGCCGGCAAATGGACTACCATATCTTCCATATAGCCCCGCATTAGATGAACGGATTTTTGCGAATCCTTTACCAAGTAATATAGTTAGGCATATAGTTAATGTAAGTTGGGAATTTCCTAGAGAAGGGGGGCCTGATCCTGCTGCTGCTGCAGAACCCCCGCATACTTCAATTATTGAATCTAGAATACAATCAATCCGAACGGCCGCCGCCGCCCGCGGAGTTCCTCTACGTCCAGCAGCTGGTGGTCGCCGGCGCACTCAACGCAACCGACGCACTTGCCGCGCAAACCGAACGCGTCGTAACTAAAAGAACATTTAACTAATTGTAAGAAATGCAGAATTTTCCTGTACTTCTAACAATCTATTCCCTCTCCTTTATTTCTTGCTGTACATCATCATGCCAAGAATTACTGCGCCGCACAGCACACCCGCCGCGATTTGTTCGGTTGATGGGCCACCGTAGAACTTTTCTGTTTTAGGTGTTTTCTCATATGCTTCCTGGGTCATATCTGCATCATACACCCATCGGGTTTGATGTGGGCGCCCACCAACCATTTCCACAGGATCTGTGATCCATTGCGTTCCATCAAGGCGGCTTCTAATAGCACCTGTATAGTCGCCTACTGGTAATTGAACCTTTTTGCATCGCGCATAACCGCTTCCAATAACCGCTTTGAATAATGGCATAGGATTCAGTGCTGATGCAGCATCCTGAATGATACCGGGCGCCAACCCCTGGAATTTTACATCTAGTGCATTTTGCACCTCTTTTCCAACTCGCCCGCCCATTGGTTGCGGGATCGTATTTATATATTCGTACATATCTGCACCATTGCTACACTTGCTTCCTGTTTTCACAAAATAGGAAATACCAAGTGGTTGATTTACCAACCCATTTGCTTTTGCAAGTGCCGTTGAATGGCCAAAACCGATCGCATCTACATAATAATTTACACCTGCAATTGCATCCATAATACCACCCACAGAACCGCTATTGCGAACACCAATTTCACTTGGTGCCTTTAACTCATCCGCATACGTGTATTTCGGGCCTAAAAGACCTTGCTCTGCCATCTTACTTTGGGACGCGGTTATTCCTTCACCGAAAAAACTGAAACAGCCCCAGAGCTGATTAAGAAACCGGCAGGTTTAAAACTAAGATGAGTTCATTATTGTTCCCAGGTTGTAATGTATCACCATCTTCAGCTAAGGGGCTTGATGGCCAACTTGATGATATTTGGAAATCTCTTGGCGCAAGCACCGGTGAAGAGAAATTTAAGGATGGATATATTTGCCCCGTTTGTGATACCGACGCCGCTGTTGAAGAAACAGAAGATGAACTTAATTGCACAACGTGTGGAACACATCTAGGATATTTGATTGATAGCTCCGCCGAATATCGTTGGTTTGGATCTGATGACCGAAGTCCTGATCCATCGCGTGTTGGAAATCCACTAAACCCACTACTGCCTGAATCATCGCTTGGAACCCGAATCCTGGCTCGCCCCGGTGATAGTAAAGCTATGCGGCGGATTCGCCAGTATCATCTTTGGAATATTATGCCGTACAGAGAACGCACACTTTGGACCGTGTTTGAAAGTCTGCAGGTACGCGCAAGCAATTCGGGTATCTCGCTCGCAATTATTGAAGAAACTAAACAATTGTATGCACAGGTTTCACCCTTGTGTATTTGCCGCGGACAGCAAAAGGATGCATTGCTCGCGGCCTGTCTGTTTGAGTCATTGAAACGCCATGACACCCCGCGCCGCCCAGTTGAAATTGCTGAAATCTTTCAAATTGATGTTAAATTGATTACACGTGGTGTGAAACAATTTAGTGGGCTGCTAGAGGAGCACCTACATGCAGAGTCAAAGGCTGCTGCTGCCGCTGCACGTGCAGCACCACCAGTACAGAAAGCGGCAGCGGGTGCCGGTGCGCACACGGCCGTGCGGATGCCCGACAAAAAGACAGAAACACCCTCAACAAGTTTCAAGCATTATTTGGAACCTGCTATTTACAAACTGGAAACACCGCGTGCATATCATGGACAGATCCTGGAATTTGCGACCATCATCGGTGATGCAATTGATGAACTGGGTATTTGTCCCGAAACAACCCCATCATCACTTGCCGCAAGCGCACTAGCATTAACTTGTGAGAAGTTCAGCATTGAAAAGAGTAACGCAGAAGTTGCAAAAGTATGCAGTATTAGTGCCGCAACACTGCAGAAATGCTTGAAACGTATTGAAAGCTGGCGGCCTGTACTCTTTAAGGCGGTGGCAGGTGCAGAAGGAAAATAGCGAACCAAACTAGGAAATGGGACAGACCCAATCAATTGAAGCTGCAACAGAGGCCCAACGACTTTCCGTTGGACCATTTACATTGCGTAGCTCTGAAAAGGGCGCGCTAGCCGCACTTTCCAAGATTGTCCAGGTCTTGCTGACCAAAAACAATCTTTTTGATTTGAAGGCACTTCTGGAAACTCCTGAAGGATGCAAGAACCTATTTGTTGTTGTAAGTAGTACAGTAGCAAAAGAATTTCAACTGCTAAAATTCCCGGATCCACGCTATCCGTCACAAATGGCTACACTAAGTTTTATGCCTCGCGATGCCTACCCACCTTCCCGCTCCGAAAGTGTTGCCACTCGCAATGTTGCCTGCAAGGAAATTACGCATTTTTTGATTCGTTTGGTTACATTGGCCGCTGCAGCAACTGCTTCTGTGAGTCGCAACCCCAATATTGGCGCGCTTCTTGTTGGCGAGACACCCATGACCGCCGCTGTGGGTTCCAATATTATTAAAAGTGTCCGCAGCTTGCCCTCGGATGTGAATTTTGGACAATCTGAACTGAAGCCCGAAGTACTTGAATACTTGAAGTCAGTGTTTTCTACGATTGATCCCGATCGCCCAAACCTTTATCGCTTTGGTAATGAATCAACATATATGGTGGATGTGAAGCGCGGTGTGCTTTACAATGCGCGCGCCGATAAGACTCCGGTTACTGCTATAACTATGGAACTGATTGATATGGGTAAGAAGCTGGAAATTGCGGCATTGCCCCCTGCATTACCCGCGGGACAGATGCTGCCCATGGGATACATTGCACCGCAAATGATTCAGGGTATGCCTGCCGTCCAACCTGCTGCACTACCAGCGCAACCAGGAGCACAGGCACCGGCTGTTCCTGGTGCGCAGCAGCCGGCTGTTCCTGGTCGCGCAGGCCCTGGATCTACATCAAGCAACGGAAGTGGAAGCACAAACTTCAAACAGGGGCCATTAAGCGGCTATACTGGAACAACAAATCCGGCTTCAAATACCGGCCCGGCTGCCCTTGGAGCTCGTGGCAGACGAAGCCGCAAAACGCTGCGCGGACGTCGCTATGGAGGTCGTCGGTATTCCCGTCGTGGAGCTCGCCGCGGCGGTGCCGGCGAGAAGATTCTGAAGGTCAGCGTGAAGGAATTCCCATATGATCTTGTGAAGGATTGCGTTGTTCCTGGATGCTTAGGCATTGATTTCTACATGGATTCCGCCGGTAATACATACAGCAAGGAAGAGTATGAATCATTCCAGGTTGGCCGCCTTGATCACATTCCCGTTGCCAAGGCGTTTAGTGCTCGCGTAGATGAGCTCTTTACAAAACTCCTTGTCCATGCAATTGCAACCAGCCTTCCTCGTGCTAAGACTGAGCTTTCCAAGGATCGCTTTAAGGATATTAAGGGGGCAACACTGGAAACATATGATGCTCTGAAGGATTACAGTGATACCATGGATAAGTTGCCGACCGGTTCCGCGCCGGCGCCATATCGCGGATTCCTGCTGGCTAGCCGCTTATCGGGCGCCGATCTGACAACAATGTTCTGTAATGATGACTGGGCAGGCAATTTCATGACAGGTACGCTTGCCTATTCGTTACTACAGGCGCTGTTTGATGATAGCCGCGAGGGCGGCGCGGCATCACCACGTTCCTCGGAATCGGCACGCACATGGGCAAAGGACTTTGTGGGCGCTGGCGTTGCACGCTCAGCCTCTGCAAGCGGCTCAGATGTGGAAAGTTTCAAGAATATCCGTTTTGCAGATCGGCCAGATGCTCTTGCCCCCTTCTGTGGCGAAGGAACAGGCCCGCGCACAACAAATACCGAGGATGATAAGAAAATCCTGATCGGAGCACAGCGCGAGTTACGTGACCTATACGACAAACATATTGCCGATGTTGTAAATATTATGCGCAAAGTGCTTCTAATTCGTCGTGACCCATCAAAAGCGGAGGAAATCACACTGCGTTTGAACGAGGCATTTGTAAAAGATCCACGTGGTGCCGTACCCGTCCTTGAAGATATTATTGTGGAAACCCGCGATCTTATTGCTCGTCATTACCTCGCCGTTGAGAAGGTGTATTACGGCGCCCTTCAGAATATGGCCAAGGGTAAGCGTGGATTCCTTCCAGCTGCGGCACCCGCAGCACCCGCAACAAGCGTGCTAAATACAGTTCAGGCGCGTTTAGAGAAAAACAACATTGAACCCAGTTATACATAATTAAAGTTCCTCACGAATTGCATATATGCGACATGATCCGAATTCAGGTGGCATATAGTTGTAAATATAGGTTGCATGAGCGCCACTGCGACCGTATGTCCAACCTTCCCATCCAGATTCTGCGCCTCCAACAGCTGGCGATGAGCCGGCAAAAAGAAGTCCAGGGCCGGCAGCACCCAATGCCGCAGCGCAGGCATCAAGCGCTTGTTTGAAACTCAGATCTGGCATGGATCCAGGAAATATATGCGGTTCTGTAGTTGTACCGCACCAAACAACTTCATAAATTCGCTGGCCGTCCAATGTAGCGCGGCGTGTATCCGCAATCACAACGACCTGCCCTTTGTATTTATACACACGAAGATCGCCACGACGATTCACAGGAGCTTCCGCAACTATTAGTTTTCCTGGCCACATAATGCAGCTTTTTTTCCATGACTCTGCAAATTCGGACCAGGCAACACTTTGCAGATTCCTATCAGCCGTTGCTTCTCTATCACAAGTACGATATGCATATGTATCAACACAGAGTGCTGTACTAAGTGGCGGTGAAAATGGAAGTTCGCGTGACCATAGATGTACAGTATCCTTGTATAACTTATAAGTTAGACTATCAATATGTGCGATCATTACGCCAGCAAGGCCCGCGCCGCGATACGCGGGCAGAACACAGAGCCCTTCAATTACACGTACATTTTCTAGAATTGCTCCGTGGGACATGTGTGTTGTTCCGCCAAGTGGAACAGAAAAGATTGTTGCTACTAGTCCGCCACTATTGTCATACATTCCAAGGCATATTACGGCGGAATCAGCAAGATATGCGTGTATCCAGGATGCGACATCTGCAAGGCGCCAATCGGCACCGCCGTAATTTGCTTCCAAAAACTCGCCGACACGCACACAATCTGTTCCGTAGCAACGGCGAACGGAACCAATGCGCCCATCAGGAAGCCGCCATGCGTTATGAACAGGCGGCGGCGGACCTTTCCGCAAATAATCAGGAGCACGGGATCCGAAACCATACGCGGTCCAGAGTGTAGGAGATGCAGGATTTCCGTTCCAGAACTCCATTGCCTTCTAATTAGATTGAAGCTAACAAAAATTGAAACGCATCCGCGCCGACACAGAATATTTTGTCCCGCAATTGCAAGATGGCTACTCTTACAAATTCCCCCTTCCTTTCCTCAACAACGGTTTCTGTGCTTCCTACAATGGGTTCATTGGATCAGATTTCTGAAAAGAAGCCCCAGCGCCGTTGTGGGCATTCCGAGTGCAAGAAGAAGTTGCTTCTTACGGACCTTGATTGCCGATGCGGTGCGCGATTCTGTGCTTCTCACAGAATGCCTGAAGATCATGCATGTTCCTATAATCATAAGGCGCACGGTACGGCACTTCTGAATACACAACTTGTCCGCGCAGTTGCCGATAAGTTGGAGCGTATCTAGCGCCCGCGCCGCAGCCTAAATAAAAATCATGAATAAATTGTAGGAAATGCAGAGTACATCAGGGCTTCCTTATTTAGTCAGCGTTGATCCATCGCGTTCCGCCATTTCCTACGCGGTCTATAGATATGGCGAGGAACGCTATGCCACAGGTTTTTGGCGTGGCGTTGCATATACATCAATGGCGGCAATCTTTTTGTATTCGTTCAAAAAACTGATTGCATCTGCATATTCCGCTTAATTTGTAGAAATGGAATACGATTGGCCTGATCTGTTTAGGAAGCACCTGCATATTGTGCGCATGGGTGTTGCAGAAACTGTAAAGGATCCGTATTATTCTGAGCTACAAACAGTTGATTGCTATTATTTCCTTCAGAAAATAATGGCAAGAAATCATATCAGTCAGGTGTTTATGTTGCACGGGCTAAGTGCCTTTATGGTTTGGATGCATACACATGCGACAGAACTTCAAACGTGTAATACTGGTCGTGAATTATATTTTGAGAATGTTGCGTTTGTTGATTAAGCCTTGGGTGCAATTGTTTTTGGTACATTTTGCACAGCTGCGCTGGGCGTGTGCGCAATGCCAATACGTCCGCCAAACTGTGGGCCAGGTCCGGCAACAGGACCCATATCTCTGTGGGCGGGGCGGCCGCCATCATGGTGGCGTGGATAAAAGTTGGGCATGGGGCGGCTTACGTAAAATGCGCCTGGCCATCCCCAGCCACCCGCACCCCAACTCCACGGGCGCCACGACATTTCAGGAACAATCCGTGTTTCTACAACTGCAATCTGTTGCACGGGCGGTGCTGCAAACACATAGTAAAAAAGAACAGCTACAGCGATTACAAGGATACCTATTACAATTGTTGTGGGCTTCATCTTCTACTTAATGAATCTAGTTTATGAAACTAATTTCCAATCTCCGCCATCAATAAAGTTGTTTTCAGTTGGGCCTAGAAGTTTGAATCCATGTTCGGAAAGAACATAGGCTTCCACCGTGTATTCGGCGCCTTCGGATGAAATAACGCGAATCGGAGTGCGAACGTACCAGCGCGGATGTGATTCTAACTTATCACAAAGATGGATCGCTAGCGGCGATGCGTGATATACATCGCCAACAACTTGCGTGGCATGTTCTGCCACAGAAGGCCAAAGATGCACAGGAATGAGATATGGAAACATAGGTCGTTCCTGGGTTACTAGTATATACTTATCAACCGTTTTCACGGTTTCGGTGAAGACGGCATGGCCGTCAAGGAGGGAAGAGTTACCTTCGCCGACGCGAAGAGTGCCGTACGTGAATAGCTTTGTTTCGGAAGACATGGTTACGGGCGCGCTGTGTCTTATTGTAGCGGCGGGATGTTTCAATTTTTCTCTTTCTGCGCGCCCCTCCCGCTGATCCAGACTGCATTACTGCATCATGTAAGAACCGGATAGAAGTTTCTGCATATTCAAGAAGCTTATAAATATCCGTTTCGGACTGAAATAATCGGAACTCAATAACTTCTATATCCTTTTTAAGTTTGATTGCACCCTGTTTTTGTTTGAGTGCATCAGACATGGCTTCTGGATTTGCCAGTTGTTCGGGTGTATAGTGCTTATATAGCCGTTGGGCCCATGCCGATTCATAATCCGCATTGCCCATTTTGGGAATAGGACGACGTGATCGCACATGCGGATATAGCGACGCTTCCTGAGCTACATACAACTCCACGAACTTTTTGAAAATTGGGCTTGTTCCACGCGTAATTGGAAGTACTTCGCCGGTTGTTGCATTTGCCAGGCTTACATTAACATGGTATCCTGCTGAACTATTTGCCATAAAACATCCAGGTTTCGTTAAGCCAAAAAGGATCAAATATGGCTGCAATGCCATTGTAACTTTTGCGGGCGTAACAGCTCCGCGGAATTTTAAAATCGGGGTCACACACTCAAAACGGAAACTTTTTCCAGGTGCTAGCGGTTTTCCACTGCGCTCATTTAATGTTTTTGCCATATTGTCTGCATCACTATCTCCACAAATAATTGTAAAATCATTGTAAAAAAATGGAATCTCGTAGTCAATCAATGGGTTTATAGTTTCTGTTGTATGTGTTCCATCCTCTTGGACGGTATAGACTATAGCCTCATCAGTCCAGTCACTCGGTTTCACAGCAAATCGGACAGGGAATTCTAACGGATAATGTTTAATCAACGAAGGCCGAATATAATTTGTAAAATAATAGTCAAATTTACTAACATTGTCTAGGCTATAAAGATCTGTTCCTGGCGGAAATGAAGGGCCACATCCAGGTGATCCATCAGCGCGCACACAAATCTCCAATTCTACGCCAAATCGTGTTTCAATGTTGTCAAGTGATCCGCCTTCGGCGGCAGCAGCAGCAGCCATTTCCCTACAATTACCGCACAAAACAATACAGATACTGATATTCATATCCGATTGCAGTAAGATCAATGAATTGTTTGTATGTAAATCCATTGGCTTCCGCACGCGAAACAATTGATTCCATGCGCGGCATCCGCAAATTGTGGATCTGACGGCGCCGACGACCATCCTTAAATTTGAATTCCTCGCGGAACTCAGCGTTATCGCCCTCCAAGTTAAAATCAGCCTCGTAATCAAACTTGTCAAAGCTAACACGGCTACGGGTCACACGTTTCTTGGAATATTTCTGAACACTGAAGGCTACAAAAGGGCTGGCAGCTTCCAGAATTGGATCAAACTTCTCGCGATTGACAAGGTGAATAACAAGGCATCCACCAGGCTGCAGCCACTGGAAAATATTCTTAAAAGCCATGTCGGGGTCTCGTAAGTAATAATATGTGAAATAATACATTGTGACTAAGTTGAATTCACCGGCGGCAAACTGTCCAATTTGTTCCACTTCACCAACTCGGAAATCGCATTTTGGATGCGCCTTTTTTGCGGCCGCGATCATTGCATCACTTGCATCCAAGCCGACAACTTTTCCAACGCCTGCCTTTTTGAAAAGTGCAACGTCGCCGCCTGTTCCACATCCAACATCCAGGACTTGAATTGTATGAATCTCAGGACGGAACCCCTTTGCCCAGGAAAGTGTCATTGTTGTTTCGGCATCCTGGCGCACAGCTCCATCCACAACTTTATCATACACTTTGGCGTAGAACTGATCGTATAGCCGATCAGCACCCAGAATAACTGTATCTCCATCGGGGCCCTCAGGATTTGCGAATCCTTCAAGTCCATCAAGGTCTGTATGACGGGCAGTTACCATCGCCCAGCGCATATAAATATAGTTTGCTACAAATATTGCTATTAAGACAACAAGAACAATCTGGACAGTATCCAGCGTGTCAATCTTAGCAAACATGCTTCCTACCACATGTACCTAAAATCATACACCGAAGTAAGGATGGCCGCAGCAGCCGCAGCAGCAGCACCGCAAGATATATACCCGATTCGTGTGTTCTCACAACGGGGAGCAACTTGTGGTACAGATGCACTTTTTACTATATTGTTTGAAGCCGATCCAATCGGTGCTTATTTCACAGATTTGATTGCCGCCGGTGGAAAGTCTCTCACAAAAAAGCACGATGAAATGATGATTGCTCTTGGATATGCGATTATGCGTTACAAAAAAATGCATGCGCTTCCACGAACACCCTACGGATATATGTCTCTTCCACGGATGAATAGTGCTAACACGGGCGAGGGTAGTGCCGTCCTAACATGCATCACTGGTTCGGATTCGTTCGGTATTACCGAGGGGCAGATAAGTGAAGCACTTGATCAAATTATTACACATGATGTGTATAATATTTTGCCGCCTGGAGTATTTAGTTATGCCCATGTGCCTAGCCCAACACTTGATCCAGCAACTCTGAAACTGGACCGCGTGTTTGCAGCCGTGATCATTTTGGCACGATTTGTAAAACAGCCATATTATCTTCCGGCTGATTTTAGAAATAACAATAATAGGCCAAACAATAATTATGGATATTTTCCTCCAGATGCGGAAATGGTTTCCAGCGGACATGTTGTTGGAATCCTGAAATACAAAGGCGAATGGTATTTTACTGATAATGAAGTCGGTTGGTTGCATAAGTTTGCCGATCCGGCATTTGTGGAATCCTATATGCTTCCTTCCCTTCTAGAAATGCAGCGCATGAAATGGGATGCCTCTGATAAACATACAGCACTACTAGATGATGAAAAACAGGTGAAAAAATACGGATTAATAAAATTTGTGGTAAAAGAAGATAACTTTTCCAAATATGGAATTCCTTTTGTAATTGTTGCAGGTGATCACGCATATGCAGGATCACCAGATGATTTTAATAGCACAGATTCGCATTACTTGGTGAGTAATGCATGGTTGCTTATGGCACGGCCAAAAAGCGGTGGTCGTCGGAAAACGCGCCGATGCCGTCGCGGAAGTCGGCGCACCTCCCATAAAAAGTGACTTAGACACATATGAGAAATACAGGAATTAGAATGTCCGTCAGCATAAACTACGAACTTATAAACGCAGAATCAAACAAAGATAACAATGATTTTCGCTGGTATCTTTGCAAACAAGTGCGTGCTGATAAATGGGAATGCAACCGCACAACATCTTCAGAAGCATTAGACCCAGCAAATAAGGGTAACACAATGGCAGTTCCGGTAAGTAAATATGTACCAACTTTCTGCGATCCGGCAGTTATTCATCATGCGTTACATCCACGCATCCGTATTTCTTACAAATAAAACCACAGCTGTGGCTGGAAGCAGTGGTCTAAGCAGCGCGACCAGGCAACTGCGCATGTAGATGCGCAGTGGTCTAAAATCTCTTTTTGTGTGTAGATATAACACATGTCTGCCGCAGCTGCTGCTCCGCTGGCCCCCGCGTTAGATGCGGAACCGAAAGCAACTACAAAACACACACTTTGTGGATATGCATGGTCGGATGTGACAAATGCACTTATCAATTCTGTAGGAACTGCAGATATGTCACGCGCCCTTCGCTGGTCGGCTGAACTTGTTTGTTCGGAACAGGGCCTTGGGCGCCTTGAAGCCTCGTTACTCCATGCGTGGGCTCTTCATGTCGGCCCTGCACTTCCTACATGGCCTCGTGCCTGGTATAATAATATTATGCAAATCCGAGCATATTGGACAAAAGCAAATGGAGATACAAAGGCTGTTCGGAATACACCTGTTGTTCGCCAACTAGTTGCGGAATCCGTGGCAACACTGGTTCTTGCGGCGAAGAAGCCGCTTCCTAAACTTCCAACAGCCGCCGATTGTTTCCGTGAGGCGGAGGCCATGCGTGCCCGTCTGCGCGCGGGCGGCGGAGTTGGTGATCAAGCGGCCACACGCCGTGTTTGGAGTGCAGGGGCGGATGGAATGGATTTGCGGACAATTGGAAATGAAATGGAAGCAGCGCTACGGGCAAATCAGGTAAGTCGTCTGCTATTCTGGATTGTATGGATTAT
>VFQS010001979.1_pt1 | contig 17611 bp, 19 predicted proteins | sample 3512361 | NCBI WGS metagenome assembly VFQS01 (sample SAMN10412375, study PRJNA504923) | tailings metagenome | isolation source: Relicate 1 Philex TSF3 active mining | place: Philippines
GCAACTTGCGCCCAAACCCGCCCTTCCGCAGGGCGCGGCGGCGATCGCCGGCGGTTCTCCCCTTCTGCCGCGCGCCGGTGCCCCGCAGGTGGCGGACGGCATCGCCTATGGCATCCCGGTGGTGACCGAGGGCGGGCACATCCGCAAGCTCGAGGAGGTCGAGGCGGACATGATCCGCCTGGCGCTGGCCCGCTACCGTGGCCAGATGTCGGAGGTGGCGCGCAAGCTGGGCATCGGCCGCTCCACCCTCTACCGCCGGATGAAGGACCTCGGGCTGGAGGAAGCAGCCGGATAAATTGCACATTGACCGGAATTTGATTTCCACGCCCGACCGGCGCACGCTAGAAAACGGGCTTGTGGCCACTCGCGGATGGGGTTCGATGAAAAGGTTTGTAAAGTTGTGTGCCGCGTCGGTCCTGGGCCTGGCGCTCTGCGCTGGCATGGCCGTGGCGGATACGCCTGCCAAGAAACGCAAGCCCACCCTGTTCGAGCAGATTTTCGGCGACCCCTCCAAGGGTGAGCGGAAGAACACCCGCCGCCGCTGGCGCGACACCGACGAGACCGGCTCCATCCTGGCCGAGCCCGGCAAGAAATCGCGCAACCAGGCCAATGCCGTGTTCATCGACGAAGACCCCGAGGGCGACCCCGGCCTCGGCCTGGGCAACCTCCGCTATGCAGCGCCACGTCTGGTGCCAGTGAACGGCGCAAGACTCGAGGAACCCCGGCCGGTGGATGCCGCGGCAGCCGCCGTTTATGACCAGCTTTCAGGCAGCGACGGCCCGGCGCTCGCCGTTCTGCCCGCCACGCGCAAGGCCGTCATCGAGACCTACGCCGCACGCGGTTTCCGGCCCGTCTGGCTCGAGGGGGGCACGCTCTCCGCCCGGGGCAAGGCCGTGCTGGAGACCCTTGCCGCCGCCGGCGCGGAAGGCCTCGACCCGGCATCATATCTCCCGGCGGGCCTTCCCGGCTTCGACGCGCCCCTGCCCGCGCAGGATGCCGCCGGCATGGCCCGCCTCGACATCGACCTTTTCGCCGCCTCGCTCCGCTATGCGCGCGATGCCTCGGGCGGGGTGTTCGATCCGCGCAAGCTGTCGCGCTACAACGACGTGGAGCCCGCCTGGGTGGACACAGCCCAGGCCGCCCGGGTGCTGGCCTGGACGCCCTATGCGGCGGACTATCTGAAGGGGCTCCATCCCGCGCACCCCGCCTATGCCGCGATGAAGGCCGCGCTGGCGGAGCTTCGGGCGGACATCACGGCGGGGCAGACCAGCCTCATCCCCGATGGCGGGATCGTGAAGGCGGGGGCAAGCGACCCGCGAATTCCCGCCGTGCGGGCCAAGCTGCTGGAGCGCGGCTTCGCGGATGCGGCCCTGCACCCCGGCGCCGACCCCCTCGTGCTGGACAAGGAATTGTCGGTGCAGCTCCGCCTGTTCCAGAAGGCCTCCCGCATCCGGGTGACGGGCGCGCTGGGCCCGCAGACCGTGGCGGCCCTCAACACCGATCTCGCTGCGCGCGACATCGCCCGCCTCGTCAACAACATGGAGCGGATGCGCTGGCTGCCGCGCGACCTCGGCAAGCGCCATGTCTTCGTCAACCAGCCCGCCTATGAGGCGCATGTGATCGAGGACGGCCGGGACGTATGGTCGACGCGCGTGATCGTCGGCAGGCCCAACACCCAGACATCGGTCTTCCATGACGAGATGGAGCTGGTGGTGTTCAACCCGTCCTGGGGCGTGCCGCCGTCGATCATCGCCAACGAGTACCTGCCCAAGCTGCGCCGGGACCCCGGCTATCTGGACCGGCTCGGCTTCAAGGTGGTGACGCAGGATGGCAAGGTGGTGCCGTCGCGCTCGATCAGCTGGGCCAGCTACGGCAGGAAGGTGCCCTTCGGCATCCATCAGCCGCCGGGTGAGAAGAATGCGCTGGGCGAGATCAAGTTTCTGTTCCCCAACAGCCACAACATCTACATGCACGACACGCCCAGCCGCGAACTCTTCGAGGAGGACACCCGCGCCTTCAGCCATGGCTGCGTGCGCGTGCAGAACCCCCGCGAATTCGCGGCCGTGCTGCTCCGCTGGGAGCAGGAACAGGTCGCGGCCAAGGTCAAGACGCCCAAGAGCGAGACGGTGCGCCTGAAGGAGAAGGTTCCCGTGCACCTCACCTATTTCACGGCCTGGCCGGACGAAACGGGCAAGATCCGTTTCTTCGATGACATCTACGGCCGTGACAAGGCGATGGAGGACGCCCGCTCCACCCTGGCGGTGGCGCAGCGGTGAGTCGGGACGGCCCCTTCATGCCGGAGACGGGGCACAACTCCCGGTTCTGGGAGCAGACCATCATCCACAGTTTAAGCCGTTGTTAAGCATAGCCGTTTACCATTGGCGAAATGCTGCCTCATGGCAGCCTTATTCTTGTTCGAAACGCGCTTTCAGTGTAAGCCGATACCCGGTGAGGGGGTTGGCAGCCTGGACGGGGTACCAGAGGAACCGGCGAAGTCCGGTTGTGAGTGGGGTAAGGGTTTGGACTGCAGGGAAGCCGGAAGTCGTCGCACCTTGATTCAACGTTGGAAAAAGGCGTTCGCCTCTGCCGCCGTCGTGGCGGCCATCGCGGCGGGAACCTACCTCGGCATGGAGGCGCCCGCCTTCTCCGGCGGAGAGACGCGCACGATCTCAATTTACCATATCCACACCAAGGAAAACATCACCGTCACCTACATGAAGAACGGGAAGTACATCCCGTCCGCCATGAAGAAGATCAACTACATCCTGCGTGACTGGCGGCGAAACGAAGTCATCACCATTTCGCCGAAGACGATCGACCTGATGTGGGAACTGCACGCCGACCTGGGCTCGAAGCGGCCGGTTCACATCGTCTCCGGCTACCGCTCGCCCAAGACCAACGCCTTCCTGAAGAAGATCGGCCGCAACGTCGCCCGCAAGAGCCAGCACATGGTGGGCAAGGCCATCGACATCTATTTCCCCGACGTGCCGACCGAGAAGATGCGCAATTCCGCCCTCGTCCGCCAGGTGGGCGGTGTCGGCTACTACCGCTCCGGCGGCGGGCCGACGGGCTTCCTGCACATCGATTCCGGCCGCGTGCGCCACTGGGGCCCCGCCATCAGCCAGAAGCAGATGGCCAAGATCATGCGCGACTACAAGAAGACGGTGGGCGCGCGCCTGAACAAGAAGGGCATGAAGCCCGTGCCGGAAGTCGAGGTCGCCGAGGCCGACTCCTCGGCCGCCGGCCTCCCCTCCCAGCAGGAGGTGGCGGAGAACAACGCCGCGAAGGCCAGGAAGAAGATCCCGCTCGAGACCGCCTACACGGAGGACGACGAGGAACTCGCCGGCATGAGCGAGGACGCCGCCGTCGCCCCGAAGAAGCCCAAGGTGCGGCCCGAGGCGCCCGTGACCGCCGAGGAAGACCAGGCGGACGAACCGTCGGACGCGCCGGAACAGCCCCAGCAGGTGGCGGATGTTCCGGAGGGCGTGGCCCAGGGCTACCCCGTTCCGCGGCCCCGCCCGAAGCCCATCGAGGTGCTGATGATGGCGGCCGTCAACATGAAGATCGAGCCCGCCTCGGCACCGCCGCCTGACCAGATGGCGCGCCAGAAGGCCTCTCCCCTCGCCAGCACCGGAATCGGCGTCGTCGAAGCGTCCGAGACGATGACCGAGCCCGAATCCAACGTGGCCGCCAAGACCAGCCTCGCCGAGGAACTGCGCAACGGCGACACCGAGGACGTGCCGGTCATCCGCGCGATGACCACCGCTTCGGCCTCGGGCGACGTGTTCTGGTGGCCGCAGCAGGTGATCTTCGATTCCAGCAAGGCCGTCCGCCGCGATGGCGCGCCCCAGCAATTCACCGAAACCCCGCTGAGCGACCTTCTGCCCGGCGTCAACACGGCGCAGGCCGAACCCGTGACCAACGCGCCGCGCCTCGCGGTGGCGGACATGGCGCAGGTTCCCTCGCTCGAAGGCAAGGGCGACATGCTGGTTGTGAACCGCGAAGGCAAGGGCAGCCTGCTCAGCGTTCCGGCCCTTGGCCAGACGGTCGAAAACCAGAACTGACCGGACGGTTTCTCATGCAATGACGGGCCGCCTTGCAGAAGGCGGCCCGTTTGTTTTTGGAAGACCGGTCCGTGGCGGGCCGAGCCCGTCGCTCAGGCCGCCTCTTCGGCCTCGCCCGGGATCATGCCGAGTGCCGCAAGGTAGACGTCCAGCATGGACTGCTCCTCCTCGCGCTCGGCGGCTTCCTTCTTGCGCAGGCTGATCACCTTGCGAAGGATCTTGGTGTCGAAGCCGTTGGCCTTGGCCTCGGCGTAGACTTCCTTGATATCGCCGGCGATGACCTTCTTTTCCTCCTCGAGGCGCTCGATGCGCTCGACGATGGACTTCAGCTGGCCGTGGGCGAAGGTGGTCTTGGTCATCTCGATCTTTCCCGGGAAATCAGTGCTTGTGCGACTGGGCGAACTTGGCCTTCTGTTCTTCCGTGGCGGCGGCCTGGTGCTTCGCCTTCCACTCCTCATAGGGCATGCCATAGACCATGGTGCGCGCCTCATCGCGCGTGACGGGCAGCCCTTGCGCCTTCGCGGCGTCCTCGAACCAGTTGGACAGGCAGTTGCGGCAGAAGCCGGCGAGATTCATCATGTCGATGTTCTGCACGTCGGTGCGGGCGCGCAGATGCTCCAGAAGCCTGCGGAAGGCCGCCGCCTCAAGTTCCGTCCTGGTCTTTTCGTCGATGTTCATGTCATGCCCCTCATCGTCCGGGCCGGTCACCGGACTTCATACATAATCGGTTCGATCACCTTCGCCACCCGCTCGACCCACTCATCCACACCTGTTTTGCCGGCGATGAGGTCCTGCCGCACCTCGATCAGCGCATGCGGCAGGCCTGCGCGCGTGCCGTGGGTATTGAGCGTGTCGCCTTCGAGGGCTCCGTGATAGGGCTCATTGTCGCCGACCACAAGATCACCCTGCGCAAGGAAGCCGCGGATCATGGCGCGGGCCACCTCCTCGCCGCGGTCCCACAGGATGCCGACGTGCCAGGGCCTCGGCCAGCCGCGCCACACCGGCGTGAAAGAGTGGATGGAGACGAGGAAGGGCACATGGCCCTGCGCCGTCACCTCCTCCACGGCGGCGGCGACGGCGCGGTGATAGGGCTGGTGGAAACGCGCGATGCGGCGGCGGCGTTCGGCGTCGTCCACGTCGCGGTTGCCGGGCACCACCGCGCCGTCCGACAGGCGCATGATGAGCGTCGGATCATCCATCCCGCGGTTCGGGTCGATGAGCAGCCGCGAATAGCGCGTGAGCACGGCGGTGGCCCGCAGCCGCGCGGCGAGGCCGAGGGTGAGGTCGCGCGCGCCGATGTCATAGGCGATGTGGCGGCCGAACTGGGCGGCCGGAACACCGAGATCGCCGTAATCCTCCGGAATCCGGTTCGACGCATGATCGCACAGCAGAATCAGCCGCGTATCACCCGCGCCCGCCACAATTTCGTACGCTTCCGTTGCCGTTATCTTTGTCATGGACTGGGCATATAGATGAGGCTAATCCCTCAGTCACCCGGTTACGCTGCGCAACGCGGAGGCTCCGGCCTGAGGGTTGACGCAGCACGGGCAGGTGGGAATTGTAATGGACGATTCGCGGAACATATCCGGAGGCGGCAGAATGCTTCGCAAGATGGCGCTCGCGGCAGGCGGGCTCATGATGATGGGTTTTATGTCGCTTCCCGCCCATGCGGATTTGAAGCTGTGTAACCAGACCGAAAGCCGCGTCGGCGCGGCGCTGGGCTACAAGGACAAGCAGGGATGGGTCACGGAAGGCTGGTGGACGGTCGATCCGCAGAAATGCGTGACCTTCCTGAAGGGCCCGCTCATCGCGCGCTATTACTATGTGTTTGCCGTCGACTATGACAAGGGCGGCTCGTGGGGCGGCAATTCCATGATGTGCATCCGCGACAAGGTTTTCACCATCCGTGGCATCGAGGACTGCGAGGGCCGCGGCTACCGGAAGACCGGCTTCTTCGAAGTCGATACCAAGGAGGAAACGGACTGGACCGTTTCCCTCAAGGGCGACAAGACCACTCAAGGACAATAATGCGCCGAAACCGCAACGTGAAGATCGTGGCGACGCTGGGACCCGCGTCGTCATCCCCCGCCATGCTGGAAAAACTCTTCCTCGCCGGGGTCGACGTCTTCCGCATCAACATGAGCCACACGCAGCACGACCTGCTGCGCCAGATGCACAGCGACATCCGCGCGGTCGAGGCGAAACTGAAGCGCCCCATCGGCATCCTGGCGGACCTGCAGGGTCCGAAGATCCGCATCGGCACCTTCCAGAACAAGGAAGCGAGGATCGAGCCGGGTGACACTTTCGTCTTCGACACCGACAAGACGCCGGGCGACAACACGCGCGTCCACCTGCCCCACCCGGAGATCTTCGCTTCCGCGCAGGTCGGCGACAATCTTCTGCTGAACGACGGGCGGTTGCGCGTCGAGATCGTCAAGGCGGAAGCGGCACGCCTCACCACGCGCGTGATCTTCGGTGGCATCCTCTCGGACCGCAAGGGCGTGAACCTGCCCGACACGGTGATCCCGATTCCGGCGCTGACCGAGAAGGACCGCGCCGACCTCGAGGCGGCAGCCTCGGTGGGCGTGGACTGGATCGCCCTCTCCTTCGTGCAGCGCGCCGACGACGTGGCCGAGGCGAGGAAGCTCATCGCCGGCCGCGCCGGCGTAATGGCCAAGATCGAGAAGCCCGCGGCCCTCACGGTGCTGGACGAGATTCTCGAAATCGCCGACGGCCTGATGGTGGCGCGCGGCGACCTTGGCGTCGAACTGCCGCTGGAAACCGTTCCGGGCAAGCAGAAGCAGATCACCCGCGCGGCACGCCGCGTCGGCAAGCCGGTGATCGTCGCCACCCAGATGCTCGAATCGATGATCGTCGAGCCGGTGCCGACCCGTGCTGAGGTTTCAGACGTCGCCACCGCCGTCTATGAGGGTGCGGACGCCATCATGCTCTCCGCCGAGAGCGCCACCGGCGCCTGGCCTGACAAGGCGGTCGCCACCATGGACCGCATCGCGCAGGCGGTGGAGCGCGACTCGCTCTACCGCGGCATCATCACCGCGCAACGCTATGAGCCGCAGCCGACCAGCGCCGACGCGATCTCGAGCGCGGCACGCTCGATCTCCGAGACGCTGAAGCTCTCCGCCATCGTCTGTTACACGGGCTCGGGCTCCACCGGCATGCGCATGTCGCGCGAGCGGCCCGACACGCCCGTCATCGCGCTCACCCCCATTCCGGCCACGGCGCGCCGCCTCGCCCTCGTGTGGGGCCTCCACTGCGTGCTGACGGACGACGCCCGCGACCTCGACGACATGGTCGTGCGCGCCTCCCGCATCGCCGTGGAAGAAGGCTTCGCCGACCAGGGCCAGCGCATCATCATCACCGCCGGCCTGCCGCTTGGCACGCCCGGCGCCACCAACATGATCCGCATTGCCTATGTGGGATAGGCGCAACGGCTGATCTGCTGAACGCGCACATGCTCCCTGAGGGGCGTCACCCCGGCGAAGGCCGGGGGCCAGTTCTATGCGTCAGCGCGCGGGGAACCAAAGCTGGATCCGGGCCTGCGCAGCCCTGACGGCGCCGGAGGGGTTTGAGGCCGCGCCTAAATCCCCTGTTCCATCCGGTCGAGTTCCTTCAGCGCGGACTTGACCTGTTCGAGCGTGGGGTTCACGGCCAGCGCCTCTTCATAGGCGGCCCGGGCGGCGGAATACTTCTTCTGCCGTTCCAGGATCATGCCCTTGCCGGCAAGTGCTGCGTAGTGGCGGGGCTCCAGCTCCAGCACCTTCTCGATGTCCTTGAGCGCCGCATCGTCGCGCTTCATCAGGTAATAGAGCGTCGCGCGCCTGTTCCAGGCCTCGGCGAAGTCCGGGTTGGCGCCGATCAGCCTGTCGAGGATCGAGAGTGCCTCCGCCGGCGCACCCGCCTCGATGGCGCGCTGGGCCTGCTGGAGCAGCACCTCCGCCGTGGGCGAATCGGACGCGCTCCACAGCGACAGGATCTTCTGTTCGACGGGCTCGCTCGCCACACCGGGACGGTGCAGGTGGGCGAACAGGATGTCGAGCTGCTCGGCGCGAATCTCGGCCGGCTTCCGCGGCTTCTCCACCGGCGCCTCGGCCTCACCCGGTGGCTTGGGCAGGGGTGGCGCCTCTTCCCCGAGGGCGGGGGGCGGATCGTCGGCCAGGAACTCGAACTCCTCCTCGGCAAATGCCGGGAGGCTCAGGACCAGAAGGGCGGAAGCGATGACGAGTGCGCGCATGAGAGCCATCCTACACCCGCCACCGTGGCAACAAAAAGAGCGCCGTGCGCGGCATCCCGCCCACGGCGTTCACAATCCCGTCAGGAAAAAGCCGGAAAGCTTTAGCCCTGGCGCGCCTTGAAGCGCGGGTTGGTCTTGTTGATGATGTAGATACGGCCCTTGCGGCGCACCATGCGGTTGTCACGGTGACGCTTGAGCAGCGACTTGAGGGAGTTGCGGACTTTCATGGACTTCACCTGATATTTCAGGCAGAAGGAGCGCACTCCCGGCCCGCCTGTTGAACGTTGGCGGGTTCATTAGCGGGGTGTCTTGAACCTGTCAACCAATCCCCCCAGCCTCCCAGCCCCAATCTCCCCATGATCGCTTCCTTCGAGTTCTGGATCACCATCGGCGTGTTCCTTCTGAGCGCCGGCATGATCGCGTTCCTCTCCTGGCTGGAACGCCGTCCGCTCAAGAGCCTCAATCCCCGGCTCATTCCCACCACGCCGGTGATCATCCTCTTCGGTTTCATTGGACTTTTGGCCTTGGTGCATCTGGCCAATCTCTATGGCATCCATACCGGCAGACGTTAGATTTCCCGAGGTTCCATGCTTCCGCCCAGCCAGACTCTCTATTTCGAAGACCTCGAACTCGGCATGACCGAGACCTATGTGAAGGAGGTGAAGTCCTCCGACGTCGTGGGCTTCGCGGAAATCTCGGGCGACCGGAATCCCATCCACCTTTCCGAACATTTCGCCGCGCGCACCCCCTTCGGCGGGAGAATCGCCCACGGCCTCTACACGGCCAGCCTGATCTCCGCCGTGATCGGCACCAGGCTTCCGGGCCCGGGGGCGGTCTACATGTCCCAGACGCTGAACTTCAAGGCGCCGGTGCGGATCGGCGACATGGTGGAGGCCAGCGTCGAGGTGGTCGAACTGGTCGAGAAGGGCCGCCGCGTGAAACTCGCCTGCCGCTGCCGGGTGGGTGACGTGCTGGTTCTCGAGGGCGAGGCGCTGGTGAAGGTGCCCGGCAAGCCCGAGGGCTACTGAGCATCCGGGTGCTTCCGAGCCTCCTTGACTCCTGACGCCGCGCCTCTAGCCTTCGCGGCAGTCTTGGGAGGGCTTCAATGCTGCGCAATTTCGACAACCGCCTCAATGCGGACGTGATCCGCTGCCTTCGGGCCATGGGCCACGGCGACGACCTGGTCATCTGCGACACGAACTTCCCGGCCGATTCGGTCGCCCGGCACACCGTCACCGGCAAGCTGCTGCGCATGGACAATCTGACGGCCGCGGAGGCCATCGACGCCATCCTGTCCGTCTTTCCGCTCGATTCCTTCGTCGATGAGCCGGCCTCCCGCATGGAGATCGTCGGCAGGCCCGATGAAATTCCCCCCGTGCAGGCCGAGGTGCAGGCAGCGATCGACAAGTGGGAAGGCCGGTCCTGGCCCATGGGCTCGGTGGAGCGCTTCGACTTCTACGACAAGGCGCGCAAGGCCTATGCGGTGATCGTGACGGGTGAAACCCGCTTCTACGGCTGCTTCATCCTCAAGAAGGGCGTGATCCCGCCGAAGGCCTGACCATCATGAAGCAGGGCGTCGCCATTCTCGGCATCTTCGTGGCCGACCTCGCCTTCCGGGCGGGCCGCCAGCCCGCCATGGGCGAAACGCTGATGGGCTCGGGCTTCAAGATGGGCCCCGGCGGCAAGGGCTCCAACCAGGCGGTGGCGGCAGCCCGCGCAGGCGCGCAGGTGAGCTTCATCTCCCGCCTCGGGCAGGACGCCTTCGGCGACATCGCGCTGGCGACATGGAAGGCCGAGGGGATCACCCCGCGCGTCAGCCTCGCTCAGGATGAGCCGACGGGCGCGGCCTATATCTTCGTGAGCGACGAGACGGGCGAGAACGCCATCATCGTGGTTCCGGGTGCCGCGGGCGGGATCGGCGCCATGGACGTCGAGGCGGCGCGCGACGCGATCGAAGCGGCCGCGGTGTTCGTCACGCAGCTAGAGCAGCCGGTGGAGGCCGCCCTCAGGGGCCTCGGGATCGCGCGGAACTCTGGCGCCGTCACCGTCTTCAACCCCGCCCCCGCCGCGCCCGTGCCGGACGCGGTCTACGCGCTCTGCGACTATGTGATCCCGAACGAGACGGAGGCGGAAGCCCTGACCGGCCTTGCCGTGGCCAGCGATGATGACGCCCGCCGGGCAGGAGACGCGCTGCTGAACAAGGGCGCGGGCACCGCCATCATCACGCTGGGCGCGCGCGGCGCGCTGTTCCACAGCCGGGAGCGGTCGGAGGTGGTCGCCTCCTTCGCGGCCGGCAAGGTTGTAGAGACGGCCGGTGCCGGCGACAGTTTCGTGGGCGCCTTCGCCGCCGCCCTGGCCGAGGGGATGGCCCCCATCGCCGCGACGCGCTTCGGCTGCGCGGCGGCGGGCATCTCCGTCACACGGCCCGGAACGGCGCCCGCCATGCCGGCCCGCGCCGAGATCGAGGCGCTGCTCCGGCGCGGCTGACCGCCAACCTTTCGCGAAACTGACGCGTCCCCTCCCCGGCCCATGGCCCGGGAGGCGATGACGGCTGCGCCGCAGGGCCTCCCATGCACATTCTCCGCGACGTTCAAGCACCTTCAACCAGAGGGCGTGCGCAAGCCTTCATTAAACATCCTTTGCGTGTATTTTATCGACTCGTACACCCTCAGGTGTTATTATCCTCCGATCTCAACATGAGGGGATCTGGAATGCCTGAAGGATTGTTCGCGCAGCGCGGGAATGGCTTGGACGGAAGCTCACGCAGCGGTTTGGCGGCTCCGCGCCGCTGCATGGCAACGGTATCGCTCGCCGCACTGGCGGCGGCGGTGGCTTCGTCTCTGGTCTTGTTCCCGGCCGGGGCGCAGGCCTGCGTCAGCGGAAACAACGCGGCCGACTGCACGGTCGGCTCCGCCACCACTTTGACCGGCGCGACGGGTACGGATGGTGCCGACGGCGTGGCTGGCGGCACAGGCGGTAATGGCGTCGACGGCGGAGACGGCGGGACCGGCGGCACCGGCGTGAACGGGGGCGACGGCGGCGACGGCGATCCCGGCAGCGCCGGCAATGCTGGCACCCCCGGCACCGATGGCAGTGACGGCATCACGGGCATACTCGGCACGGCGGGCAGCGACGGTGCCGACGGCAGTGCCGGCACGGCGGGCAGCAACGGCGCCGCGGGCGGCGAAGGCCAGAGCATTTCGGGCAGCGGCATCAGCATTACCAACAGCGGCACGATCATCGGCGGCACCGGCGGCGCGGCCGGCGTGGGCGGCGATGGCGGCAGCGGCGGCACGGGCGGCAGCGGCGGTGACGGCGGTGACGGCGGGCTGGGCGGCCTTGGCGGCGCGGGTGGTGCGGGTGGCGATTCGGGCACAAATCCCGGCGAAACCGGCGGCCCCGGCGGGATGGGCGGTGACGGCGGCGACGGCGGAATCGGCGGCGCTGGCGGTTCGGGTGGCGCAGGCGGCACGGGCGGCGATGGCGGTGACGGCGGCGCGGCGGGTGCTGGCGGTGCTGCCATCTCCGGCACGGGGCTGACCATCCGCAACAGCGGCACGATCACCGGCGGCACGGGCGGCGCGGCGGGAACGGCCGGTTCGGCGGGCACCGACGGCAATGACGGTACGGACGGCGCGGACGGCGCGCAGGGTGCCGGCGGCGATGGTGGCGCGGGCGGCGATGGCGGCGACGGCACGGCCGCCGGGCCGGGCGGCACCGGCGGCAGCGGCGGCATCGGTTCCGCTGCGGGCACGGCTGGCGCGGACGGCACGGACGGCGCCGTGGCAGGCACGCAAACCGGCGGCCCGGGCGGCGCGGGCGGTGCAGGCGGCGATGGCGGCGCGGGCGGCCTGGCCGGTCTCCTCGGCCTTGGCGGCGCGGGCGGTCTTGGCGGCGACGGCGGCGCGGCGGGCGACGGCGGCGCGGGCATCGCCATCGAGGCCGGGGCGGCGGCGAGCGCCATCTACAACGAGGCCGGCGGCACCATCAGCGGCGGCGACGGCGGCGGCACGGGCGCCGACGGCGGCTCGGGCATCCTGATCGAGGCCTCCGGCACGGTGTCGGAGATCGTCAACCTCGGCACCATCATCGGCGGCACGGGTGACGCGGCGGATGGCTATGGCATTCAGAACCTCGGCGCGCTCACCCTGCTGCGCAACGCCCAGGGTGGCACATCGACCGATGGCCTGTCCTTCCAGGGCGTGCTGGCGGAGGGCTATGACATCATCATCAACTCCTTCACCAGCTACGGCCAGCTGGACATCGCGGCGGGCAGCACCGGCAGCACCGAGGTGAGCGTCAGCGGCCTCTCGCGCGGGACCGCCTCGCATGTCTACGAGGACGTGATCACCGGCGCGGACGCCACCATGCTCGACAACGAGGAGGAGGTGTTCAAGACCTCGATGCGCGGCACGCTCTCCGCGCTGAACGATGCCGGATCCGGCACCTGGGACCTCCACGTGCTGAACTACGGCCTCGACATGGCGGAGCCCCAGGCCTTCCTGCTGGAGCGCAACGCTGCGGCGCTGCGCTACGCGCTCGACTATGACTGCAAGCTGTTCGACGGCAATGGCGTCTGCATGGGTGCGAGCGGCCGCTATGCCACCGCGGATGGCGGCGGCGCGGGCGCGGATGACTACAGCGAAGCGGCGGGCGCCGTGGTGGCGGCGGTGCGGCTTTCGGAGGCCGTGCGCCTCGGCGGCTTCATCGACTACCGGGGGCACACCTCCGACATCGACGGCATCGACGACGTCAGCCGCTGGCCGATGTTCGGCGCCTTCCTGGGCTTCAGCGAAGCAGCCGATGGCACGGGGCTCCAGGCCCGCGTCTCGGCGGCCTATGAGGCCGGCAGCGCGGACTTCTCACGCGTCAACATCCTCGGCTCCGCCAGCACGGTTTCGGCGGAGGGCGACTTCGACACCTTCGGCGCGGGCTTCGAGCTCGGCTGGGGCTTCGGGCTGGGCGGAGGCCATGTCCTCACCCCCCATGCGGGCGTCAACTACACCGAGGCCACCCGCCAGTCCTACAGCGAGGACGCCAAGGCGGGCGTGGTGGACGATGCCTTCCGCTATGGCGACGTCTCGCGCTCCCTCACCTCGGCCGTCATGGGGCTGAGGCTCGACGGGCCGGTGTCGGACGCGCTGCACTACCGCCTGGGGGCTGGCGTGGAGAGCACCCTCTCCTACGACCTCGACGCCTTCAAGGTGAGCGGCGATTTCGGCAGCGATTCCTATGAGAGCCAGCGGGAACCGAGCGACTGGCGGTTCAATGGCCAGGCGGGCCTCAGCTTCATGATCGAGGAGACCATGGCGCTGGACCTCGACGGCTACGTGACCCAGGTGAATGACGGCGACTCGCCCGATTACGCCGTGACCGCAGGCTTCAAGGTCGGGTTCTGAGGAACCACGCCAGCAACCATCAGGGGCCGGGCCTTCGCCCGGCCCTTTTCATGTGCGCGGTCCTCGGGCGTGGAGGGTGGCGAAGACCTCGCGCATGAGGGCGCGTTCGGCGGTATCGAGGCGCAGGCTCAGCGTCGGCTGATGCGTCTGCAACCGGTCGGCGGCGACGTCACAGGCGGTGAGGAAGGCGTCGAGATCGCCCGCCGCCGCAAGCTCCACCGCGGCCCTGAGCAGCCTCCGCGTGCCGCACAGCGATTCGAGATGGCCTACGAGATAGCCCGCATCGGCAAGCTCCGGCGCAGCACGCCAGCGCGCGCGCGCACCCGTTCCCGGCCGGGGCGAGAAACGCAATTCCGAGAGCACATCGCGCAGGGAGGGGGGCGCCTCGCGCAGAAGCACCGGCAGCAGGCTGTCCAGCGCATCCTGCTCGGCGTCCTCGCCATGCTTCAGCGCCTGGTGGCGCGCGAAGCCCGCAAGGTAGCCCACGGCGAGCGGCAGAAGACCGCCCCCCAGCTCAGGCGCTTGGGCGAGGGCGGATACGGCCACGGCGGCGGCCTTGCGCAAAACGGCCTGCCGAGGCTCCTCCCCCTCCTCCACGGGAACGATCGCAACCCGCAGCTGCGGCTTGCGGCGGTTCATGTTGATGTCTCTCCAACCCATGTGGAGAAGTCTAGCGCAAGGCTGAGGCCCGGAGCCATGCCGAAATGAGATGGGCCGGCGGCGGCGCGCCGGCCCATGCGTCACCGCCTCCGGGTCACTCCGCCTTGGGCAGCGTCATCTTGCCCACGAGCTGCGGGTATTTCTGGGTGATCTCCTCGAACTTGCCGGCCTTGGCGAGCGCGGTGATGGCGGCGTTGAGCTTCTCCTTCAGCGCCGTATCCTCCTTGCGCACACCGCCGCCCACGCCCTCGCCATAGATGCCGGGGTCGTCCTTCGGCTTCTCGATCATCGACTTCAGCTCGCAGCAGGCCTTGCCCTGATCGGTTGCGAGGAAGTCGAGGAGTGCGGAGCTGTTCGCCAGCACATAATCGAGGCGGCCGGCCGCGAGGTCGTTGTTGGCCTCGTCCTGGGTGGCATAGGTCTTCATCTCGACGCCTGAGGGCACGAGATACTTGGAGGCGTATCTCTCATGCCCGGTGGAGACCTGCACGCCCAGCGCCTTGCCCTTGAGGTGTTCGGGCGAGACGTCCATGTCGCCGTTCTTCTGGCCGATCATGGCGGGGGGCGTGTCGTAATACATCTGCGTGAAGTCGATCGTCTCCTTGCGCTTGTCGGTGATCAGCATGGACGACCAGATGACGTCGATCTGCTTGGAGGTCAGCGCGGGGATGATGCCATCCCAGGCCACCTCGACGACGGTGCAGGTTTCCTTCATCTCGGCGCAGACGGCGTCCATCGCGTCGATCTCCCAGCCGACCCACTTGCCGGATGCATCCTTCGAGGTGAAGGGCGGATAAGGCTCGGCCGCGACGCCGAACTTGAGCTCCGCCATGGCCGGCGCGGATGTTGCGAGAAGAACCGCGGCAACGGCCGCGAGAGTCGAACGGCGAGTCCACTTCATGGTCTTCATCTCCCTGTTGTCCCACATGGCTTTCGTGACGCGGCGAAGCTCCGCGCCCCGCAAACGCATTCCAAAGACTGCATGCAATATTGTGGCCGGACAATGAAGCGGAGCGCGAAAACACCAGCCAAGTTCTCGATGCGGGGACAGGCAAGCGCTGGAAGCGGCGGAGTTTTCGCGCGCGGGGATCATCAGTGCCAGTTCGGGCCTCTGACGTTTGCTTCCGTGCTGCGCAGCAAGGCGGAAGGCGGGAGTCCCCCTCCTCAGTTCACCGGGCCGTCCGGCATTCCATCGGAGATGATTTCATCGAGGCGCTGCGCGAGGAGTGCAAGTGCTTCGCGATGATCGGCGACATGCCTCATGGATTCATTTTCGCAGCCGATCACGTCAGAGAGAAATCTCTCCATCTGGAGAAGGGCATCGACGATGAGGTTGACCTCAGCAAAGCTGAGCTGGACCTCGTAATTCTCTCCAAACGACAAGTCAAACATGCCACCTCCCGGACCGATTGGAAAGTAGCATATAATTCATTCTATACAACTTTCAATCAATTAGTGAAAATTTACGCAGTCCGGCCCTTCCCGGATCAGCGCCCATGCGGTTCGCGAAGGTGCCATCTTTTATTGTTGTCGAGATCAATACATACGGCGACATCGCATTTGGTGGTTGCAAATGTCCCTGAATCTGTTGATCTGCGGATGGCTCCACTGATCTGCGTGATGTGCAGCAAGTTTGTCGCGGCTTAGGCATTCCCACGCAGGGCTTTCCGCAATGCATTTAGCCGCCGCACCCCACCTGGTTCAAGTTACGACATTTTCCCTATTATTTATGCATAAGAAATGTCGATGATTGAATAGTCCGCGACATTTCCCGGCCCGGTGGAGGCGGCCTGCATGTGGCCCCCTGAATGGCAAAGGCCAGGGGAGGCACCCCGCGGGAGCACGGCCACCATGGGGGCGCATTGGTGCGGGCCCCGGGGCGGGCAATCGTGCTTAAATGTGACCTGGCGGGAAAAAAATGGTGGGTGGTACAGGGATCGAACCTGTGACCCCTACCATGTCAAGGTTATCCGCAACAGGTAACCCATTGAAAAATAAAGAAAGACTTACGTCAAAATTCGCGGATTGTTCACGATATATTCGCGGGAAAGGCGGCCAATCACGGCCATATCGCGGCCGAAAATTCCTGTCGGTACGTCCCGTCATCTTATGGTGGCGCACACGCGGCCATCGCTGCCGTGCCGTTGCAAGACGCAACCTTCAATGAGAGTATGATAGCAACACCACGGTCCGCACCACCGCCGGTGGACTAGGACGAACACAACTGCCCCAGGAAACTGACATGCCCCGTCGTGTAGAAGAAGCTGCCCGGGAGATGATATCCTCGGTCATGAACCAATCCGGGAGCAGGGTGATCGACGTCGATCCTATCGTTGAGGAGCTGGGACGCCTCTACCCCGAGTTCACACCGGACGACATCCTGCAGCGCGTGATCAGCGCGGTCACGGCGGTCGGAGGTGCAGTCTCCTGGGGAAGCAAGCACTGACCGAGCAGTGCACCGGGAGATGACGATCGCCAGGGTGTCGAAGCAGGAGGGGTAACAATAAGCAAGCTAACCACTCTAGATAGCAACTAGTTTCCCAGTCCTTATCCGGCTTATGGCGTCGCGATATCTTGGACTCATCGCAATGTGCACATACTTCTCAGGAATCCTATATCTGAGTGCGAGCTGGTAATCGGTCAATTCGCCCGCGTCGTATGCTTCTTCGTGAAAAACGCGCAATTCTAGCGGAAACAACGTCTCAATTGCTGCAACCTCCGCTAGAGACTCAGTAACGAAAGGCGGAAACGACTCGGTGACGGCAGCGTATTGATCTGAAACGAACAATTCTCCCAACTGCAGAAGCTGCTCAGCTGAAGTTATCCGGTGACCCGGTGGAGTATCAAGCAAACACTGATACATCTCCTTACAAATAGCCATTCGCTTCCAACAGTAATTGAGAGCGCAAGAGTATTGAATACGGGCATAGTCGCCCTGGCCAGCATATGCGCCCATGCCAGCTCGATAACAGACGACCTGAGCAATGACATTTTGGGACGGAAAAGAAAATTCCTCCCAGACAAACCGGTCCACGAAACCACGCTGCTCCAGCAGGGGTTTGATGTCATTCACTCTTACCGGGACCATCCTCAGATCGCTTTGGCGATGGTAATCCGTCAATACCGAATTCAAAACATCGCCGAGATCTATCATTCATTGCTCCATGAAATTAGGGGAAGCGTACTTGCTTCCCCAAAGTCACGAACAACGATTTAATAGATTCAAAATGAAGCGT
>VFQS010001983.1_pt1 | contig 17590 bp, 17 predicted proteins | sample 3512361 | NCBI WGS metagenome assembly VFQS01 (sample SAMN10412375, study PRJNA504923) | tailings metagenome | isolation source: Relicate 1 Philex TSF3 active mining | place: Philippines
CTTACAACAAAATGGCGCACCTCACACCTGCGCAGTTGAAAAAAGGCGTGATTTGCGCCTCTGCTGGCAACCACGCACAAGGCGTGGCCTTGGGTGCCAGCAAGCTGGGCTGCCGCGCAGTCATTGTGATGCCCACCACCACACCGCAAGTGAAGATTGATGCGGTTCGTTCATTTGGCGGCGAAGTGGTTTTGAGTGGCGACAGCTATTCCGATGCCTTCAAGCATGCCAGCGTGCTTGAGAAAAAAATGGGCATGACCTTTGTGCACCCCTTTGACGACCCCGAAGTGATTGCGGGTCAAGGCACCATTGCCATGGAAATATTGCGCCAGCATCAAGGCCGTTTGGACGCCGTGTTTGTGGCCATTGGCGGCGGTGGCTTGATCTCTGGCGTGGCCAACTACATCAAGGCCGTGCGTCCCGAGATCAAGGTCATCGGCGTGCAAATGAACGACTCAGATGCCATGATTCAATCGGTGGGCGCCAAAAAGCGCGTCACCTTGGACGATGTCGGTTTGTTCTCTGATGGCACCGCGGTCAAATTGGTCGGCGAAGAAACTTTCAGGGTCACGCAAGGCTTGGTCGATGAGTTCATGACCGTCGACACCGACTCGGTGTGCGCCGCCATCAAAGATGTGTTTGTGGACACCCGCTCGATCGTCGAGCCTGCGGGTGCATTGGCAGTTGCGGCCATCAAACAATACGTGGTCAAACACAAAACCAAAGGCGAAACCTACGCTGCCATTTTGTGCGGCGCCAACATGAACTTTGACCGCTTGCGCTTTGTCGCAGAGCGTGCCGAAGTGGGTGAAGAACGCGAAGCCATTTTTGCAGTCACCATTCCAGAAGAGCGCGGCAGTTTCAAACGTTTTTGCGAGTTGATTGGCAACCTGCCAGGTGGCCCTCGCAATGTGACCGAATTCAACTACCGCATCAGCGATGCCGCAAAGGCCCACGTGTTTGTGGGCCTCACCACGCAAGGCGCTGGCGAGAGCACCAAGATTTCAAACAACTTCAAGAAACATGGCTTTGAGAACATTGATTTGACGCATGACGACTTGGCCAAAGAGCACATTCGCCACATGGTGGGCGGCCACTCTGCATTGGCGCAAAACGAACGCCTCATGCGCTTTGTGTTTCCAGAGCGTCCTGGCGCTTTGCTCAAATTTTTGAATTTGATGCGCCCCGGTTGGAACATCAGCTTGTTCCACTATCGCAATCAAGGCGCCGATTACGGTCGCATTTTGGTGGGCTTGCAAGTACCCGACAAAGACAACAAAGCATTCGAAAAATTCTTAAGCACCTTGGGCTATCCGCACGTCGAGGAAACACTCAATCCTGTGTACAAGCTGTTTCTGCAGCAGTAACAATGGGGGCAGGCAGCACCGGAAGCGGCTGCCAACAAGCTTGTTTACTGGCCCAACTTGGGCAGTTCCAAGGTGACACTGGCTGTGTCTTGTCCTTCAGGCGCCAATCGGGCCAAGCGGTGGCCCACAGAATGCAAGACCCAGCCAGGCGCCACGCTTTGACCTGGCAAAAAGGCTTTGGGCGCTTGGCCATCAACCGACAGCAAGGCGCTGCCTTTGCCGGATGCGCCGGCCACCACGCCTAACAAATGCCATTGATGTGCGGTATTGGCCAGATTGCCGCCTGCGGCATCTGACGCCACCGACGCGCCCAAGGCCTGCGCCACGCGCCCAGTGTCTACAGCCAAAGCACTTGATCCGTTGATGGTTTGCGCCACAGGCGCCAAAGAAGCTGGCCCCGACAAACTTTGAATTTGCAAAAACCAACTGACTGCGCCATAGGCGGCCAATGCACCCAAGCCCAGCGCACACACAGCGGGTGCCCAAGATTTGGAAGGTGTATGACGGACTTGTAACATGAGGCGATTATGATGGAGAAGTGTCAGTCATTGCAGAGAGACTTTGCGCTATGAATTCCAGCTTAGAAAATTCAAACAAGAACCTGCCCGCCTTGGCAGCAACGCCCTCCACAAAAGGCAAAACCGTTCGCAAGCAGCGCGGCTTTACCCTGATTGAGTTGATGGTGGTTTTGGCCATCATCGGCATCTTGGCCGCTTTGGTGGTGCCCAATGTCTTGAATCGTGCAGACGATGCCCGCATCACGGCAGCCCGCACCGACGTTGGCAATTTGATGCAGGCCCTCAAACTCTACAAACTCGATAACCAACGTTTTCCCTCGGCAGAGCAAGGTTTGCAAGCACTGGTCGTCAAACCCACAACCGAGCCTGTGCCCACCAATTGGAAAAGCTATTTGGACAAGTTGCCAGCCGACCCCTGGGGCCGTCCTTACCAGTACCTCAACCCTGGCCTCAAAGGCGAAATTGATGTGATGTCTTGGGGCGCAGATGGTCAATCGGGTGGCGAGGGTGTGAATGCCGACGTCGGCAGCTGGCAATAAATCCGCCTTAGCACTTCAAACGAAATACAGGCGTATTTCGTCTGTTGACTTGCGCGTGCCTCGCGACACGCAAACTGGTTTTACCCTGATTGAATTGTTGGTGGTCATGGCCTTGATCGCCATCGGCACAGCTGCGGTGAGTTTCAGCTTGCGCGATTCTGCCGAAACAGTTCTAGAGCGCGATGCTGAGCGCCTGGCCGCTCTGTTTGAATCGGCGCGCGCCCGATCGCGGGCCAGTGGCATGCCAGTCAAATGGCATCCTGTCGAGACAAGGGCGAATAACTTGACCAACCAGACAGCCAGCGCGTTTGTGTTTGAGGGCTTGCCTCCCAACACCTTGCCCGGGCAATGGTTGTTGCCCCTGACGCAAGTTCAGGGCTCACCTGTGGTGATTTTGGGGCCCGATCCCATCATTGGCCCTCAAAGTGTTGCCTTGCGCGTCAAAGAAACACAGTTGTGGATCAGCACCGATGGGCTTCAGCCCTTCAAAGTGAAGCGTACAGCGCCATGACACAGCGCACTCCAACTCAAACGCCAGCGCGGCACTTACGCCAAAGGCATTCTGCTGCGGGCTTTACCTTGATTGAAGTCTTGGTGGCTCTGGGCATTGTGGCCATTGCGCTGATGGCCGGATTGCGTGCCACCGACGCCCTCACGCGCAATGCCTCGCGCCAATCGACGCAGTGGCTGGCGCAAATTTGCGCAGAAAACGAATTCAGTCGCTTGCGTTTGTCGCGCCAAGTGCCACCTCTGGGTGAAAGCAGCATGAGCTGCCTGCAAGCAGGGCTGAGTTTGCAAGTGAATTTGTCGGTACAAGTTACGCCCAACCCCAACTTCAGGCGGGTTGATGCGCGTGTGGTGCAAATTGAGGGGCAAAACAGCACGCCCCTGCTGCAACTGTCCACCGTGATGGGTCGCTATTGATGAAACGTGCTGATGCGCTACAAAAATCGGGCGGCTTCACCTTGATAGAGGTGTTGGTGGCCAGTGCCATTTTGGCACTGATGGCCCTCCTCAGTTGGCGCGGATTGGACGGCATGGCCAAAGCGCAATTCAGTTTACAAAGTCGCAGCGATGCGCACCAAACTTTGCAAGTGGGTTTGTCGCAGTGGCGCACCGATCTCGACAACATGAGCAGCTTGCCCAATGTGCCGTCCTTAGATTGGGACGGACGTGTTCTGCGCATCACACGTCAGCATTCGCAAGACCCTCAAGCCGGGCTGCAAGTGGTGGCATGGTCTTTGGGCAATGGCCAATGGACTCGTTGGCAATCGGCCCCGCTCACACGCCGTGATGCTTGGTTGCTGGCTTGGACACAAGCCCAAGTTTGGGGCGAGTCTGCAGGCAATCCAGCGTCAAGCGACACCCATGAGGTCTTGGTACAAGCATTGCGCAGTTGGCAAATTTATTACCACCGCGATGGCGCTTGGAGCAATGCCCTCTCGAGTTCGGGCGCCAACCCCACAGGCACCCCACTGGGCGCAAACAATGTTTTGCCCGAAGGCATTCGTTTGGTGATTGAGTTGCCAGACAATGCCGCCCTCTCTGGCAAAGTGACCCTGGATTGGGTCCGTCCAAGCTTCACGGTGGCCAAGCAATGAAGCGCCAGCCATCACACGCATCGCAAAGAGGGGCCGCGCTCATCAGCGCCATGTTGGTCGTGACATTGGTGGCCACCCTGGCCAGTGTGGCGCTGTGGCAGCAATGGCGCCACGTAGAGGTGGAGAGCGCCGAACGGCACCGTGTGCAGTCGGGGTGGCTGCTGAATGGTGCCCTAGATTGGTCTCGCCTGATTTTGCGAGAAGATGCACTGGCCAGTGGCAACAGTGGCGGGGCCGATCATTTGGCCGAGCCTTGGGCCCTCCCCCTCAAAGAAGCCAAGCTGTCGACCTTTTTGGCACAAGACCAGCAATTGCGAGAGGGCGACCCTGAGGTCTTTCTGTCGGGTCAGGTCACCGACGCGCAGAGTCGCATCAACTTGCGCAATTGGGTGGAAGCCGTCGACGGTCAAGCTGCTGGGCAGTTGAACCCCAGCATGCAAGTGGCCATGAACCGATTGTTCAATGTGCTGGGCTTGCCCGCTTCAGAGTTGCTGGTGTTGTCACGAGAATGGCAATTTGCGGCTCAGGCGGCCAAGGCCCCACTGGGCACACAGGGCAATGCAAGCTCAAGCAATTCAAGTGCAGGCAGCTCAACGGGCACTGCCTTGCTACCCCAACACATTGCCCAATTGCAGTGGCTGGGCCTCAGCCGTGAATCAGTTGAGCGTTTGTCGCCTCATGTCACCATCTTGCCCGAGCTGACCCCCGTCAACTTGAACACGGCCAGCGCCGAAGTGATTTATGCCACAGTACCCGGACTGGACTTGGCCACTGCCCAGCAATTTGTGCAGCAAAGGACACGCGCGCACTTTGGCAACCTGACCGATGCCAGCAAAGCATTGGGCGGTAAGCCACTCGAGGCGCGCTGGCACACCGTGGGTTCACGATTTTTCCAAGTTTGGGGGCGTTTGCGCATGGAAGACCGCACCCAAGAAGAAACGGCCCTGATTTTGCGAGATGCCGGCAATGTCAGTTTTGTCTGGCGCCAAAAAATTGCGGGAATTCTCTCCCCACCCAAGTCATAGTCGCTTCTACAATCGAGCCAGCCATGAGCACTCAACTTTTTATCCTGCCAATGCAAGCTGCCAGTGGCAGCGATTACGCCCAGCAAGTCTTGTCGTCCGCAGAGGCTGGCGCCCGCGACAAAGAAATTTGGGCCATCGTGCCCGCTGCTGCATTGTCTTGGCACAAGGTCAATTTGCCGGCAGGCTTACAGCGACAGTCTCAGCGGCTGCTCACGGCCTTGCAGAGTTTGCTGGAAGAGCCTTTGCTAGATGACATTGACAACTTGCACGTGGCACTTCAACCTCATTGGCAAGCTGGCCAAACCGCATGGGTGGCTGTGTGCAACAAAGCTTGGCTTCAAGGCCACCTGAACCATCTGCAAGCGCGAGGCAACTCGGTGCATCGCATCGTGCCCGAATGGCCACCTGCCAGTGGCGCAGCATCGTCTGACTTCAATGCATGGATCAGCGGCACGCCCGATGCCGCACAACTGTGGGTGCATGACGGCCAAGGCGCATGGCACTTGCCTTTGCAAGCAGGTCTGATTCACTTGACAGAACTGCTCCAAAAAACAGCCAGCACCGACATTGGCAAGCTGCCTCGCCAAGTGACGATTCAGACCGATCCCGCCGTGGCCGACTTGGCACTCAAAACATTGAACAGTTTACAAATTCAACAGCAAAGCCTAGCGCAAAATCATGTGTCAAGCCATTTGGCAGCGTGTTTGCAAACTTGGCGCGTGCAAGTAGTGCCCGCGTTGTCTCGCTATCGACAAGCAGCAGAAACGCAATGGGATTTGGCGCAATTTGAATTTGCCGCGCATGGCAGCGCCAGGTGGCGACAGTCTGTGCAGCGCACATGGCAAAATTTTTCACGCAAGCCCGAGTGGCGTCCAGTCAGATGGTTTGCTGGCATTTTGTTGGTCACTCAGTTGCTTGGCCTCAACTTGGCGGCTTGGCAACTCAATGCACAAGTGACCGCGCAAAAAGAATTGCACAAAAATATTTTGAAGCAAAGTTTCCCGCAGGTCACTGTGGTCGATGCGCCTTTGCAAATGGCCAGAGAGGTGCGCCAATTGCAAAGCACTTTGGGCACGGCAACAGCGCGTGATTTGGAACATGCCTTGCAAGTGGTTGGTGCCGCATTGCCGGCAGGACAAAGCATCACCGCCATCGACTACCAGGCCCAAGGTCAAGCCGAAACCAAACTGCAAGGTTTGCAACTGAACAGCGCGCAAGCATCCGCCTTTGTGCAAAGTCTGCGCGCCCAAGGGCTTGACGCTCAAAACAACGGCTCTCAATGGCGCGTCACGCCGCTCAAGGAGGCGCCATGAGTTTTAAATTCTTGGATGCCTTTCAACAAGCGTCTGCCAAAGAGCGACAGCTTGTCTTTTGGACAGCGCTGGTTCTGGGGCTTGTTTTGCTAGGGACGTTCAACGTCGCGCCTGCCCTCAAGACTTTGCGTGAAGTGCCATCGCAGCTGTCACAACTGGAAGCACAAACACAAACACTCAAAAGCCTACAAGCGCAAGCGCAGGCTTTGCAAAAATCGCCGCGCTTAAATCCAGCCGACGCGGCCAGTCTCTTGCAACAGAGCGCAACTGAAATCTTGGGTGCGGGTGCAAGTTTGAACATTCAAGGTGCAAGGGCCACGCTGACTCTGAGCGGCGTGTCTGCTGACAGCTTGGCGCAGTTTTTGGCAACGGCCAGAAACAAATCACATGCACTGCCCATCGAAGCACACCTGCAGAAATTCTCGGGTACAAGCTCGGGCACAAGCTCGACTACAGCCTCGGTCAAAGCCACCAGCGCCAAAGAACTTTGGCGAGGTGCACTCATTTTGAATTTGCCATCGCGCTGACCATGAACCCGCTACCGATCAACCCTCGCCCTTCGGCTCACAACAGCAGTCCTTCGGGCAGTCATACTGGCTGGGCTTGGGCATGGGCTGGCGTTTTTCTTGGCACCCTGGTTTCCTTGCTGGTCAATTGGCCCGCGCTGTGGCTTGCGCAAACCGTGCACCAAGTCACCCACGGGCAAGTGCAATTGCAAGAAGCACAGGGCTCCGTGTGGCAAGGCTCTGGCAAGTTGGTGCTCACCGGCGGCCAAGGCAGTCGCGATGCCATGGCCTTACCAGGTCGCATCTCTTGGCAGTTAGGTCTAAAGCCACAAGGTACAGCACAAGGTTTGGCCTTGCCGCAAGTCAACTTACAGTTGATGGCGGCCTGCTGCATGACACAGCCGCTTCATGTGCAAGGGCGCATTCAACTTAGCAATCAATTGAGCAGTCAAAACACTTTGCAATTGCAAATAGACGATCACCGCTCGCAATGGCCAGCGCACTTGCTCACTGGCTTGGGGGCGCCCTGGAATACCATGCAACCCGAAGGCAACTTGGTCTTGGTCACCCAACAACTGGCAATGCAAGTCATGCCAGGCCAAACCGGCATGCAAGGCCAGATCAAGCTCATAGCCGAAAACATGTCCTCCACCTTGAGCACCTTGCGGCCCATGGGCACTTACCAAATCAGCCTTGGCAAAGCTGACGCCACCCACTCGGCGGCATCTGCTTTGCCGCCTCTCACCTTGTCAACGCTGTCTGGCAGCTTGCTGCTCAGTGGCCAAGGTCAGTGGCAAGGCCAAAAATTTCAATTTCGCGGCGAAGCATCTGCCGTGCCTGAGCACGCAGACGCTTTGTCAAATTTGCTGAACATCATTGGACGGCGCCAAGGCGCGCGCAGCTTGCTTTCATTGGGTTGAACATCATGGTCTTTTGCACACACACCTCCAAGTCAATGCCGCACAGCAATCGACTCACGCAACTGCTGATCAGTTTGTGCGTCAGCTTGCCCTTGGCCTTTCTGGGCAGCAACGTCAACGCGCAAGCACCCAAGGCCAACAAAAAAACAAACGCCAACGCCCCTGCCAAGCCCGCACAAGAGCCTGTCACCCTCAACTTCAACAATGCTGAAATTGAAGCGGTGGCCAAAACCTTGGCCACGCTGTCGGGCCATAACGTGGTGGTCGATCCTCGGGTCAAAGGCACCATCACCCTGACCAGCACGGTGCCTGTTGCACCTGCACAGGCACTGCGTTTGTTTGCCGCTCAACTGCGCACACAAAGTTTTGCATTGGTGGAATCTGCAGGCTTGTATTTGGTCGTACCCGAGGCCGATGCCAAGTTACAAAGTGGTGGTGTGTCTGCAGGTGCTGTGCCCGCGTCCAACGGACAGATTCTGACGCAAATTTTTCAGCTCAACCACGAGAGTGCCAACAACTTGGTACCCATCTTGCGGCCGCTCATTAGCCCCAACAACACGGTCAATGTGAACCCTGGCACCAACGCTTTGGTCATTACCGACTACGCTGACAACTTGCAACGATTGGGCCGCATCATTGCCGCGCTCGATGTGGCCAATGCCACGGGTGTCGAGGTGGTGCCCTTGAAGCATGCTTTGGCCAGCGACGTAGTGCCCATGTTGCAGCGTCTGCTAGACACTGGCGCCGCCAGCAGCGGCGCACCAGCGGCAAGTCCCTCCGATGCCACTTTCAAAACCATGGTGATGGCCGAGGCACGCAGCAACTCACTCATTGTGCGCGCTGCCAATGCTGCGCGAGTCGCCTTAGCACGATCACTCATTGCCCAACTCGATCGCCCCTCTGACACTGGCCCCAATGCGGCCAGTGGCAACATTCACGTGGTGTATTTGAAAAATGCAGATGCCACCAAATTGGCGGCCACTTTGCGCGCAGCCATGTCAGCGCAAGGCAATACAAGCAACAGTACAGCACCCACCAGCATGCCAAGTACTGGCAATGCCACCAACGCCAACAATGCAAGTGGCGCCAACGCCAGTTTTACGGCAGGCTCTCAGCCTTCTACGGGCGGTCAAATTCAAGCCGACCCTTCTACCAACGCGCTCATCATCACTGCGCCTGAACCGCAATACCGTCAATTGCGCGCCGTCATCGACAAACTTGATGCACGCCGCGCGCAGGTCTTTGTAGAAAGCCTGATTGCCGAAGTCAGTGCCGAAAAAGCGGCCGAATTTGGCGTGCAATGGCAGGGCCCAGTGGGCGGCAAAGGCGATACCAACATTGGCTTGTTGGGCACCAACTTCAGGGTCGGCGGCGCCAACCTCATTTCATTGGCCGCGCAAGGTGCCAACGGCAATGTGGCACCTTCAACGGGCCTGAACGTTGGGGTCGCACACAACAGCAATGGCACGTATGTGCTGGGCTTCTTAGCGCGCTTTTTGCAAACCACAGGCGACGGCAACGTGTTGTCGACACCTAATTTGCTAACACTGGACAACGAAGAGGCCAAAATTGTGATTGGCCAAAACGTGCCTTTCGTGACGGGTCAATACACCAACAACAACACCAATGCGGGTTCGGTGAATCCGTTTCAAACCATTGAGCGCAAAGATGTGGGGCTGACCCTTCGCGTCAAGCCTCAGATCAGCGAGAACGGCACTGTCAAGTTGCAGATTTACCAAGAGGTCAGTCGCCTTGACCCTGCGTCCATCAATTCGGCAACAGGTTTGATCACCAACAAACGCTCCATTGAATCCAGCGTGCTGGTGGAAGATGGTGCCATTGTGGTCTTGGGCGGCTTGTTGCAAGACGATTACGGCAACAGCCAAGAGCGCGTGCCAGGTCTGGGTGATGTGCCTTTGTTTGGCAACTTGTTCCGCGCAGAATCTCGCGGCCGCAAAAAAACCAATTTGATGGTGTTTTTGCGTCCTGTCGTGGTGCGTGATGGTGCGTCTACTGAAAACCTGTCCTTGAGCCGCTACGAACAAATGCGCGGCGTGCAAATGGAGGCACAGCCCACCGCCAGCCCAGGCTTACCCGTGACAGGCGCACCTGTATTGCCTGAAGCAACTCGCAAACCTTGATTCAGATGGCCAGCAAGTACCCTCTTCCTTATGCGTTTGCACGCAGTCACCAACTGCTGTTGGAAGACGATGGTGCGCGTTTGACACTGTGGCTTTGCGCAGACAGTGTGGCCAACGCCATCGCCGAAGTGATGCGCAAGTGGCACCATGACAACGCAGGCTTCGAGATTGCCAGAGAAACGCCAGCGCTTTTAAAGCAGCGCATCAGTCAGGCCTACACCCAGCAATACGGTCCGGGCGAATCCAGTGCCGCCGCTGTGGTGAGCGAAGTGGAATCGGCCGCCGACTTGTCTCGCATGATGCAAGAGTTGCCCGCCGTCGAAGATTTGCTAGAGACCAGCGACGACGCACCCATCATTCGGATGCTGAATGCCCTGCTGACACAAGCCGCACGCGATGGCGCTAGCGACATTCACATCGAACCCTATGAGCGACACTCGAGTGTGCGCTTTCGGGTCGATGGCAATTTGCGTGAAGTGGTGCAACCCAACCGCGCTTTGCATGCAGCCCTGATTTCTCGCTTGAAAATCATGGCCGAGCTCGACATTGCTGAAAAACGTTTGCCACAAGACGGGCGAATCAGTTTGCGCTTGGGCTCACGCGCAGTCGATGTGCGGGTCTCCACCTTGCCAAGTGCCCATGGCGAACGCGCCGTGCTGCGCTTGCTCGACAAATCGGAAACACGGCTTAGCTTGCCCTCGGTGGGCATGCAGGGTCGCACCTTAGAGCGCTTCCAACAATTGGTCACCCAGCCGCATGGTTTGATTTTGGTCACAGGCCCTACCGGTTCTGGCAAAACCACCACGCTGTATGCCGCACTGCAGAGTTTGGACGCCACGAGCAGCAACATCATGACGGTGGAAGACCCGATTGAATATGAGCTGGCGGGCGTGGGTCAAACCCAAGTCAATGCCAAAATTGATTTGACCTTTGCAAAGGCTTTGCGCGCTATCTTGCGACAAGACCCTGACATCATCATGATTGGCGAGATTCGCGATTTTGAAACCGCGCAAATTGCCATCCAAGCTTCCATGACAGGTCACTTGGTGCTGGCCACTTTGCACACCAACGATGCGGCCAGTGCCGTCACGCGCCTGACCGATATGGGCATTGAACCTTTCTTGCTCAGCTCATCTTTGCTGGGTGTGTTGGCGCAGCGTTTGGTGCGAAAAGTTTGCACGCACTGCCAAGGCGCAGGCTGCACACACTGCGGCCAAACAGGCTATGCAGGGCGCACTGGCATTTTTGAATTGCTCGTCACCGACGATGCATTGCGGGCCCAAATTCACGCCAAACAAGCTGAAGCCAGCATTCGTGAAGCCGCTGTGGCGGGCGGCATGGTGCTCATGCGCGAAGACGGCGAGCGCTTGGTTCAGTTGGGCATGACCAAAGCCGAAGAGTTAATGCGCGTGACGCGCGACTGACCTCCGCATGCCAAATCTGCGCACGCTCCGTCTCTCCTTGACAGTCTGGCTGGGCTTGTTTTGCGGGAGTTTACTTTGCAGCCTCAGTCTGGCACAAACAAGTAGCATGGCCGATGCACCCACTGCAAAGCCCGACATGCTCGAAGCAGCAACGCCATGGAACTACACACTGGGCATGCGCGTTCGTGCAGACGATATCAATCAAGCCTCACGCACCGCAAAACTTCGACCCATTTTGGGTTTGCGCTATGGTCGATGGCGCGTGGGCATTGGCGATGGCCAAGAGTGGTTGCGTTTCAACAGTTTTCGAAAAGAGCCCAGCCTCAGTTACCAGTGGATTGAAAAAAACGACATCAGCTTAGGTTTGTCGATGCGAATTCACAACCTCCACACCAACGAGGGTTTCGATATCTTTGAGCCTGGCCGCAAGACGCTCAGAAGCCGTGTCTTGGCCAATGTGCGCATCACAGACCGTTGGTCTGCAGGCGTAGAGTGGACGCAAGATTTACTCAACCGCGGCGACAGCAGCACCTTGGGGTTGGGGGTCTCCTACGCATGGCCATTGTCCAATCACAGCGAACTGAGCCTCAGCTCGGGCCTCACGTGGGCACCTGCTGAACATTGGCGCACTGCCGCCGGTATCCACCGCATTGGCGCTGGCGGCCTCACCACCGGCACGGGCTCTGTTGGCTCGGGCTTAAGTTACAAGCACAGCCTGTCGAGGCAGTGGGCTTGGTACAGCACCTTGGGCATCAACAAAGAAGTCGGCACTGTGGCCAAATTGTCTGGTCCTCACAGCTTGGTCAATGGTCAAATTGGCCTGCTTTACTTTGACCGATAAAGATACGGATCAGTCACCACGCCATGCCTGCTTATTCTTATGAAGCTCTGCAAAACGATGGCGCCTTGCGCAAAGGCGTGATCGAGGCCGACAGTGCCAAAGCAGCACGCAGCCAATTGCGTGCGCAAGCGTTGGTGCCGCTTTCGGTGCAGGCCTTGAGCGCAAATGCTGCAGAAAAAAACACCCAAAGCATTTGGCAAACCAACATCGGTTCTCGCCCATGTTTCTCACCCAATGCCTTGGCCGTGTGGACTCGGCAGTTGGCCAGTTTGGTCAGCAGCGGGCTACCACTAGAGCGCGCATTGGCCGCTTTAAGTGACGAAGCCGAATCCGAGAAGCAAGCCCACTTGGTGGCGCAATTGCGCGCTGAAGTCAATGCCGGCTTGGGCTTGGCCAAGGCCATGGCGCAACACCCCAAAGAATTTTCTTCGCTCTACACCGCGGTCATCAGTGCGGGCGAGCAAGGCGGTCATTTGGGCCAAGTTCTCACCCAATTGGCCGACGATTTACAAGACCAACAAACGCTTAAGGCCAAATTGCTCAGCGCGTCTTTGTACCCTGCCATCGTCAGTGCCATTGCCTTGCTGATTGTGATTTTCTTGCTGAGCACTGTGGTGCCGCAAGTGGCCCAAGTTTTTACGGGCAGCCAACGCAAGCTGCCTGGCCTGACGGTGGGCATGTTGGCCATCAGTGATTTTGTTCGCAACCATGGCTGGACGCTGGCGCTGTTGCTGGGCTTGTCATGGCTGGGCATTCACCAAGCCTTGAAACGCCCGCGCTTGCGCATTCAATTTGATGCAGCGTTTTTGCAATTGCCCATTCTGGGCAGACTGGCCACGGGCTACAACACTGCGCGTTTTGCCAGCACCTTGGCCATGCTCACGGCTGCAGGCGTGCCCATCTTAAAGGCCATGCAATCTGCTGCCGACACCTTGTCTAACCAAGCCATGCGAGAAGATGTGCTCGATGCCTTGGTGTTGGTGCGAGAAGGTGCTCCCTTGGCCATGGCCATGAGCCAAAAGAAACGATTCCCCAGTTTGCTGGCCATGTTTGCGCGCTTGGGCGAGCAAACAGGGCAATTGCCCATCATGTTGCAACGCGCCGCGCAACAACTCTCGGCCGATGTGCAACGGCGCGCTTTGGCGCTTGCCACCATCCTCGAGCCCTTGCTGATTGTGGCCATGGGTGCAGTGGTCATGCTCATTGTGCTGGCCGTGCTCATGCCCATCATGGAACTCAATCAATGGGTTCGTTGAACCTGCATCTACTTAGGAGCGCACCATGGCAGCCAGCTTAGACGGTCAATTGGTGGTGGCGATTTCATCGCGCGCCTTGTTTGATTTTGAAGAAGAGAACCAAGTCTTTGAACAAGGCGATGACCGCGCCTACATGAAGCTGCAACTTGAACGCTTAGAAGAACCTGCCAAACCTGGTGTGGCTTTTTCTTTGGTCAAGAAATTGCTGGCCTTTAACGATGCGCAAACGCAGCGTGTTGAAGTGGTCATTTTGTCGCGCAACGACCCAGTGTCTGGCATGCGGGTGTTCAGATCGGCACAGCACTACGGCCTGCCGATTCAGCGGGGCAGCTTCACTCGCGGGCAATCGCCCTGGCGGTATTTAAAGCCGCTCAATGCCAACTTGTTTTTGTCGACGCATTTGTCGGATGTCCGTGCGGCCCTCGATGCGGGTGTGCCCGCTGCGCAGGTCTATCCACATTCAGCGCATGCCTCCGATGCACACCCCCACGAAGTGCGGATTGCATTCGACGGCGATGCCGTGTTGTTTTCTGATGAAGCGGAGCGGGTGTTTCAAGCAGAAGGCTTGTCAGCATTTCAAGCACACGAGCGAGCCAAGGCGGCGCAGCCTTTGTTGGCCGGGCCGTTCAAGCCCTTGTTGGCCGCGCTTCATCGACTGCAACAAGAGGGCACGCCCGCCATGCGCATTCGCACGGCCTTGGTCACAGCGCGCAGTGCACCTGCGCACGAGCGCGCCATTCGCACCCTCATGGAATGGAACATTGAAGTCGACGAGGCCATGTTCTTGGGTGGCTTGCCCAAAGGTGAGTTTTTGAAAGAGTTCGAACCCGATTTTTTCTTTGACGATCAAACAGGTCACATTGAATCGGCTGCGCAACATGTGCCCGCAGGCCATGTGGCCAGTGGCATCAGCAACCCGCCGCTAGACGCTTAAGTTTCTGAGGAGTTGGTCGCAGCTGGTGTTTCACGTCTGCGACCTTCTCTGCGTGCAATCCACACGGTCGACAGCAAAATCACGAAGGCCCCAATCCAAGTCCATTGACTGGGCACATCGCCAAACACCAACCAGCCCAGCAGTGAAGCCCACACCAAGTCTAAAAAGCGCAGCGACTGCGTGGCTGAAATATCCACAATGCTGAAAGCTTTGGTGAGGCTGTAGTGGCCCACCGTGCCTAAAACGCCTGCCACCATGAAGCCCACCCACTGCCACATGGTGGGCGCTTGCCAATGCAGCAAGGCCAGAGGCAGACTGAACAAGGTGACTGTGATCGATTGCCACATCACAATGACGCCTGGCTTTTCTGTGCGGGTTAGGTGCTTGGTGATGAGAAATGAAGCGGCAAAAACAGGCGATGAAGCCAACATCACCAAGTTGTACCAGCCCCCCGAGCCTGAAAGATTGGGCACCACCACCACCAGCACGCCCAAAAACCCAATGCCGGCGGCAATCCAGCGGTCTTTGCGCATGGGCTCACCCAAAAACCAAGCGGCACCCAACATGATGAAGATGGGGCCGGTAAAACCTATGGCGGTCATGTCGGCCAGCGGAATTTGCGGCAACGCAATGAACCACAAAATGAGGCCGACCGTGTGCACCCCCCCGCGCCAAAACTGGCCCTTGATGTCATTGGGCACATAAGCCGTAAGGCCTTGGTACCAAAGCAAGGGCAGCATGATGAGCAAACCACAGAAGTAGCGCAAAAACTGCGCCTCAAACGGGTCCATTTGCATGGCAATCGACCGTGCGATGGTGTTTAGCAAAGAGAAAGAAATACCCCCCAAAGCCATCCACACCATGCCTTTGACAGACGGCGGCAGACGATCAAAACGCCGTGTGTTCTGCAGTCGCGTGAGCGTGATCAGGCGTTGAAGGGGGGTCGGAAATAATCTGGGCACCTCTTCACTATATCGGAGCGCTGAGCGCAGCAAAGTCTCTTGGGTTACCCGCCTGAAAAGACCTCACAGGTGGATGCGCAAAAAAAACGGGCCACTCAGGCCCGTTTTGGAACTTGCAAATGAACAGATCAGCTGTTTTGCAAAGCAGCAATGCGCTCTTCAATGGGCGGGTGCGTTGAGAACAACTGACCCATGCCTCCCGCAATGCCCATGGCGGCCACGCTCTTGGGCAATTCGGCGGTGTGCAAGCCGCCTAGGCGAGCCAGTGCGTTCATCATGGGTTGCTTGCGGCCCATCAAATCTGCGGCACCCGCATCGGCGCGGAACTCGCGTTGACGGCTGAACCAGGCCACCACAATGGCAGCGGCAAAGCCCAATACGATGTCCAACACGATGGTGGTGATCCAGTAGCCCATGCCAGGGCCGGTGTTTTCTTCGTCGTTTTTGCGCAAGAAGCTGTCGACTGCATAGCCCACCACGCGCGACAAGAAGACCACAAAGGTGTTCATGACGCCTTGGATGAGGGTCATGGTGACCATGTCACCGTTGGCAATGTGCGCCACTTCGTGCGCCAACACGGCCTCGATTTCTTCGTGCGTCATGTTTTGCAACAAGCCTGTCGACACGGCAACCAAAGCCGAGTTTTTGAAGGCGCCCGTGGCAAAGGCATTGGGTTCGCCTTCAAAGATACCCACTTCAGGCATGCCAATGCCTGATTTGTCTGCAAATTGGCGGACGGTATCCACCAGCCATTTTTCGTCGGCATTGCTGGGCTGCTCAATGACGCGCACACCCGAACTCCATTTGGCCACGGGCTTGCTGATTAGCAAAGAGATGAAGGCACCGCCAAAACCCATGATCAAGGCATAGCCTAGCAGTGCGGTCAGGTCCAAACCATTGGCGGTGAGGAATCTGTTCACGCCCAACAAACTGGCCACCACACCCAGCACCAGCACCACGGCCAAGTTGGTCAATACAAATAAAAGAATACGTTTCATGAGGAAAAAAGTTCCACCGCCCAGCGAAGGCCAAGCGCACAGTTCGAATGTTAGGGGTCAGACCAACAAAATCAAGTGGGGGGTCTTAATTCCTCAAAATAGCACGGCTTTTAGGCCGCTCTGGGCAAGCGAAAAACCTGGGTGTCTTGGTAAAAATCGGGGGCTTCATTGTCTGACCACCAGCCTGGGATGCCCAGCACAGGCGTGGGCAAAAACGGCTTGCTGGCCAATTTTGCGGCCTGCAAGTCATGGGCCAACCATGCATCCCACTCGGGCAAGGGCACTTGCTGGGGCACCCGCCACATGTGAGCCGTGATGGCTTTGTAGGGCGACACCAGTTTTTCTAAGGCCGCATGACCAAAAATTTGCACGTGCGCAGCGTTCCAAAGACCTCGGTGGACCACAAATGCCGCATGCCAATCGCGCCTGACCAGCGCATCCCAAATGACATCGTCTACCTGCAACAAGCAGGCGTTTTCGTCAAACACCGTCACGGCATCGCGCACTGCGCCGCGCACCGCACCTACGCCTTGCGCTTGAATGGCGGCAGCTTGCACTTGGTTAAGTTGTTTTTTGGCCAGCGGAAAAGTCAACCAACACAAGGCATTGAAAAAGTCGTGCAGGCCATCGCGTGTGGGCACCGCCCCATGCTTGAAGATGTATTGCTCGTAAGGCATGCCTTCGGGCAATTGATCTTGGGGCACAAACTGCACAGGGCACAGCGACCGCGCGGCATTGCAGGCTTCAGCCACAGATGCACCTTGTGACACAGCTTGGGCAATGCGCTGGCCTGTATCACGCCAAGGCGCAAGCCAAGGCGCAGACCAGTCAATGCGGCTTAGGCCACACGCCATGGCAAAGCTTCACCCGAGCGCAAGGGTTTCAAATCAGCTTCACCAAATTGGAAACTCTCAGGCGGGGTCCAAGACTCACGCTTCAAGGTGATGGTGCCCGTGTTGCGTGGCAAGCCATAAAAATCGGCGCCATTGAAGCTGGCAAAGGCTTCGAGTTGGGCCAACTTGCCCACACTGTCAAAGGCTTCGGCGTACATCTCCATGGCAGCGTGTGCGGTGTAGCAACCCGCGCAGCCTGAGGCATGCTCTTTTAAATGTGCTGGGTGCGGCGCACTGTCGGTGCCCAAAAAGAAACGTGTGTTGCCCGAGGTGGCAGCTTGGAGCAAAGCCACACGGTGCGTTTCGCGCTTGAGCACAGGCAAGCAGTAATAGTGCGGACGAATGCCGCCCG
>VFQS010001986.1_pt1 | contig 17586 bp, 14 predicted proteins | sample 3512361 | NCBI WGS metagenome assembly VFQS01 (sample SAMN10412375, study PRJNA504923) | tailings metagenome | isolation source: Relicate 1 Philex TSF3 active mining | place: Philippines
GAACATCTAGACGGCAGTGGCTATCCAAAAAAACTCAAAGCAGATGCGATTCGGATGCCAACTAGAATCGTCACGATAGCGAATGTGTATGACAATCTCTGCAACCATATCGATCCCAACCAATCACTAACGCCACACGAAGCACTATCAACCATGTACGCGCACCGACGCGCGCAGTTTGATCCTGCTGTTATGGCCACCATGATTAAGAGCTTAGGCGTCTATCCACCTGGCACCATCGTCCGCCTTTCGAATGAAGCGATAGGGTTGGTGATGAACGTGAATGTCGGGAAACCATTGCGACCTCGCGTATTGGTCTATGACGCAGATATCCCGAAAGAAGATGCGATTATTTTGGACCTTGCCGAAGAAGGAAGTGATCTATCCATTAGTGCAAGCATACGCCCAGGACTGTTACCAAAAGCGATTTTCGATTATTTAAACCCTCGTAAACGCGTCAATTATTATTTCGACTCTTCAGCAAAACAATCTGGCAACCAATCGCAAGCTGGTAAGGTATGAGCAATATGACCTCGACCACGTTCACCTCACTTAGTCAGCATGTATTGCAGCATATCCTGCAGCATGTCGATCAAGCTTTGGTCGTTGTATCTGCCGGTGATTTAGTCATTCTCGAATTAAACCAAAAGAGCTGCGAACTTTTAGGCCGCACGCGTGATGAGCTTCTGGGTCAAGCTTTATCAAACATCGAATGTGCCTTGCAGGACCTCTTTTTTTGGGATGATATTAGTGCGAATCCACCGTTGAGCGGGCAACGGATAGCGGAAAGCGAATGGCTAACAGCAGATGGCATAGCGCTTCCCATCGAGAAGCGTGTATCGGCTTTTCAAGATGGCGAAACGCATTATTGGTTGATTCAAGCAGAAGATCTCACTGCACGTCGACACATTGTGCAAGAACAAATTCAACTTGCTTCGCAATTACAAAGTTCTTTAGAGGCGACTGCCGAAGGGATTCTCTCTGTTGACTTACACGGTAAAGTGGTCAATCTAAATCGCCGCTTCAGCACGATGTGGGGACTCAGTGATGATTTGATTGTGACGCGCGATGAAGCAGCAATGATGGCACACGTGCAGACTTGTTTATGCGATGCCGATTCGTTTGCTGCGCGCTTAATTTATTTAGCAGAAAATCCCGAATCAGAGAGCGAAGATCATCTCAGTTTATTAGATGGGCGGCATTTTATTTCTGTATCCAAACCAGAGTATCTGCGTGATCGTTTGGTCGGACGGGTTTTTAGTGTGCGCGACATCAGTGCCATGAAAAAAGCCGAAAATGAATTAGTCGACGCACTAGCGCTAGCCGAACAAGCCGTGCAAGATAAGTCACAAATGTTGGATGCACTCAAACTAAGTGAATCACGATTACGCCGCTTAATTAATTCGAGCATGATCGGCATCTTTCAAGGCGATATGAGTGGGCACTTAACGCTCGCCAACGACGTGTTACTCGATCTACTCGGCGTCGAACGACATGAACTGTTGAGCAAACAAGTACAATGGCTGCAATTGACATCGCCAGCCTATCACCAAGCGCACCAAGCAGCGCTCAAAGAATTGCAAGAGCACGGACATGCAGAACCATTCGAAGCTGAATTAAGTCGATCTGACGGCAGTAAAGTACCAGTGATGGTTGGGCTCGCGCAACTCGAAGGCTCTCGATTTGAGTGGGTAGGATTTGTACTTGATCTCACCGCACAAAAAAATGCGGATCGTGTCAAAGCCGAATTCATTTCCGTTGTCAGTCACGAACTACGCACTCCGCTGACTTCAATTCGTGGTGCCTTAGGTTTACTTGAACATGGCGCTGCTGGAAATCTTTCACCCAAGATCCAACATTTAATTCAAATCGCACATAGAAACAGCCAGCGTTTAGGTAGTCTGGTCAACGATTTGCTCGATATGGAGAAATTGGTATCCGGCAAAATGGAATTCAAATCAGAGGTGATCGATTTAATTCTACTCACGCAGCAAGCGATTGAATCAACCAGCAATTATGCGGCGGCACTAGAAGTGAGTTACCGCTTTCAAGAGCCAACTCAAGCAGCGCATGTTCAGGGCGATCCGCAACGCGTCATGCAAGTCTTCGCCAACCTCTTATCGAATGCTGCTAAATTCTCACCGAAATCGGCGTTTGTCGAAGTTCGTCTGATTAAAGAACAAAGTCACTGGCGTGTGGAAGTGGAAGATCGCGGTGCTGGAATTCCGCTTGAGTTCCGCGACAAAATATTTTCTAAATTTGCCCAAGCAGATGGCTCAAACACACGACAACAAGGAGGCACTGGATTAGGCCTCAATATTGCAAAATCATTTGTTGAAAAAATGGGCGGCGAGATTGGCTTCGAAAGTGAAGTTGGAAAAGGTAGTTTGTTTTGGTTTAGCTTGCCATCAAGTACCAACTAATACATAGAATAAAAGAATACTTAACTATTTCGACGAGAACTTCTGCAAATTCTTCGCGGCTTGCGCGCGAATCTTATTCTGAACAAAGGGTAATCCGCCTAATAGCAAACCCCTCACCCCCATCGCTTGTTGACTCCATTTCCACAGATCGAAATGATCGCGATGGCGGCAAATTTTTCCATCACGGAATTCAAATTTAGCGTGAATATCGTTCACAATGAAACGTCCTGTTTGACTAAAACTATAGCTAGCGACCCAATGCGCACTGCCTTCAAGATCGTTGGCTTCTATCGAATCAAACACCAAAGAAAAATCCTGTGCCCGTGCGGTTAACATGCGCCACATATTTCCTGCTTGCACACCGCGCAGGTCTGTGAAAACCGGATCAGAGAATTGAATATCGTCGGTATAACATGCGCACATTGCCTCGGCATCTAAGCGTTGAAAAGCCTGATAAAACTGTGCGATCAATTGTGCGTTCGGATGCATAAAATTCCTTCTATTCAATCAAATTTCTTTTCGAGATCTTAATTCAAAATCTTCAGTGCGCACTGGCCGAAGCAGATGCTGAGGCGGATGCAGAAGCTGCCTCCTCAGAAGCCGCACTTGCCGCGACTTCGACGCTAGGTTTAACCTCAGCGATATTATTTTCGCGCATGTAGTCGTTCATTTCTTTCCAGCCCGCATAAACTGCGGCACGAGCTGCCTGCGGATTCAAGGCGTAACAATCTTCAATGCCACGTCCAGCATGTCGACATGCACTACCCGTGGCGCGCGCATCAGCTTCAAGTATTGCAGCTTCTTTGGCAGGATCGGGAATACCCAAACGATCACATGCTGCCAAACTCAAACAAGCTAGGCTGAATAAGATTTTGAAATAGGTCGTCATCGTGTCACCCATTGTTATATCAATTTGACATAGAAAATTCATGCTATCACAAAATAGTTGCGAAGCATGCTTCAAACAAATCTATCTAATGCTGCTTATTCCCACTTCTTATAAAAAATCCAGCCAACAAGGCTGGCATTTATCTGCAATCACATCCATCGAACTTACTGATATGAACACTGTCCTAAGTTCGGTCGCTATCATCTGTCAACCAGATCAAATTCGCTAACGTTAGGCAGTGCCAAATCAGCAGTAAAAATACACGGTCACAATTGAGTTATATAATCGACCGCCTTTAGCTTTAATTCGGCTTTAAATTGGCTTTATTTTAGGATCTTTTCATGTTTCAAATCCATCTGCGTCAATCGCATTACGCTCTCGCAATTGCTTTTTGTAGCCTCTCGTTCAGTCAACTCATTAGCGCTCAAACCTTACAAGATAATCAATGGCATGGTGGTATCGCGATTGGTGGAAGTTACGCATCAAGCAACAATGTCGCTCAAACATTCAACTTAAGTGCGAATGGAACCAAGGCGACTATGGAAGATAAGTTAGGTCTCTATTCCGTCATTAATTACGGCAGTAACACGGTCAATAAAGTAAAAACCAACACAGCACAGTTACTACGTATTGGTGGTCGATATGACTACAATATGTCTGCCAATAGTTTCTTCTTTGGTGGTAGTGAGCTTGAAACCAATAAGATCCAGAACATTGACTCCCGTTACTCATTTAATACGGGTGCGGGTTTTAAGTTGATCAAAACCGAAGACACTTCATTTGATTTATTCACGGGTCTTGGCTATTCGAATACACGCTTTGGGATCACTATTCCACCGTCCCCCTCAAGCAAAAAAGGTGTTGAATTTTTGCTCGGTGAAGAATCAACGCACAAACTCAGCAACACCTCTAGTGTCAAACAACGCTTAGCAATTTATCCAGGTAGTTCGGATATTGGTACCCGCGGTACCTTCGATGTCAGTTTAGCGACGGTCGTTGCAAACGGTTGGACACTCAATGCAAGCGCAGCGGTTAGCTACACCAGCAAACCCAGCAATAACTTCAAACGCACCAACAACTTGGTGACGTTTGGCTTTGGCTACAAGTATTAAAAATCTCGACGATCGGTTAAAATACTGGATAAATAAACAGTACTTTAACCGATCCTATGAAACCCGTTCAGCGCAAAATTATTCACTGCGATTGTGACTGTTTCTACGCGTCTGTGGAAATGCGCGATGATCCTCGTTTACGTGAATTACCGTTAGCGATTGGTGGACAAGCTGATCAACGTGGTGTTATCGCAACCTGTAATTACGTCGCGCGCAAGTTCGGGGTGCGCTCTGCAATGCCTACCTCACAAGCTTTAAAGCGCTGCCCTGATCTTGTCGTGATGCGGCCGAACATGGAAAAATATCGCCTTGCTTCACGCAAAATTCTTGATATTTACCGCGACTACACCGAACTCGTAGAACCGCTGTCCTTAGATGAAGCTTATCTCGATGTCAGTAGTGCCAAACAATTACATGGAAGTGCCACCCGTATCGCTCAAGAAATACGACAGCGCGTATTTGCTGATGTCGGTATCACCGTATCCGCAGGCGTAGCGCCTAACAAGTTTCTCGCCAAAATTGCTAGTGACTGGAATAAGCCAGACGGCATGTATGTGATTTTGCCTGAACAGGTGGAAGGATTCGTCAAACAACTTGAGGTTGCGCGTTTATTTGGCGTTGGTAAAGTCACTGCGAATAAGCTACACCAACTTGGCATTCGCACTTGCGAGGATTTATTGCAATGGTCGTTACCAGATTTGTTAAAGCAATTTGGTAAACTGGGAGCGAGTTTATTTTCGCTGTGTCGCGGCATTGATGAACGGGCAGTAGTGTCAAGTCATGCCAGAAAATCCGTCAGCATCGAAGAAACATACACGCACGACTTGCTTGATTTTCAGCATTGCATCGCAGAGTTACCAGTGCTGTACGCTTCATTGCAAAAACAAGTGGAACGTACAGGTAGCGCTAATCTAATACACAAATTGAATATCAAAATCCGCTTCAATGATTTCAAACAAACCACTGTGGAGTGTCGCGCGAATCAACTAGATCAGCAAGTATTCGCTGATCTGTTGCAAATCGGCTACCAGCGTAAGCAATTACCCGTGCGTCTAATTGGATTGGGAATTAGTCTTTGCGAAGAAAAAAACGACGAGCAATTACCCTTATTTTGATTCAGCTGTCAAGGTCACACGACAGCAAGGCTTATGCTTGGTAAATCTACAGTTTAATTAGACGAAGCAGCTTCAACTCCTCAAGGCTTGGGAAGCTGACTCAACTGCCCACCAAATCGCAGAACCGCATCCAACATTTGATGGATGTCTTCTTCACGCGTACGATGGTTCACAAGCGCTGCACGTATCGCCAAGTGTCCATTCACTTTGGTGGTGGAAGGTGCGGCAATACCTGATTCATGCAATTCAAAAACAATGTCACGATTCAATGCATCCAAATCGAGCTCACTATCTCGGTAGCGAAAACAAACAATATTCAAGTTCACTGGCGCTAACAATTCTAATTTAGGTTCATTTCTTATCCGTTGCTGCAAGCGCTGTGCCAATACACAGGTGTGTTCAATCATCTGTCCTAAGCGTTCAACGCCATAAACCTGAATCGTGAACCAGGCTTTTAATGCACGAAAGCCGCGCGACAAATCAGGACCAAAATCACAAGGCCAACGCTCACCAGCAGCAATACCGCGAGTTTCACGTTTCAAATAACTGGTAGGCGTAGCAAAGGTGTCGAAATGGGCTTGACCATCTCGAACCAAAATATAACCTGCGTCGTATTGCACCTGCGCCCACTTGTGAAAATCAAACGCAATCGAGTCAGCACGTTCAATCCCTTTTAGGCGCGGCGCAATTGCGTCGGACAACATCGCTAGAGCACCGTAAGCACCGTCAATATGAAACCATAGTCCATGTCGCTGCGCGAGCGTTGCAATCGCATCTAAATCATCAATCGCACCAACGTCGACCGTGCCGGCAGTGCCGGCGATGAGGAAGGGAGACAATCCAGCAGTACGATCAGCTTCAATCTGTTGTTCCAATTGCTGCAAATCCATCGAGAAATCTGGGTTAACTGGAATCAAACGTAAGGCATCGATTCCAATACCTGCCATATCAATCGCCTGTGACACACAAGCATGCGCACCGACCGATGCATAAGCAACCAGATTTTTTCCACTGTTTGCAATGCCAGTCCGGCGGCTGGCCAAGCCCAAGACCTTGGTACGCGCAACTAACACCGCAATAAAGTTAGCAATCGAGGTACCCGTTACGAAAAGTCCGCTCGCGGTAGATGGAAACTGAAATAACTCTCGCATCCACTGTGTTACTTGATTTTCCACCTCAATCGGCATTTGATCACGACCACCCAAATTGGCGTTCAAACCAGCGGCTAACATTTCCGCCAACATACCGACCGGGGTACCACCGCCTTGCACCCAGCCCATAAATCTTGGATGCGAATTCCCCACCGCATACGGCAATACATCTTGCATAAAACGTTGATGCACTTGTGCCAAGTCACTCGATTGCTTAGGCAAGTTTTGCTGAAACTTGCCTCTAACTTGCTCGGGAATATTTTGCCAAACGGGTCGCTCACGAATGCCTTCGATGTAATCGATCATATCATCGAGCATACGATGTCCTTCAGCACGCAGGCTGGTCCAATCTTGTGGGTCTAAGCTATGAGATGGTTCTGTCATGACGCAGTTGTCGCTATAAAAATTCGCCCAAATCATCAGGCAAAATCGAATGAAGCCGAAGAATAGCAACTATTTTGAGTTTCTGCCGCAAAGCTAGCGGACAAATCGTTTGAAAAATTTAATAGTGATTAAACTTATTGCATTTTTTTGTGAGTAAAGCGGCGAGTACAGTCGCATTCGATTAAATGCAAGGCAAGGCTAGGCAAGTTTTGAATGTAGATTTGAATGTTGGTTCGGATTTGTAAAAAGATTGTTTTTACTCAGGATACTTACGGTACTGGCTATTATGGCCACAACAGCAAGTAGTTAAACCGCGCGCGGATCTTATCGACTTCCGTTGCAATGCAAATTGTAGATATGGGTTATCTAACAAGATCACCATTCACCTGTTTAAGGATACAAAATTCAAAGCTAAGCGCAAAAAAGTTCAATCAAGCTTATTAAGCTTGTTCACGGATGAACATGCCATTTTTTTTATCGAGATCTTTTGCCATCTCGATTACCTCTCTCGAAGGAATTTGACGGATAACAGTATTCGTTTCTTTATCAACAATCTGGACTAAAACTTTACCGGTCTCTTGGTCGACATTTAAATTGACGCTGTTATTAGCGTTTAAAAATCGATTCACTATTTCTACCGATTTTTTCAATTCTGCATCGCTAATTGGATTCGATGCATCAGCCACCAGAGGCGCTTTAACATCTGCTGATTTCCCTGTGTCTTTTGTCGCTACGCGCGACTCTGCGGTAGAAGAAGCCCCAACAACAGCCGCAACGCCAGCAATACGCGAGACCGCCGAGCTAATTTGATTGATGCTCATTATCTTCCCCAATACTTAATGACTAATTAAAAATTTGTGCGGATTGACCCATATAGTGATTATCGGAACGAATCACGAAAAGTTTAGTGACTTGCGCGAATATTCAGCACCATCGGACTTCCCTAATGAATAAATGAATACCGTGTGTTGCGAGAGGGTTAACGTAACCACTTCTGGAGTCATATGCATCGCTTTCAATGCGTCATTAACTAAGTGACACTAAGAAAAACTTTGCAAGAAAAATAGTGAGATGTCGTCGAGATGAGACTAGTGGCGCGCCAGACACGATTCGAACGTGCGACCCCAGCCTTCGGAGGGCTGTACTCTATCCATCTGAGCTACTGGCGCTATGAGAAATACAAAAATAGGCGCGTATTCTACCCCAATTTACCCCGCAGCTCTTGAGCAATTCTTGCCTATTTTGTGGATATATTCTTTAAATGAACCGACTCCAATGCTGCAAAACCCTATTTTTCATTCCAAAACACTGGCTTTAGCTCTATAATCTGATGTTTTACGCTTGGTATGATTTGTCATACTAAGAGCAAACTTCACATTATTTTTGTATCGAGGAAACCATGAGCGACGCCCACGACGAACACGAATCAGCGATTAAGACGCCTAAGCAACTGATCGTTGCCGTTCTTGCTGGATTTATAGTTCCTATTATGATTATTGTTTTGCTAGTGAAATTTGTTGCTAGTGACGATACAGTTGGCGCAGGTTCAAACGCGCAAACACCAGAAGCGATTGCCGCAAGAATTAGCCCAGTTGCCAATGAAGGTTTCACTTTATTAGATGCAAATGCACCAAAAGTATTGCAAACTGGTGAAGCTGTTTACAAAGCCGCATGTGCAGCTTGCCACGGCACTGGCGCTGCTGGCGCACCGAAGTTAGGTGATGCTGCTGGCTGGGGTCCACGTATTGCACAAGGTTACGATACTGTATTGAAACATGCGATTGAAGGTATCCGTGGCATGCCAGCAAAAGGCGGCAATCCAGATTTGGACGAAGTTGAAGTTGCACGCGCAATTGTGCACATGGTCAATGCCAGCGGTGGTAAATTCAAAGAGCCTGAGGTCAAAGCGGCAGCAGCTACTGAAGCATCTGCAAAATAATTCACCGAATTTTCTGCAATAAAAAAGCCAGTCGACGACTGGCTTTTTTTTCAACCTGAAATCACAATCAAATTACAAAGAAGCTGCCAACTCAGCGCCTTCTTTGATCGCCCGTTTCGCATCTAATTCGGAAGCTAAAGCAGCGCCACCAATCTTATGAAACCGCGGCCCTGTCTCACTGGTTTGCACTGGCATAAGTTCAGTCAAGGATTCTTGACCTGCACATAAAATCACATGATCCACATCCAGCACTTGGTTTTTTCCACCAACGCTAATGTGCAAACCTTGGTCGTCGATTTTTTGATAATCAACACCCGCTAGCATTTGAACATGATTCCGTTGCAAAGTAGCGCGATGTACCCATCCTGAAGTCTTACCCAAACCAGCACCTACTTTACTTGCTTTACGCTGCAACAAATAGATATCACGAATTGGATGTGCTTCTTCTGGCTTGATCAAACCACCATTTTGTTTTGCTTGTAAATCAATGCCCCATTCACCTAGCCAGGTCGACAAGGGAATTGGCAAGGGCGTTGCTGGATCATGTAACAAATACTCCGCAACATCAAATCCAATACCACCAGCACCAATGATCGCGACCTTTTTACCCACCGCTTTTTTGTGCAACAACACATCTAAGTAGGACAGCACTTTAGGATGATTGATCCCTTCGATACGCGGTGTGCGAGGCGTAATGCCAGTGGCAACGATAATGTGGTCGAAACCTTGTGCCAACAACTCTTCACGTGTTACACGCTTACCCAAATGAAGCTTAACGCCGGTCACCTCTAAACGTTTGGCGAAGTAACGCAAAGTCTCTTTGAATTCTTCTTTGCCAGGAATTTGCATCGCGATCTTAAACTGACCACCAACGCTGTCAGAGCTATCAAACAAACTGACATCATGCCCACAAGATGCTGCCACTGTCGCAGCAGACAAACCGGCAGGTCCAGCACCAACCACGGCAACACGTTTTGATACCGATTTTTTTAAATACTGTAATTCCGTTTCATGCGCGGCACGTGGGTTGACCAAACAGCTCGCCCGTTGATTTGAAAAAGTATGATCCAGACAAGCTTGATTACAAGCGATACAAGTATTGATCTCATCAACCCGACCTGCTGCCGCCTTGTTGACGAATTCAGGATCTGCCAAAAATGGTCGCGCCATTGACACCATATCGGCTGTGCCACTAGCGATAATCTCCTCAGCCTGCGCTGGCATATTAATACGATTAGACGCAATGACGGGAATAGAAACCGCTTGCTTTAAACGACCAGACACGGCGGCAAAAGCAGCACGAGGAACCGATGTAACAATAGTTGGCACGCGTGCTTCATGCCAACCAATCCCTGTATTAAATAAAGTTACACCGACTTTTTGTAAAGCCTGTGCGACCGCAACCACTTCGTCCCAACTATTGCCACCTTCAACCAAATCGAGAATCGAATGACGATACATAATAATAAAATTAGGACCTACCGCGGCTCGCACACGACGCACAATCTCTACTGGCAAGCGCATGCGATTCTCAATTGAACCACCCCAACGGTCAGTACGGTGATTAGTGCGTACGCACAAGAATTGATTCAGCAAATACCCTTCACTGCCCATGATTTCCACACCATCATAGCCAGATTTTTGCGCCAAACTAGCGCAGCGTACATAGTCACGAATCGTGCTTTCTATGCCCGCTTCGCTTAAAGCTTTCGGTTTGAATTTGGAAATGGGCGCTTTTTTATCGGAAGCAGAAACGATGAATGGTTGATAGCCATAACGACCAGAATGCAAAATCTGCATCACGATCTTGCCGCCCTCTTCGTGAACTGCGCGCGTCACTTTGCGATGATTGAAAATGTCACCCAAACTATTCATGGTGCCGCCAAATGGCAACAGCCAACCACGTCGATTCGGCGAGATTCCACCGGTCACGATCAAACCCACACCACCGCGCGCACGCTCTCTAAAATACGCGGCTAATTTTCCGTAGTGATAGAAACGATCTTCTAAACCGGTATGCATAGATCCCATCATCACGCGATTGCGCAATTGAGTGAAGCCTAAATCCAATGGTTCGAGCAAATGAGGAAAATGTGCGTTAGCCATACCTGAGCCTATGTAAAAAACAAGATCGAATAAGAATACACAAGCTCAGCCTAAATGGCGACGATTTAGCTAGGTGAGATTCTCTAAATTGCACAGCGCAATAGCGGCAAGATGAAATCAAACAGAATTGCCTTTTTCTTAAATGATGAGCACAGAAAGAAATTTATAGTGGCAAGCACCACTTATCGCTAAATTTTTGTATCAACTGTAAAGAGATGTAATAGTTTTTGAAATCATTCGATATGGCAACTAATCTGCCTAGTGAAGTTTCAATCTAACTCATCGCTATGCAGAATATTTTCATTAATCAACTACCGCCTGGGCAATTATCCGAAGATCTGACCCAGCTCGTCACCGATTTCGACTATCTTGGTCTATTCGATGAATACGGGCGCTGCTGCCTTTTTATTAATCAACTTCTGCAGCAAGTTTTACAATCAATGAACTATGAAGTGCGGCTAGTGGAATGCTATGCGAAGATGGAGAGCGGGAACCAGCGTATATTTTTGGGGCATCGTGATTACATCCAAGCAGGCCAATTGGCTGGGCACCTGAGCTGCATAGTGAATCAAACCTACCTTGTCGATTTTGGATTGGGCAATTTGCACAAGCTATACAATAGTGCACCGCAAGCAATTGCCAGCCAAGCGACACCAAGTCACGAGCCATTCGGCGAACTCTATTTCGACAACGTGACCAAAATAACTTGGCACACGCTCACGCAAATTCCTAATTTAGAATATGAAATCTTGCGACAACAGCTCAAGCTGTCGGAAGTATTCAAACGGCTGCAAGACTATCAACGGAATCGTCTCAAGTTCGCTATACATCGAGCCTTATTCAAAAAGCGCAGAAAATCAAACGCAGCCAAAATACTTGCGCGCACCAATTTTGATGAAACTTATTTTTAAGCTCCAGAATTAAGCTCGAAAATTAAACCAAGCTAAACGAAGGTATTGATAATTTCCAAGGCGATCAAGGGTTGTATTTGTAACGCGGAAAAATCATCTTGAAAATAGGCTTTGTAAGCGGGATATTGATCAAGCTCTTGTTCTAGCACATGCCGAAAGCCCATATTCCAATGTGCGTAGGCGCGTTCACTAATGGCTTGCTCCATCAATAGCGTGACATCACGATGTCGAGGGTCCGTTTTGATATGCTCAAACGTGCGATGAACTTGCGCAGGCTCTCCTTCTAGCACTTGCAAAAATCGACCACTACAGTACAAAAGTTTGCCTGTGATTACATGCGCAGTATTGTTTCTAACCGCATGACTATGAATAGAATGCAGTACCGATTCATCTCCCACTAAACGGCTTGCGTAGACCAATTGTATTAAGTGCATATTGCTACTCCAGCGTAGATTGATGAACACCATTCTACGCTCGAAGTTAACGAATCACTAGTCGGCAATTGGTCCCTCGCACGAGCTAATTAAATGGGTGCACCAGGTGGAATTGGTGGCAATGGGCGCAATTTGATACTTGCGGGATCGCGTAAATAATTCAATACCATGTCAGCTGCTTGTTGACGACTACTTGCGGTACTTCCCTTGCCAGGATTCTTTTGCATCCATTGTGCCAACTCACTAAGACTTTGACGCACCTCTGCCTGCACTTGCGGATGCAGTCGGCCACTGTCAATTAAATTTAATACGGCATCGAGAATCACCCAGTTAGCAGCTAATTGCACGGTATCCGAGGCCACTGCCTTCACACCGACTTCGTTGCGCTGCCAAGTTTGTTTAAAGACTTGTTGAAACAACTCGCGTACGCCCAACTGTTGCGGATCTATTGCATGTTGCCACGCTAAACGATTGATGCGCGCAGCGTCGAATAAAAACAAACTACTCTGCGCAGCACCAGCTTCGACTGCCGACAACGCATCAAACACGACATTCATACGTCCCGAAAAATACTCCGGTGTACGGCTATAACCTTCTGAAGGCGGTGTCAAAATATTGAGCACATTTGCTGGCAGCACCAAATTCTCGGCGCGCAAGCTCTCAATCAGTTTTTGTAATGCTTGTCGTTGGATGCTAGCCGCAACAGGTTTGGTGCCTGCTGTAATTCTTCCTGAATTTGCATCGCTTGCTAGGCCATATTCATATTCCGCGCCACCAATTAATCGCGCTACCGCTTCGGTTTGATAACGATGCAGTAAATACACAGGAACTAGACGAGCTTCCAGTTCACCCACTTGTCGTTGCGGCGGCAATACCGCCAAAGAAAAATTATCTAAGGCACGTTGTCGCACCTGCATTAATTGATCGTAGGTTTTCAAGGAATCCGCACCAAAATCCCACAGCAATCCATTTGGATGTGCTGCGCCCGCTGCACGCGAATCTGTATCTGAAACATATTGCAAACCTTGCGCCTTCGCTTTCTCGCGCAAGCTAGCTAATGCAGCATCTTCATCTTGTCCTGGGAAAGTTGCGTACAAATGCTTAACGACAAAATCATCCCAAGGTCCGACACCAACACCATAAGCGTTTTTCAGCTCTATTTCGCCTTTGCTATTCAAACTCAGCATAGGATGCGGGTAATCCATCACTGAGCCGTTGCCATGACGACTAGGTGCAAAGTTATGTGCGATACCCAAGGTGTGTCCAACTTCGTGCGCGGACAACTGGCGCAAGCGCGCTAACGCCATCTGTTCAGCTGCTTGTTTTTTCTCGGCGCTAGTGGATTTGCCATAAGGTGCAAGCAAACTCTCAGCGATCAAAATATCTTGTCGCACGCGTTGCGATCCTAGTGTTACCGCTCCCTTAATAATCTCACCGGTACGCGGATCAGTTACCGCATTCCCATAAGACCAACCACGTGTCGCGCGATGTACCCACATAATGGTGTTGTAGCGAACATCCATAGGGTCCACACCTTCGGGTAATAACTCGACCCGATAAGCATCTTTAAAGCCCGCTTTTTCAAACGCACTAGTCCACCAACGCGCCCCTTCCAACAATGCGGTACGCACTGGCTCTGGTGCACCGCGATCTAGATAATAAACAATTGGTTTTTTCACCGTGCTAATTGCGGCGTTTGGATCGGTTTTTTCTAAACGATATCTGACCTGCCACTGCACATTAATACTATCTGCTAACGGCGTTGCAAAATCCATTTGTTCGCTATCTAATCCACCTGAACCCGGGTGATAGACGCGCGGTTTGTATCCTTCCGGCAGACGAATCAAGCTAACATGTTGGTGCACTCGCAAACTTTTTGGATCGGCGGCAACTTGGCGTACGAACTGTCCCTCACCCTGCCCAGCAAAAGTGAGTAAAGCTTCCAGTTCAGTATTATCAGGAAAATTCTTCGCTTGTTGACTTAGTACCGCACTGCGCTTGTCGTCAACCATGTAATTTCCTTGACGCGTGCGGCTAAGTGCATCGGCGACGCCGTGTCGATCCGCGATCAGGAACGAAGAGAAGTCGATTAGGTTGGTGTTATTTTCAGTTGCGATGATATCGCCAGCCCACAGCACTGCTCCCGCAAAGGCTTCGCGTACCGAGGCACGCTCATCAGGATTAGTCGACTCTGCGACGAAGCGCGTATTTTCTTGTACCAAAAATAATCGTTTACCATGGCGTTCAAATTTAACTAATTTACTTCGACCTGCTTGTCCTCGGTCTAAGCCAACATCATTCGATCCCAAACCAAATGGAAGTGAAGTCACCAACAAGAACGGCTTCTCTGATTGTGGTACTGCCATCAGTACTTTCGCTTGCTCTTGGCTAGTCCAAATATCAAACAAACCGCTGTGTTTCGTCATCCCCACAGTCTGTGCCGAAAAACTGGCGGCGCTAGCCGCGTTCGATACTGACGCAGTAGCAACTTGTGCCTGCAAGGAGGAAGCGAACGTGCCGCTGCACAAGACGATGCTGGCAGAGATCACGTTCAACACAAATTTGGATGGTAACGACGATGGCATAAGAAGTCCTTTAGGCAAAATAAAGAGCATTGGTCGGAACTTAAGTTAGCTTGATTAGACACGCAAGTACTGCAATTAGTTGCGTCGATTTACATTCGTTTTGCTGCAATTTGATTACTTCTATTTTGATCAGATCGATCAATTCGATCGAAAGCACACATTCTCAATACTCGGATTCAACATCATTAAGCAGCATAACAAAAATTCTAACCAATCTAAAAAACCGACGGATAAGCAACATCAAAATGATTTATACGATATTTATGCAGACAAATAGTTGGCATTACTAGCGGCTTTGCTACAATCAATTATCAAATCCGAGACTTAAGTGCTATGAGTTTCCAGACCGCTCTTCGCTGCTGCATCGTCGTACTAAGTTTGCATCTTAGCGGTCTCTCACATGCCCAAGAAATTGTGCAGCTACAAACCATCGAAGAATTTGATAAGGATGGCAAACCTCTCGCGCTCAACAAAACCAGCCGTGATTTACTCAATTACATTGAGAAAACGCTCCACATACGTTTTGAAGTCAAACGAGTTCCATGGAAACGTGCGCTGGATAACGCCCTACATCAAGATATCTTGTTAATGGGAATGTCCTACACCAAAGATCGCGCGCAACGTTATGCATTTTCAGAACCTATCAATGCCAACGGCAACTGGTTAATTACACGATGCGATGCCACCTTCAAATTTGATAGCATTCAAGACCTCAAGGGGAAACTCATCGGCATCGTGCGCGGCACCAGCGCTGGTGAAGATTTTGATCGGCAAATGGGTGTTTTATTTAGGGTTGAAGACGACGTCGGTGCCGGCATCTCTCGCTTAAAAAAGCTGATGGCAAAACGCATGGATGCGATCGTTTGGTATGGCGTCACCGGAAATCAACGCGATATGCAAGCATCCCTCAATCAAAAATATGCGGCACTCAACAAGACGACAGACGCAGCCAATCAAACCAACTTTTGTGTCTTACCTAAACCAATTGCGATTGTAAATAACCATTTTGCCATGCGCATCAATCCCCACAATCAAGCTTTACTCAACCGCATCAGTCAAGCCGTTTCAAAAGGACGCAAAGAAGGCGTGATTCCGCCCGTCCAAACAACAATATTGGATTAATCCGTTACACTGGCGACTTCATGTTGTGTAGGCAGATGATGTCATGACCAGTACCCCAACGATACACGGAAAATTTGTACAAGGCTCAACCATGCGCCATGTCATTAATATGACAGCGACTGGTTCGATAGGTTTAATTGCCGTATTTTTAGTCGACGTATTAAACCTGCTCTACATCTCCCAGTTGGGCAAGCCTGAACTCGCCGCAGCGATAGGTTATGCAAGCACGCTATTATTTTTCCACACCTCGATTGCAATTGGCTTATCGATTGCGACCACCGCAACCGTATCGCGCGCCATCGGCAGCGGTGACAATGAATTAGCGCGCCAGTTTGCTGGCACATCCTTAATTTTAATTGCTGTCATTTCAGTATTCCTTACCATCATTACCTACCCCTTGCTCGATAGCTTACTCACGCTACTCGGTGCGCAATCAGAAACTGCATTGCTTGCCAAACGCTTTTGCCAACTCGTACTGCCGTCAATTCCGTTAATTAGTGTCGGCATGGGCTTAAGCGCCTTATTGCGTGCGCTAGGTGATGGCAAAGGTGCGATGTACGTGACTTTGGGAGCCGCTTTCGCAACTGCAATCCTCGATCCTTTGTTTATCTTTAGCTTGAATCTTGGTTTAGATGGCGCTGCTTTTGCGAATGTATTAGCGCGCCTTGTTTTAGTCAGTATTGGTGCATACAGCATCTTTTTAAGCCATCGTTTTTATAGCAAGCCAAAGCCAGCGGTTTTTCGTCGCGGGGCAAAAGCCTTCGCCACTATCGGCATTCCTGCTATCTTAACTAACGTTGCCACCCCTGTTGGGAATGCGGCAGTCACCTCCATGATTGCGAAGTATGGCGATCAAGCAGTAGCTGGTTGGGCGGTTGTTTCGCGTTTAATTCCGATGGCGTTTGCTGGGCTATTTGCGTTATCTGGGGCGGTCGGTCCAATCTTGGGACAAAATCTTGGTGCCAAACGCTTCGACCGCTTACGCTCCACCATGCGCGATAGTTTGAAATTAACGCTCATCTACGTCCTGATTGTCTGGTTTTTATTAGCAATCTTCAGTCACCTGATTGCACGCGCCTTCGATGCGCAAGGCGTTGCCGCTGACGTGATTGTGTTCTTTTGTGTTTTTGTTGCTGGCAGTTTTCTATTTAACGGTAGCTTATTCGTCGCCAATGCAGCATTTAATAATCTAGGTTATCCCTTGTACTCGACCATGCTAAATTGGGGTCGATCCACACTAGGCGTCATTCCATTCGTTTGGTTTGGTGGCCTATGGTTTGGTGCGCGTGGTGTGATTGCTGGTTACGGACTTGGCGTAGTGTTGTTCGGAATTGCTGGTGTCTATTTATGTTTTCGGGTTTTAGGACAGTTAGAGCAGCAAGCGCTTAACCATTAACTTGGTGCTTTCCGCATCC
>VFQS010001989.1_pt1 | contig 17577 bp, 20 predicted proteins | sample 3512361 | NCBI WGS metagenome assembly VFQS01 (sample SAMN10412375, study PRJNA504923) | tailings metagenome | isolation source: Relicate 1 Philex TSF3 active mining | place: Philippines
CGAATTGCATCACAAACAAATACTTGACTCATTTGATTTCTCCAAATTTAAATTAATTTCAATCATTGAATGGCTGACCCAAGTATGGTCAGCGTTGATGCAACCAGTCCAAGCACCATAAAAACCAGCGCTTTAGCGCAATAATCATTAAGCGCTTTTACAGGAAAGAGTTGACCGGATATCAATTGGTGCCGTCGCATGCGGAAAATCAACAAAACAAAAGCAATGGTAATCAAGCCACAAATCAACACCACCATACCGAGCTGAGATTCAATGATTGAAGTTTTACGACATAAAAGAAAAATATTTGCGCAAAACAACAAAATCGTTCTACCCCAAGCAAGCGCTGTTCGCTCAGACTGCAACCCCGGATCACGCCCGGAAGCTTCTGTCATTTCAGGATGTAAATGCAAAGACCAACAGCTAGGCAGCACGTGAAGATTACAAGAAAGATCAGACTCATACCACCGTTGAGGGGGAGATCATGTCTCATAGAAATTTCATTATTTCGCCAACGTACATAGGCAACAAATGAAATCACTGCTGCAAGTACGGCCAACAATATAGAGACAAATTGAGAAAAATCGTTTTTCCCTACTCCATAGCCAAACTGATTCAGAAAACTAGCAGCAGCCAAGACCGCAAGTGAGGTACGTATCCAGGCTAAAAATGTGCGCTCATTGGCCAAGCTGAAGCGGTAGTCAGGTTCTTTACCTTGATTTTGCCACTGAGATTTTTTATCCAGCAAAGACATAAACTCTCTTAAATCATGCCCTTATGGGTAATCCGATCAAGTCTTCAAGTTCACTATGTCCTAAACCCGCAACTTTATCGATCAACTTAAGACCCTCGGGAGTGCATTCCAACGTGGCCAAATCTGAATAAATGCGTTTGACGCAACCGATCCCCGTCAGTGGATAAGAACACTCTTTGACGATTTTGCTTTCACCCTTCTTGGTCAGCAAATCCATCATCACCCAGGTCTGTTTGGCCCCAATGGCCAAATCCATGGCGCCTCCCACTGCAGGAATGGAACCAGATTCACCTGTACTCCAGTTGGCCAAATCACCAGTCGCCGAAACCTGGAAGGCACCCAATACACAGATATCGAGATGCCCGCCGCGCATCATGGCAAAGCTGTCGGCATGGTGGAAGTACGCCCCCCCAGCAAGCAGCGTCACGGGCTGTTTACCCGCATTGATGAGATCAAAATCCTCGTCTTGTGGTGCAGGAGCAGGTCCCATGCCCAAGATGCCGTTCTCGCTGTGAAGAACCACTTCCATGCCGGCCGGTATGTGGTTGGCTACCAAGGTTGGTTGACCGATTCCCAGATTCACATAGGCGCCATCAAAAATGTCTTGCGCCACGCGTTTAGCCAACCCGTCTTTGGTTCTACGTTGATAGGTAGTCATTGCTTATCTCCCTTCAGGCAGCTTTTTTAAAGCCACCAGCCTGCGTGGCCACGTGCTCAATCTTGACAATCTTGGAGACATGGATCCCCGGGGTGACAATCGATTCGGGATCCAGCGTTCCCAACTCCACAATGTTGTGCACTGTAGCTATGGTGAATTTGGCTGCTGTGGCCATGACGGGGCCGAAATTGCGGGCGGCTTTCCGATAGAGCAAATTGCCCCAGCGATCCCCGGTTTCCGCTTTGATCAGCGCGACATCCCCGTAAATTGGAAATTCAAGCACATACGGCTTACCATTGATCAAGCGGGTTTCTTTGGCCGATCCGTCGGCATTTTTGGCCAACTCGGTGCCAAACCCGGTAGGCGTAAAAAAAGCGCCCACACCTGCACCAGCAGCGCGGAGACGCTCAGCGAGGTTTCCTTGCGGTACGAGTTCCAACTCAATTTTCCCAGTTCGATATAGATCGTCAAAGACGAAAGAATCGGCCTGTCGGGGGAAGGAACAGATGATTTTTCGCACGCGTCCTGTTTTCAACAGCGCAGCGAGTCCGGTATCGCCGTTGCCCGCATTGTTGTTGACGACAGTCAAGTCTCTAGCGCCTTGCTCAATCAATCCCTCGATCAATTCGTTGGGGATTCCAGCGGTGCCGAACCCCCCAATCAAGACAGTTGAACCATCGCGGACTTGACTCAGGGCTTCTGAAATACTGTTGGCTATTTTGTTAATCATAGAAACAATCTTTACGATTCATCCGAATGACTCACGCCATGCTTGGATTGAGAACAAAATCAAAAGCAAGTTTGGTCGTGCCATCCGCTTGGATGACCCAATCGGCGATTAAAGACTCACGAACACCGAAAACTGGGTCGGCATTCAGATACTGGTCATCGTGACGGAAAACGTGGGTGATCAGCGTTTCGTACCCCGGAGCCTGAATCATGAAATGCAGATGGGCAGGGCGCATGGAAGGGCGACGCGTTGCATCCAGTAACTGGCCCACTGGACCATCGGTGGGGATGGGGTAAGGCTCGGCAACAATCGTTTTGAAATGGTATTTGCCCTCTGCATCTGAGTGCAGTACGCCTCGCGCCTGTGCATGCTGGAGATCAGGCTTTTGGACGTCATAAAAGCCCTCATCGTCTGCTTGCCAGACATCTATCTTCGCGTTGGGAATGGCCTCACCCTTTGGACCAGTAATGGAACCCGATACAAGGCACGGCCTACCCACCGCCCCATTGGCAATGTCATCGCCCAATTTGTACTCGGGAGCATTCGGTACAAAAAAAGGACCGAACACGGTTGCTTCGGTGCATCCTGCTGGCTTGCTGTTGTTGATTCCAACCGTGACCATGGACAGGCCCAGCACATCACTGAGCAAAATGAATTCCTGTCGTGTATCGGTGCATTTCTGCCCTGTCGCCGTCAAGAATTCAATTGCCTTGAACCACTCTTGCTCGGTCAATTGCACGTCCCTAGCGAAATCGTGCAAATGCTTCACCAGAGAAGTCATGATCGTTTTCAACCGTGCATCGGGCGTATCCGAAAAACGGTTGATCACAGATTCAGTGATGGACGCAGTATCAAACCGGGTCATTTCAATTTCTTTCAAGTCAAAGCGCGCGCGAAGCGACGCGCTTAGCGATTTCATTCATCAGTCCAACTGCAAATTGATTTTGGCTGCCACACGACCCCACTTGACATTGTCAGCACGCAAGCGCTGTTGAGCTTCATCACTGCTATTCGCCACTACTTCCATGTCAGATTGCAGCAGCTTCGCTTTGATATCAGCCTGTTGAAGTACTTTGACTACAGCTTTTTGCATGCGCTCGCTCGCAGCTGCAGGTATGCTTTTCGGTGCTGACAATGTTTCAAAGAAGCTGGCATCAAAGTCTTTTATGCCCTGCTCTGCCACCGTCGGCACATCAGGTGAACCAGGAGAACGCTTGGCTCCAGAAACTGCAAGGGCACTCAACTTACCGGCCTTAGCCTGAGGGCCCACCGCCGGGGCGGCCAGAAATCCGCAGGGCACCTGGCCTGCCAATACATCTTGCATGGCCGGGCCTGGGCCCTTGTAGGGAACATGGTCTAGATTGAGCTTTGTCGCAGCCAGCAACATTTCCATCGCCATATGACCAGGGACACCAGGGCCTCCAGAGGCGTAGTTCATGGGATTAGATTTGGCTTTGGCTACAAAATCCGACAGCGTTTTGACGCCCACAGATGGGTGGCAGGCCAGCATCTGGTTGAAAATGGCCAACAAAGTCAAAGTCTTGAGGTCCTCAAGAGGGGAGAAACCCAATTTCTTATATAGATGTGGGTTGATGGTGAACATGGTGTCAGGGCCCACCAGAAAAGTATGTTGGTCTGTAGACCGTGCGACCTCTTGTGCACCAATGTTTCCACCTGCGCCGGGTTTGTTCTCCACGACCACCGGCTGCCCCAGTTCTTTTTGTAGCTCCGGCTGAATCAGACGTGCAATGGTGTCTCCAGGCGCACCCGCTGGGAAGGACACCACCAGACGAACAGGCTTGACCGGCCAGCTTTGTGCCAAGGCACCAGAAGCCATGAGCGCAGCGCCTACTCCCATTACTAGCCATTTTTTCAAAAACATGATTGTCTCCAGATTGATTTACGGTTGAAAAAAATTACCAAACTCCAATATCGATGCCCGCTTTCAATTCACGAACATTCCAAGTCTCAATGCCCTCTGGCGTGATACCCGTGGTACGCCGACGACAAAAAAGCCAGTCGAGCAATCGACGCTGCATTTCTTCGCGCACTTGAGAATGGGCTGACGAGGCTCCGAGGTCATGGATCTCGTGGGGATCATTGAGGAGGTCAAAGAGCATCGGCCGCAGTCCATCAACGTGGACATACTTCCATTCGCGTGTACGCACCATCGTCATGTTGCAGCGGTCTACAGGTGACCCAATGGGAAGCCGTACGCAATCTCGAAATGCAAAGGTGTTCTCGCAAACAGCTTGATCCTTAGACCAGTTATCCTGCTGTCCTTGCAGCAAAGGCAGCAAAGACTGGCCTTCCAGCCACTCCTGAGGCTGGGGCAATTGCAAAGCATCGAGGAATGTGGGTAACAAATCGATCGACTCCACCATTGCGTCACATTCGCTGCCACGGGTTTTGTCTGCGATGGTTCTGGGGTCAATTACCAGTAATGGCACCTTGACGATCGTGTCGTGGAACAACTCCTTCTCCCCCATCCAGTGGTCACCCAGATAGTCACCATGGTCGCTGGTGAACACGATCAACGTGTCCTTTTCTCGACCAGTATCTTTCAAGAACTGCATCAAGCGACCAATGTGGTTGTCGATCTGCGTGATGAGCCCCATGTAGGTGGGAATCACGGTTTCACGCACTCCTTCTTTACTGAAAGTTTGGCTGGGGGTGTAGTCCATAAAGCCGCGATAAACCGGATGCGGATCGGTTCTTTCAGCCTCATCTCTGCACACTGGCAAGATGTCTTGAGGACCATACATGTCGTGGTAGGGCGCTGGGGCCACATAAGGCCAATGGGGTTTGATGAAGCTCAGATGAAGCACCCAGGGCTTCTCGCCTTGCTCAGCAATAAAGTCCATTGCGCGGCGTGTCATGTAAGGTGTTTCGCTGTGTTCCTCAGCCACCCTGGCCGCTTCTCTCGCCCAACGCAAATTCCAACCTGAATGAATGGTTCCATCTTCACCCAATGAAGAGTTGGCAAAGTCATGCCACGGGTTGTCGCCTTGATACCCTTTTTCTCGCAGGTAGTCGCAATAACGATTACCTTCAGCTTTGAACCCTGGCGGCAAAATGCCATCGTCGCGTTCGTAAGGCTCAAAACCACCATGCATCAGCAATTGACCTGCCGGTGAGGCGGTATCAATGCCCAATCGTTCAGCACCCTCTTCATCCGCTTCCACGTGGGTCTTACCCACCACGGCACATCGGACACCGTGCGGTCGCAAATGGTCTCCCAGCGTTTTCTGAGCGACGGACAAAGGTACAAAATTCCATGCCGAGCCATGACTGGTGACGTATCTGCCTGTATAGGTGGACATCCGGGAAGCTCCACATACAGGCCCCTGCACAAAAGCATTGGTAAACCTGACGCCACGTGCGGCCAAGGCATCGATGTTGGGCGTCTTCAAGGTCGGATGCCCAGCACACGCCAGATAATCCCAGCGCAACTGATCAGCCATGATGAAGAGCACGTTTTTGATTTTTGAACGGTCAGTATTCATGATCATTGGTATATCATGGTTGAGGGGATTCAGGACGCCAATTCAAAGTCAACCTGCGCTCGGGCAAGACGCATGGGACCTACCAAGGCTTTGATGGCCAGATGCGCTGGATGGCTTTGATAAGCCTGCAAATCGGCACGCGAAGAAAAAACCATGTGTAAAGCCAGATCCCAAGCATCTGCGGCATCAATGACATTTGCACCGACTTCCATGCGTAGCAAGCCCGGAATTGCAGAGGAAGTTTTCTGAAATGCTTCAACGATGCGCTGAGCTTGATCGGCACGTTCATCTACTGTCGCCCCATTGAGGCGCCAGGTCACGATGTGAGCGATGGCCTTAGATGCTTGGCTTTTCATGATTTTTTGAATTGAGCTTGTCTGTAGTTAGATATCGTTACAGCGGCTATCTGCAACCCTTTTGTTAGCGAGTCTCCAGCTTTCGCATGGTCGGAAATAATGTCCACCCCCATCGCTCCTGAACATAGCCCCATAGACCTTGTTTGAAGTAGATGGTCACAACAATCGCCAACAGACCTAGTCCCAACAAATACCAGGTGCCATAGTCACTGAAAAATTTGTTCAGAGCCCAGAAGATGAGTGCTCCAACCAGCGGGCCTTCAATTCGACCGATACCGCCAATCACCACCATGAAAATGGCAAAGGCCGTCCAATTGACGCTGAAGGCCGCATCAGGGCTGATGCGCAGGTTGCCGACAAAGTAAAGAGCACCGGCCAACCCTGCACCAAAGGCAGAGACTGCGTACACTGCCAGTTTCATGCGATCTACGGCAATGCCCTGCGATTTGGCCGCGACCTCGTTGTCGCGGATAGCGAGCAAAGCCAGGCCTTGCTTGCTGCGCAGAAATCCGTAAACAAGCACAATGGAGCCTACGACACACGCCAACGCCATCCAATAGGTCACCGACTCTCGGGTGGCTTTCTCGATACCGCGCAGGGCCGTCAGGCTCGTTCCAGAACCACCTCCCACTGACGAAATATTGGCGAATGTCAGTCGAAAAACCTCTGAAACCACCCAGGTGCCAATTGCAAAGTAGCCGCCTTGCAAACGAAACGCAATTTTAGAGATCGGCAGTGAAATTGCCCCAGCCGCAATGGCACCGATGAGGACAGCTACGAAGGGGTTTACACCCAGAAAGTTCCCCAGTACCAGCATGGTGTAGCCGCCAAAACCGAAGAAGGCTTGCTGTCCAATTGAAACCATACCGCCATAGCCAGCCATGAGATTCCACATCATGGCGAAAATTAAATAGCAGCTGATCTCAACAAATTCGCGCATCCAGCTCGATTCACCCCACCAGGGCAGCGTGATGGCCAAGATGACCAAAGCAATGCCAATTAATAGAAGCGGTGTACTGGCCCGAGTGTTGCGAACAACGGTATAAGCACGCGTTGCCTGGCCAGAGAAGTTATTCATAGAGGTCATCTCTTGTGCTTCCTTTAGCCTCGGGTTTTGGGGAATAAGCCTTGGGGACGCAGCACCAAAATAGCCAGGAACATCAGGTGTCCCGCCCAAATGCCCCAGCCTGGATCGAGGCGAAAACCAATCTGTTGCGTCACACCCAGCAGCATCGCGCCCGCCAGAGTACCCCAGAAACTGCCCATGCCACCGATGATCACGGCCTCGAATGCGAAAAGCAGCAGCATCGGACCGTCAGCAGGTGCCACAGTCGTGCGCATGCCCTGCAGTGCTCCGGCCAATCCGACCAGGACAAAGGCCAGAGCCGTAGCCTGTGCATAGACTTTTCTCGCATTCAAACCCATCAATTCAGCAATTTCTCGGTCGTCGGACACTGCACGAAATGAGCGACCCATAGAGGTGTGGTTGAACAGCCATTGCAGTCCCGCCGTAGAACCGAGCGCGAGAATGAGAATGAGCACAGGCAAGACCCCAACCGAAATATCGCCAGTCAGTGCCCAGCTCATAGTGTTGAAGCCCTCTGTATCGATGGAACGGGGGTCTGCAGAAAAGACTTCCAGCAAGAGGTTCTGCACCACAATGGACAGACCAAATGTGACCACCAGTGAAGGCAGAGGGTCTTTACCCAGGGTTCCGTTGAGAACGTAGCGTTGCAGCACGTAACCAATCAACCAATTGATCGGAAGCGTGGCCAACACGGCATACCAGGGCGCAATGCCCAACGCTGTCAAGGTCAGGGTAATGAATGAACCCAGAATGATGAAGTCGCCATGCGCGGTGTTGGTCAAACGCATCACACCAAAGATCAGGGATTGACCCAGTGCGAACAGCGCGTACAAGCCGCCCAGCAGAAGTCCTTGCAGAATGGTTTCCATGTCTCAGACTCCGAAATAGGCTTGGCTGATTTGTTCTCTCATGAGTTCTGACGACTCGCCTTTCAGCGAGACCAGACCCTCCTGGAAGCAATAGAGCCGCTGGGATACGTTTCGTGCCATACCAACGTCTTGCTCCACAATGACCACCGTCATGCCTTCCGCAGTGATTTCGGGCATGGCGTTGTAAATTTCTCGGATCACGATAGGCGCCAGGCCCAGCGATAATTCATCACAAAGTAGAACCTCAGGATTACTCATTAGGGCACGGCCAATGGCAACCATTTGCTGCTGACCACCCGACAAAGAGGTTCCCGGCAGGTTTTTCTTTTCTTTGAGGATCGGGAACATCCTGTAAAGGCGTTCAATGTTCCAAGGGCCTTTGCGCTGAGGAACCATGCCCATCAGCAGGTTCTCTTCCACCGACAACGATGGAAACAGCCTCCGACCTTCGGGAACCATGGCCAGGCCCATTCGCACGATGTCACCGGGGTGCATGCCCCCTATATGCTGACCATTCCAGCTGATCGATTCCTTTTCGGTCTTGACCAGACCCGTCAAGCACTTCAGGAAAGTTGATTTCCCTGCTCCGTTGGCGCCAATGATGGCCACCAACTCGCCTGCATTTAGCTCAAAGTCAATTCCAAAAAGTGCCTGAGCGTCACCGTAGAAGGCCTTGAGGCCGTTGGTTTGCAATACCGGAGTCGCCATCTCAGACCTCCATGCCCATGTAGACCCGTTTGACTTCCGGATCATTCATCACGTCATGAGGCTCACCCTCGGCAAGCTTTCTGCCAAAGTTGATGACGTAGAGCCGATCGGCCACGGACAGCAGTGCGTGCACCACATGCTCAATCCAGATCATGGTGACGCCTTGTGATTTGATGCGCTTGAGCTCATCGACCAGCTCGTTGGCTTCGTGCTCGGTCAGGCCACCCGCGATTTCATCAAGCAGGAGCAATTCAGGGCCTGTCGCAAGTGCCCTCGCCAACTCCAGACGCTTTCGGTTGAGCAACGTGAGGGAGCCAGCGGGCTTGTTGGCATGCGGCAACAAGCCTGTCTGCTCCAGAACATGGACAGCTGTATCCCAGGCCTGGTGCTCTGACTGGCCACCACCAAAACTTGCGGCGGTGACCAGATTTTCAAACACGCTCATGTGCCCGAACGGTTGTGGGACTTGGTAACTGCGCCCAATTCCCAACCGACAGCGCATATGCGGTGGAACAGTCGTGATGTCTTGCCCGCCGTACTCCACGCGACCAGCATCTACGCGAACGTCGCCTGAGATCAGGTTGAACAACGTAGTTTTCCCGGCCCCATTGGGACCCAAGATTCCTAGGGTTTGCCCTTTTTCAACAGACAACGTGATGTCGTCTGTGACTTTGAGCGCACCGTAGGATTTACTGACCGAATGCAGTGCGAGCAATGGCATGACTTAGTCCTGCTTCAGCTTATTTCAGCTTCAACTGCCCACCTGCGGGGATGGCTTTGGCAGATTCGTTGTTCACAATGGTCAGCTCGTACTTGTACTTCTTACCTTTGGACCATTGACCCAGGACCAGAGGCGTCTTGCTAACGTTCTTGAACGGGCCTTGGCCACCCCAAGCGACATCCCCAACCACGGTTTTGAGTTTTGTCGCGGCGACAGCGTCACGTACATCGGCTGCTTTCTGCGATTTGCTGCGTTGCAGGGCGTCAGAAGCCACTTCAAACAGCGCGTGGGCAAAGCCGATTGGCTGCGTCCACTGTTTTTTCGCGGTGTTTTCGTAAGAGTCGGCAAGCGCTTTTGCGCTTTGCTTGGTCAGGCTGGATGTGAAGGGGTGAGAGGGGCTCCACCACACTTCCGTGGTCAGGCCTTCACCCAGATCACCCAGGGCTTCGATGGCGCCGGGGAACAGAAGCGCTTTGCCCAGCGTGATGACTTTGGGTTTGAAGCCCTGCTGCTTGGCTTGAGTCAGGAATGTTTTGGCATCCGGAGGAATCACCACGCCGGTCACGATTTCAACGCCATCCTTTTTGAAGGCCGCAATTTGTGCGCTGAAATCCTGAGTGCCGTTCTGGAAACGACCAGGATCGGTCAGAGTAAAGCCCATCTGGCTCAATGGCTTCGGAAAGCCAAGTTCTTTGTCGCCCCAGGCATTACCGTCACCGTCGTTGGGGAACAGGCCACCGACCTTTTTGTTGGTAGTCACACTCTTCCAGCCATTGGTGTAGGTGCCGATCACATCTTCCAGACCCCAGAAGATATGGTAAGTCCAATTGAAACCCTTAGCAGGATTGCCATTGCGGCCGAAGAACCAGGGCTGCCAAGGCACCACGCTGGAAATACAAGGAACCTCATTGAGTTCAGCCGCGTCGCTCACAGGGTTGGCCGTCTCGGGTGTACCAGCCGTCAGCAACAGAGCAACCTTGTCCTTGAGAATCAGGTCGTTGGCCACTTCGCCTGCACGGTTGGGGTTGGACTGGCTGTCCTTGAGAATAATCTGCACGTCATGCTTTTTCCCACCGATGACGATGCCGTTTTTGAAAGCGGCTTTCATCTGCTCAATCACCCACTTGTCTGCCTCTCCAAAGGGAGCCAAAGGACCTGTTTGTGGCGAGACGTAGCCGATCTTGACCGTGTCAGCAGCCCAGACCAAAGAAACCGAGCTCAACGCCGCAGCAGCGACCAGAGTTCGTGTGAAATTGCGACGATTAAAGTTCATGGTTGTCTCCATTTGTGGTTGAAAAACAGGGGGGGGAAATCAAATCTTTGGACAAACGCCGTCGAACGCGTTCTGCAACAGCTCACGAAGAGCTGATCGCTCAAGCGGTCGTGGATTGGGGTATTGGTTTTGCATGGCGATATCGCATGCTTTGTCCAGATCCGTTTCCTTCATGCCGATGTCTCGCAGCGCAACCGGGGCACCGTTGTTAAGGGCAAGATCGAAAACGGCTTGAGGTGCCGAGGAACCGTTCAATGCGCGAGCAATGCGCTGCATCGCTTGCGGGGCTGACTCCGCGTTGTAGGCCAGTGCGTGTGGCAGAACAATCGTGTGGGTCTCTGCGTGCGGGAGGTTGAAGCTTCCACCCAGCGTATGACACAGCTTGTGGTGGATGGCCATGCCCACATGCCCCAGTACGGAACCACATAGCCATGCGCCGTAAAGAGCATCACTGCGTGCGTTCATGTCATCGGCTTTTCGCTTGAGCCCTGGCAAGGCACGGCCGATAGCAGCAATTCCCTCTTCCGCCATCATGCTCATGATTGGATTGCCGTCGTGTGCATATAGCCCTTCAGCTGCATGCGCAATGGCATTGATACCACTGGTGACACTCAAGCCGAGCGGCAAACTCACCGTCAACTCCGGGTCATAGATCACCGTCTTGGGCAGTACGCGAATGTCTTTGCCCGTCTTCTTCAGACCGGCTTCGGTAATGCCATAGATAGGGGTCATCTCCGAGCCTGCATAAGTGGTCGGTATAGCCAGAATGGGCAGACCCGAATCCAACGCAACGGCCTTGCCCAAACCGGTCGTAGAGCCGCCACCTACTGCAACCGCACAATCGGCTCCAAGTTTTTGAGCAACAACACGAGCCTCACGAGCCGTTTCGATGGGGACATGCATCACAGCACGGTCAAAAATACCGGCGGCTCGGTCACCTAGCAGATTGGCAATTTTTTCAGCCAGTGTCTTTTGCTCTGGGGTACAAAGAACCAATGCCCGCTTAGCGCCCAAGGCATCAATTTCCTGTGCTAATTGAGTAATGCTCCCGGGGCCGAAGATCACGCGGCTGGGTAAAGCGCTGTAGATAAATTTATGCATGGTCATTCCAGGCTCAAGTTCTTTTCACGGACCAGGCGCGTCCACTTTTCTTGTTCTGACTTGAGAACTTTGCTGAACTGCTCTGGGGTATTGGCGATAGCGGTTAGACCTTGATCCTTGAGCCGTTCTGCAAGATCGGGCTCGTTGAGAATTCGCTTGATCTCAGTCTGGAGCTTGTCAATGATGGCTTTGGGTGTGCCTGCGGGAGCCAACATGCCGACCCAGGAATCGACTTCAAATCCTTTGTAACCAACCTCTGCCACCGTTGGAACATGGGCATAGGCTGAAACCCGTTTGGCACCTGTTTGGGCAATGGCTTTGAATTTGCCTGCCTTAACGTGAGGCTGAGCTAGCACAGCGCTCAGGAACATCATTTCCACCTGCCCGCCCATCAAATCCTGCTGGGCAGGACCACCGCCTCGATAGGGAATGTGCGTGATGAATGTGCCCGTCACGCTTTTGAACAATTCAGCCGTCAAGTGATTACTCGACCCTGGTCCCACACTGGCGTAGTTGAAGCGACCAGGCTGTGATTTGAGCAGTTTCACCACGCTGGGCACATCGTCAGCCTGTACCTTGGGGTTGACCACCAGGATCAAGGGATTGCTGACAATCTGCGTGACAGGCTGCAGATCCTTGGATACATCAAAACCCAACTTGGGATAGACCAAGGGATAGGTCGCGTAACTGTCAAACACCATCAACAGCGTGTGTCCATCCGCAGGTGCGCGAGCCACTTCCATAGCCCCCACGCTGCCACCCGCGCCTCCTCGGTTCTCGATGATCAGGGGTTGGCCCAGAGCACTTTGCAGTCGAGGCTGAATCTGTCGCGCCACGGTGTCCACAATCCCACCTGGTGGGAAAGGCACCACGATTTTGACGGTCTTGCTCGGCCACGCGGTCTGGGCCGCTGCGGGCTGGGCATACACGGCCGCAACCCAAACCACCGGCAGACAAGTGGTGATCAGAATCTTGCGAATCAGCATGTGCATGGCTTGCGTCAGATAGGTGATCAACGTGGGTAGTGAGGCGCCAACTGAGCGTCCACGTTCACCCAGACACTCTTGACCTGTGTGTACTCACGCATGGCGTCAAAGCCCATCTCACGGCCATAGCCAGAGACACCGACACCACCGAAAGGCGAACCGGGATTGACCCGCTTGTAGCAGTTGATCCAGACCATGCCGCTCTTCATTTCGCGCGCAAATTTGTGCGCTCTCTGAAGGTTGCTCGTCCACAAACCACCACCCAGTCCGTACTCAGTTCCGTTGGCAATTTGCAAGGCTTCTTCGTCGTTCTTGAAGGTGATGACCGTGACGAATGGCCCAAACACCTCTTCTTGAGCAATCCTGTCCTTGTAAGAACCTGCACGAACCACGGTGGGCTGCACATAGCAACCGGAAGCCAGATCACCCGTCGGCGCCTGTCCACCAGCCAGCACCTCGCCACCTTGCGAACGAGCCACATCCACATAGCTGAGCACGCGGTCGCGGTGCTGCAAGCTCGTCAATGGTCCCATTTCAGTATTGGGGTCCAAGGGGTTGCCCAGGCGAATGCTCTTGGCCAGAGGAATAAATTTTTCGAGGAAGGCGTCGGCGATTTTTTCGTGAAGGACCAGACGGGAACCGGCAATGCAGGCTTGCCCCTGGTTGTGGAAAATGGCCCATGCGGCGCCATTGACGGCGGCCATCAGGTTCGCATCTTCGAAAACAATGTTGGCCCCTTTGCCACCCAGTTCCAGCTGAACCTTTTTGAGGTTGCCCGCGCTGGCTTGAACAATGCGACGGCCGGTTGCGGTGCTGCCCGTGAAAGCGACCTTGGCAATCCGATCATGCTCGGCGATGTACTGACCTGCGACCGAACCCAGACCAGGAACGATATTGACTACGCCATCGGGCATGCCTGCCTCGGCCATCAGCTCAGCAATCTTCAAAGAAGACAACGGGGTGATTTCTGCGGGCTTCATGACCACGCAGTTACCAGCCGCCAATGCCGGAGCCATTTTCCAGCTCGTGAACATGAGCGGGAAATTCCAAGGAACCACCTGGCCCACCACACCTACGGGTTCGCGCAACGTGTAGTTCAGAAAACCAGCTTCCACTGGAATCTGTTCACCCTGGAATTTGTCGGCCATGCCTCCGAAGTAGCGGTAAGTTACTGCGGTACGCGGCACATCCAAGATACGAGAGTCACGCAACGGATGCCCGGTATCGAGTGACTCCAGTCGCGCCAGCTCTTCCGCATTCGCCTCAATCAAGTCTGCGAGCTTGAGCAAAATGCGTCCACGATCCATCGCAGCCATTCGACTCCAGACGGGAAAAGCCTTTTCTGCTGCCGTCACCGCCTTGTCGATATCAGCCTTACCCGCCATCGACACCTCAGTGATGATGGAGTTATCGTGCGGGTTCAGTGTGGCCAATGTTTCGCCAGACTCGGCATTGACAAATTGGCCGTTGATGAAAAGTTGGTTGCGAACAGGCGTACGAAGACCCGCCGCAGCCGCAATGTCTGCGAGATTCATGGAAGCTCCATTCCCCGCCGAAGCGGGGCTAGGTAAAGGAAGGGAGGGTTTAGAAGCTCACGGGAACTTCGGGGGCGTCGCCGTTCTGGATCTCATAGACCAGCTTGGGCGAGCCGTTTTCCCACACCAGCAGCATCGAGCGCTTGGGGCTGAAGCCTTGGTGGCGACAATAGGCAGGCATGGCTGCCATGTCGCCTGCTTTCATGATGACGCGCGCCAGGGGTTTACCGGTGTCTTTGTGCGCGCAATCCCAATCAATGGCGTCGCTCATCTGGAAAAACCACTCGACTCGGTCATTGGAGTGCATGATGGGAAGAATGTGCTCTTCCGTCGTCGGGCACATGTAGCTGTGCTTCACCACGCTAGTGAAGGAAGGATTCCACGTCACTTGCGAACGGCTCAGGAAGGCAAACAGGTTGAAGGCATGGACTTCGCTCTCGAAGCCAGGCTCAGGGTGCACCTCGGGGCTGTCTTGGGGGACATCGGCAAACTGGCGGTTCACCGGAGCGCCGCGCTCATCGGTGCGCAGCGCCAGATCGCCTTTCAGACCAACGCAGCGTGTGGCCAGTTCACGAGCACGAGTGATGGCAGCTTTGTTGTCACCATTTTTGCGGCCGTAGGCAGAACCAGTTTCCTGAGGAGCTGCGAAGGGATCGAAACCTGCGTTTGTCCAGTCGTCCAGCATGGTCTCGAAAACTTCACGAATCTGGTCTGTGGGGAAGTTTTCCTTGATATCAACACCGGCGGCCTTCATCGTGCCGTTGAATGCACCAGCCTGCAGGTCAACTGAGCTGTAGTGGTTGACAGTACCGATGACTTCATCGAAGTTGACGCCACCATAGAAGAATCCCCAAGCCACATCGCGCATCAATGCGCTCAGGAATGCGGCGACGTCCATGGTGTGGGAAAGCGGACGGCCATCGCGGGTTGTCCAGCTTATGTGAGCAAAGTATTCGTCGCGACGGAACTTGAAAGAGCCCAGGACAAATTCCCGGTAGCCCATCACTGCATCAGGCTGAGAGGCAAAGGCTTTCGAAATATCGGCGGGTGCGTTCATGATTTTGATCCTTCAGGTGTTCGATTGGTATTGAATTTGGTTGGTCATGCGGTTTGACAGATGTCCGCCCACTTTTCCACCGAGAGATCACCTTGGCAGGTTTGCAAAATCAGGCAGCTCGGTTCTTTGGCCCGGATTTGATAGGCGGTGTTTTTCGGCAGCATGCCCTGATGGCCTCGCTTGAGCTTCATCCAGCCCATTTTTTGACCTTTGGGCTCGCCTTGCACGAGCACTGCACCGTTCTTTTCTGCGTCCTTGACGATTTGTGCATCGTCGAGCTTGATTAGATGAACTTCCACGTCCGTGTCCATGTTCAACACGAACTCATCATGAGCACAGGTAAACCAGGGGGAATTGCCCTCGGCACGGATGGCTTCCAAGACGTAGATTTGGTTTTTGCCGAAGACCACCTTCTCGTAGGGCTTCGATTTGTTTGCGATTTCGAAGCAATTGGAGAAGGCGTAATGCTTCACATCATCGTCAATGGCTTCAACGCGGCCCTTTTCATAGCTCTTCATCGAGCCGAACTTGGTTTCGTATTTCACGGTCATATCAGTCTCCAGGTAGAAAGCAGAATTTCTGCGTTGGATGAACTGTATGCGTGCCCCCGCTTCTTCGGAATCCCTCAATGGAAGACTTGATTGTTCGGATAGACAGAACAATCGATAGGGATAACCCTAATCTTCACCCTGTAACAAGGGTATCCGGAATCATTCCCTGCTCAATCAATTCAGCGTCCCAGGGCGGAAGTCGTTTGAATCGATTGGTGATGTGCTCAATGAACAAGCGTAGCTTGAATGCGTTACGTGAAGTGCCAGCATAAACCGCAGAAAGCCAGAACGAAGAGAGCAAGTGGTCCTGAAGAACAATCTTCAAACGGCCAGATTGAATTGCCTCCGAAGCAACCAGTGTGGGGACACACACTATGCCCGCATGGTCCATGGCGTACTCACGCAGCAGATGGACACTGTTTGTGAGCATCTTGGCCTTCAGGTACAGCGTGATCTCTTCATTGTTGTGATGGAAAGTCCATCGATCTCTTGTTGGATAGCGCGAGTACAGGCCCAGATTATGTTCATGCAATTCGCGTGGGTCTTTAGGCGTGCCGTGCGCTGCCAAATACTGCGGTGTTGCACAAAATACCCTCCGCACAGGAAAGAGGGGCCTGGCGATCAGTTCGGTAGACGCGGCAGGAAAGATTTGCAGAGCGCAGTCTACGCCCACCTTCACCGGATCCACCACAGCATCGCTCACATTCAAATCAAGGCGAATGTCAGGGTAAGTCTCCTGGAACTCATGAATCACAGAGGCAAAGTGTCCTAGAACCAATCCAGTCAATGCGTGAACACTCAATGTGCCTGAAGGAGAGCCCCGCACGTCTCGCATCTGGTCAACAATGTCACTCGCTCTGACGACCAGTTCTGTGCAGTCGCGTTGAAAGGCCTGGCCCACTTCAGTCAACCGAACAACGCGTGTACTTCGGTGAAATAGCGGCGCCCCGACATAGTCTTCAAGCTGCTTGATGCGCGTCGTGACAACCGACCTGGCAACCCGCAATTGGCGTGCTGCCTCCGTGAAATTTTGGGTCTGTGCCACTCGAACAAACGTTTCGATGTTTTGAAGTCGGTCCATAGGCTCCAACCATACCGCAAGTCACTAATGCGGCACAAATTAGCATTCTCAGTGAGCGATAGCACGTTAGGCATTTAGTCTAAGACTGCAGTTAATCGAAATGGTTTCGAATGACAGCAATCGGGAATGATCGGGCTGACCGCTTCTGGCCGACTTCCACCGTTCAAGAGATACAGGTTGAGGCGCCCTACTCCCAATTTCCATTCAACAAATTGAGCGAGGCGCCTCGCGGTCTTGCAGAGCGGAATACCGATTGCGTACGCAAGGGCCGTAGTGTGGGAGCCAGCAAACATCATCAACCGTTGGATGTGGTTGTATGACTTTATTTTTCTTGCCAATGTCTGATAGGCAGAGTTGTAAAGAAAGGGGGGGCGCGAGAATTCTCGTAAGCCCTTGATTTATAAAGGGCGGACTTGTGGACACGGCGTTCTCCAGTCCACGAGAAATGGAGAATGGAGAGCGGAATTTCCTGAAAAACGGTGTTTTTTAGGGTCGCCACCAAGGCCGTGTCCACGAGCCAAAATGGTGAAAACCCCGCAGAGACTGGGCCTCAGCGGGGTTTCAAAAAAGCGAGAGAGTGCGTCTCTCGCAGTGCATATGGTGG
>VFQS010001990.1_pt1 | contig 17577 bp, 15 predicted proteins | sample 3512361 | NCBI WGS metagenome assembly VFQS01 (sample SAMN10412375, study PRJNA504923) | tailings metagenome | isolation source: Relicate 1 Philex TSF3 active mining | place: Philippines
GGCACCACCAGCTCCTCGTAGCCGGCGCGGCGGCGCTGATCCAGCTCGGCCAGGTAGCGGCGCTCGCCGTAATAGAGCTCCTGGAAGCGCAGGGCATCGGCATTGAGCTCAGCGAAGAGCGCATCGATCTGCGGCTCCATGTCGCCGCCGGGCTCAGAGCCCGCCTCCGGTTTCAGCAGCTGGGCGATGCAGTGTTCCAGGGTTTGCAGACGCTGGCTGCTCCAGGCATCCAGCAGGTGACGGCAGCGCTTGAGGCAGCGCTGGCGCTCCAGCGCCGCCGTGGCACCACGCAGCTGCAGCAGCGGCTGCGCCAGCCCGAGACGCTGCACCTCAGACGGCTCCAGCAGCGGCGTCAGCCGGGTGAGCAGGGCGCTCTGCTCCACCAGCAGCAGCTCGCCCAGCAGCCGCGGCAGGTCCAGATCCGCCAGTTCATGGCCTGGATCGCTGCCCCGGTTCACCAGCTCCAGCCGGCCGGCGCCCAGGTTGTCTTCCTCCAGGGCGGAGATCGCCGCCCAGAGCCGGCGGTGATGGGAGAGGGCGAAGTCCTCGAGTTCATGGCGGCGCAGCTCCGCCCGGATCACACCGCGCTGGTGGGGGCAATGCAGGTAGAGCCGCAGGATCTCGGCTTCCGAGCGCTCACGCAGGCCCGCCTCCCCGGGCTGCTCCCACTTCTGGGAGCGGCCGTGCCAGCGCTGGCCCTTCACCTGCTGGCGCAGGTCGTCTTCCAGCTGGATCGCCAACCGGGCCTGGCCGCCACTGAGCCGCTCGGCCACCTGCTGCAGGTAGTGGGAGCGCACGGCGCTCTGGGGCAACTTGCCCAGCAGCGCCACCAGGGCGCTCACCGCCTGCTGGAACTGGTCGGCCTTGCTCAGATCCCGGCCTTCGAGCACCTGCTCGATCTGCCAGTCGAGCCAGAGCGGCGCCTGATCCAGCAGCGAGCGGTACTCACCGGCGCCGTGGTCCTTGAGGAACTCATCGGGATCCTTGCCGGCGGGCAGGTGCAGCACCCGCAGCTCCAGCTGGCCCTGCAGCGCCAGCTGCTCCACCTCGCCGATCGCCCGCTGGGCGGCGCGCACCCCGGCGCCGTCGCTGTCGAAGTTGAGGATCAGCCGCTTGCTGTCGCAGCAGCGGCAGAGCTGGGTGATCTGCTGGCTGCTGAGGGCCGTGCCCAGGGCCGCCACCGCATTGCCGATGCCGGCGGCATGCAGGGCGATCACGTCGAAATAGCCCTCCACCACCACCGCCCGGTCGTCCTTGCGGATGGCGTTGGCGGCCCGATCCAGGCCGTAGAGGTGCTTGCCCTTCTCGAACACCTCCGTTTCCGGCGAGTTGAGGTATTTGGGCTCGGCGCCATCGAGGCTGCGGCCACCGAAGCCGATCACCCGGCCCTGGCGATCGCAGATCGGCACCATCACCCGGCCGCGGAAGCGGTCATAAAACCCATCCCCGCCCTTGCGCGGCACCACCAGGCCGGCCGCCTCCAGCAGCTCGGGCGCCAGGCCCTCCACCTGCTGGAGGTGCTTGAGCAGGCCATCCCACTGATCCGGGGCGTAACCCAGCTGGAACGCCTCGATCGTGCCCTCGCTCAGCCGGCGTGATTCGCGCAGATAGGCCAGCGCCGCGGCGCCGCTTGGGGCGCGGAGCTGACTGCGGAACCAACCGGCCGCCAGGCTCAGCACCCGGTGCAGCTGCTCGCGGCGGGAGAGCTGCTGGCGCAGCCGCTCCTGCTGGGGCCCGTCCACCGTTTCGATCGGTAGCTGGTACTTGCGCGCCAGCTCCAGCACCACATCGCCGAAGCTCTGGCGCTGCAGTTCCATCAGGAACTTGATCGCGTTGCCGCCGGCGCCGCAGGAGAAGCAGTAATAGAACTGCTTGGCCGGCGACACCGTCATCGATGGCGAGGTGTCGTCGTGGAAGGGACACACCCCCACGAACTCGCGTCCCTTCTTCTTGAGCACCACGTGCTCGCCCACCACATCAACGATGTCGGCCCGTTCCTTGACGGCTTCGATCGTGCGGGGGTGAAGACGGGGCAGATTCAACAGCGGGCAGGCGGGCAGGCCAGACCGGATTCTGACGGTGCCGCGTCAGGCCTCACCGCGGTTCCCTGTCAGCATGCGCCCACCCAGTTGCAGCTGCATCGCGACGCGTGAACCAGCGCCACCAGCCATTTCTGGTGCCGGTGCTGCAGATGCTGGCCAGCGCCCTGGCCTTCAGCCTGATGGGCGTGTGCGTGAAGCAGGTGGGCAGTCGTATCCCGGCCGCCGAGGTGGTGTTGGCCCGCGCGATCGTGAGCGTGGCCCTGAGCTGGTGGCTGCTGCAGCGGGCCGGGGTGGAGCCCTGGGGGAATCGCAAGGGGTTGCTGATCCTGCGCGGCGCGATCGGCACCGCCGCCCTGCTGTGCGTGTATGCCGCCCTGGCGCTGCTGCCGCTGGCCTCAGCCACGGTGCTGCAATACCTCTACCCCACGATCACGGCCCTGCTGGCCTGGCTGCTGTTGGGTGAGCCGATCGGCAGGCGGGTGCTGCTGGCCATGGCCCTGGGCTGGTGTGGGGTGCTGCTGGTGGCCCAGCCCGCCAGCCTGCTGGCCGGTGCGGCAGCTCTGCCGCCGCTGGCGGTGCTGATCGCCCTGGGGGGCGCCCTGTTCACCTCCCTGGCCTACGTGAGCGTGCGCTCCCTCGGCACCAGTGAGCACCCGCTGGTGATCGTGTTCTATTTCCCCCTGGTGGCCCTGCCCCTGAGCCTGCCGCTGGTGCTGCTGAATCCCGTGCTCCCCACCCCCATCGAGCTGCTGTGGCTGATCGGGGTGGGTGTCTTCACCCAGCTGGGCCAGGTGTATCTCACCCGCGGGCTCACGGCCCTGCCGGCCGCCCAGGCTACGGCCATCAGCTACGTGCAGGTGGCCTTCGCGGGCCTCTGGGGCTGGCTGGTGTTCCGCGAATCGATCGATGGCTGGACGGTGGCCGGCGCCGCCCTGGTGCTGGCCGCCACGCTCATCAGCCTGCCTTGGCGCCCGGCAGCGGCAGCGGGTCAGTGAGCCACTCCTGCGTGCTGCCGTCGCCGCTGCCGCTGGGCCGCGCCAGGCGCCAGCTCTGGCCCCGCTCACCGCGCTGCAGGTAGAGCTCGAACGGGCTGTCGACTCGGATCGGATCGCCGGGCAGGCGCCAGTCGAAGCGGCCCGCCAGCCGCAGCCCCCTGGCCTCGCCGATCCGCAGGCTCTGCTGCTGCTCCACCCGCACCCGGTTCACCTCCGGCACGCCGCCGGCCTCCAGGGCCAGAACCTGGGCGATCGCCCCCTGGGTGAGCTGGATCTGCAAGGCCAGGGCCTCCAGCAGCACCCCCCGCGGCGGCTGGCCCGCGCCGCTGCAGCCGGCCAGGCCCAGGGGCATCACCAGCAGCAACAGCGCCAGCACCATGGCGCGGGCCAGTCGGGCAAGGGCGGGCAGCATGGGGGGCGATTCACTGCCCCCCATGATCGGCTGGCTGCAAGGAACCCTCGCCGATCCCTGGCAGCAGGACAAGCGCTGCGGCCTGCTGTTGCTGGTGGGCGGCGTGGGCTACGACGTGTTGGTGAGCCAGCGCCAGTGGCAGCTCCTGCCACCGGCAGGCCACACGCTCAGCCTGCACGTGCACACCCAGGTCCGGGAAGACGCCTGGACCCTCTATGGCTTCGCGGAGCGCCACGAGCGCGACCTGTTCCGCGAACTGGTGGGGGTGAGCGGTGTGGGTCCCCAGATGGCCCTGGGTCTGCAGGGGGCGATGGCCAGTGAGGAGCTGGTGCGGGCGATCGTGCAGGCCGATCTGCGCCGGCTCTGCCAGGCGCCGGGGGTGGGCAAGCGCACGGCGGAGCGCCTGGCGGTAGAGCTGCGCACCCGCCTGCAGCAGCGCTTTCTCGGCCAGCTGGAGGCCCGCAGCGACACTGATCCGGCCCTGGCGCCGTTGGAGCTGCCGGGCGCTGCCCTCGATGAGGTGCAGCTCACCCTCTCCGCCCTGGGCTATGAGGCCCTGGAGATCCAGCGGGCCCTGCGGGCTGTGGCTGCCACGGGGCTGGAGCCCGGTGCCGGCGCCGAGAGCTGGATCCGCGGCTGCCTGCAATGGCTCACCCGCGACATGGCCTGAACCATCAGACGTTATGGTGGTTGTTTGAACCATTCGGGCTCAGCCTGCGTCATATCTCCCCATGCCGCTCACGATCACCAAGAAGCAGGAACTGATCAACACCCACCAGACCCACGGCACCGACACCGGGTCTGTGGAAGTTCAGGTGGCAATGCTGAGCGAGCGCATCGGTCAGCTCACCACACACCTGCAGCAGAACAAGCACGACTTCTCCTCCCGCCAGGGGCTGCTGAAGATGATCGGTCGCCGCAAGCGTCTGCTCAGCTATCTCAAGGGCATCAGCCAGCAGCGCTACAGCGCCCTGATCGCCAAGCTCGGCATCCGCGGCTGAGTTCATCTCCATGGCCGGCAAGGGACTGCAGCCCCGACGGGGCAAGGCCAGCCAACCTGCAAAAGGCAAGGCTGCATCCGGAAAAGCCGCGCGTCAGCAGGTGATTCCGGAGGCGGTGGCCAACCGCATGGCTCGCCGCATCGCGGTGGCCACCGGCATCCCCACCGTTCTGGGCATGGGCGTGTTCATCGGCAGCTATGTGCTGGTGAGCCGCCAGATCCTGGACATCCCCCCGGGCGCCACGCTGGTGGCCTCGGGGGCCTGTTTCCTGCTGGGGGTGCTGGGGTTGAGCTATGGCGTGCTCTCCGCCAGCTGGGAAGAGCAGGTCGGTTCCCTGTTGGGAGCCGAGCAGATCGGCGTGAACATCGGCCGGCTGCGCACCTCGATCAAGGCGATGCGGGCCGGCAGCTGATCCAGGTTCAGGCGACCTGCAGCGGTGAGCTGATCCGGGCCTGAAATTCAGCCGACGCCAGGGTCTGCAGGGCGGCGCTGGCGTCAGCCACGCAGAACTGGTGGCCGAGGCGCACGAAACGGCTCTGGTCGCCCTGGCGTACCTGGGCCACCACCGGAATGCGCAGGCCGGGCTCCTCGCCCGCCGGGCGGTGGCGGTGCAGACATTCGCGCAGACGGTGCTGGATGGTGATGTCGGCGGCCTGCTCGGCAGGCAGCTCCACCATCAGCAGCTGCAGATCATCAATCGAGCGGCAATCATCCACGATCAGCTGCACGCGGTCGTCGCGGCGGTCCACCGACCCCCACACCAGCAGGCGTGTATCCACCACCAGGTGATCGGCCAGGCGGGCATAGCTCTTGGGGAACACGACCGCTTCGCAGCTGCCGGTGAGATCCTCCAGCTGCAACACGACCATGCGGTCGCCCTTGCGGGTGGTGACCTGGCGTAGCTCAGGCACCATCACCACGGCACTCACCTTGGCCTTATCGGCCATCTCCTCCAGGTTTCCCAGGGCCACCGGTGAGAGCAGTTTCACCTTACCGGCCAGCTGCTTGAGCGGGTGATCCGAGAGGTAGAAGCCCACCAGCTCCTTCTCCAGCCGCAGCTTCTCGGTGGGCGGGTAATCGGGCACCGGCGCCGCCTTCGGGGCGGTGCTGAGATCACCGCCAGCAGCTGATGCGGCATCCGGCGTACTGCCGCCGCCCAGCAGATCGAACAGGTTGCCCTGGCCGCTGGCCCGATCCTTGGCGCGGGAGCTGGCCCAATCCAGCACCAGATCCAGATCGGCCATCAGCTGGGCCCGGTTGGCCTGGGGCTCCAGGCCATCGAGGGCCCCCGAGTGAATCAGTGCCTCCAGAGCACGGCGATTGAGTTGCTGGCCAGGCAGGCGATCGCAGAGATCGGCCAGTGATCGGAACGGTCCATCGGCCTGGCGCGCCTCGATCAACAACCGGATCGCCCCTTCCCCGAGGTTGCGCACGGCCGACAGGCCGAACAGGATGCGATCGCCTACCGGCGTGAAATCGATACCAGACGCATTCACATTGGGCGGCATCACGTCGATGCCCATCGCATTGGCATTGGCGATGTAGCGCTGCACCTTGGTGGTGTCGCCCGCATTCACCGTGAGCAGGGCCGCCATGTAGGCCACGGGATAGTGGGCCTTGAGATAGGCGGTTTGGTAGGTGACGGCTCCGTAGGCGGTGGAGTGGCTCTTGTTGAAGCAGTACTCAGCAAAGAGCACCATCTGCTCAAACAGGGCCTCGGCGATGCGTGGATCAACGCCGCGTTCACTGGCGCCCTTCACAAAGATGTCCTGGTGTTTTTCCATCTCGCTCTTCTTCTTCTTGCCCATCGCGCGGCGCAGCAGATCGGCTTCACCGAGGGAATAGCCGGCGAGATCCTGGGCGATCTTCATGATCTGCTCCTGATACACCATGATCCCATAGGTTTCCCGCAGGATTGGTTCCAGCTTGTCGTGAGCAAAATCAATCGCCTCGCGGCCGTGCTTGCGATTGATGAATTTGGGAATCAGGCCTGCATCCAGTGGACCCGGTCGATACAGGGCCAGGATCGAGGAGATGTCCTCCAGGGATGATGGTCTGAGATCGCGCACAATCTGGCGCATGCCACTCGATTCCAGCTGGAAGATGCCCTCCAGATCACCGCGGGCCAGCAGGCCATAGGTGCCGGGATCATCCAGGGGAAGATCATCGGGATCCACAGCTTCACCGGTGCTCTGCTTCACCAGATCGATGGTTTTCTCGATCATCGTGAGGTTCTTGAGGCCCAGGAAGTCCATCTTCAGGAGTCCCATCGACTCCACGTCTTCCATGAAGTACTGGGTGATCACCTGGCCGTCGTTGTTGCGCTGCAGGGGCACCACCTCATCGAGTGGATCCGCGGCGATCACCACGCCAGCCGCGTGCACACCGAAGGTCTTGTTGGTGCCTTCGATCCGCATGGCCATGTCCACCCAGCGCTTCACCTGGGGATCGCCCAGATATTTCTCGCGGAATTCAGGCGCCGGTGTGTCCTCGCCGATCATCTCCTTGAGCTTGGCGGGCTTGCCGCGCACCACCGGAATCAGCTTGGCGAGGCGATCGGCATCGCCGTAGGGAATATCCAGCACGCGGGCCACGTCCTTGAGCACGGCCTTGGAGGTCATCCGGTTGAAGGTGATGATCTGAGCCACCTTTTCCTCGCCGTAGCGGCGGGTCACATAGTCGATCACCTCGCTGCGGCGCTCGATGCAGAAGTCGGTGTCGATATCCGGCATCGACTTGCGCTCGGGGTTGAGGAAGCGCTCGAACAGCAGGCCGTTCTGCACCGGATCGATGTTGGTGATCCCCAGCGCGTAGGCCACCAGTGAGCCGGCGGCCGAGCCCCGGCCCGGCCCCACCGCAATGCCGTTGTCGCGGGCATAACGGATGTAGTCCCATACCACCAGGAAGTAGGTGGGGAAGCCCATCTGCTCCATCACCTGCAGCTCGAAGTGCAGCCGCTCGCCGTAGTGCGCCTCGATCGCATCAGTGGGGGCCAGCTTGAGCCGATCCCGCAAGCCGTTCTCAGCCACCTCGGTGAGATAGCTCACCGGCGTGTGCCCCTCGGGAATCGGGAAGCGGGGCATCTGGTAGCGCCCGAGGATGTCGTAGTCCTCCACCTTCTCGGCCACCAGCGCGGTGTTGGCCACCGCCTGCGCAATCACCGCATCGGGCAGGTGATCGCGGAACAGTGCCAACATCTCCCGCTCGCTCTTGATGTATTCGGTGCCGGTGTACCGCAGGCGCTTTTCATCGGTGATCAGCTTGCCGGTGAGCACACACAGCAGGGCGTCGTGGGCCTCCACATCACCCACACTCAGGTAGTGAGCGTCGTTGGTGGCAATCAGCGGGATCCCGAGTTCCTCGCCGATCCGGGCGATCTCGGTGTTCACGATCCGGTCTTCGATGCCGCCGTGGTCCTGGATCTCCAGGTAGAAGTCGTCTGCAAACACTTCCTGATACCAGCGGGCAACGTCGCGGGCGACATCCGGCCGGCCCTTGAGGATCGCCTGGGGGATCTCACCGCCCAGGCAGGCGGTGGCCACGATCAGCCCCTCGCTGTACTGGCGCAGCAGCTGCTTATCGATGCAGGCCCGGGCAAAGATGCCCCGTCCGCGCATGCCGCGCAGATGGCTGATGCTGGTGAGCTTCACCAGATTGCGGTAGCCCACCGCGTTCTTGGCGAGCACCACCAGGTGGTAGCGGCGCTCCTTCTTGGGCGGGTTCGGATCCTCAAGAGATCCGTTGATCACATACATCTCGTTGCCGATGATCGGCTTGATGCCCGCCTTGCCGCAGAGCTTCAGCAACTCGATGGCGCCATACATGACGCCGTGATCGGTGAGGGCCACCGCCGGCATGCCCAGCTGCTTGGCCCGCTCCACCATCGCCGGCAGCTGACTCGCCCCATCCAGAAGGCTGTAGTCGCTGTGGTTGTGGAGCGGAACAAAGGCCAAGGACACACTGCCAATGGCGGTCAGCCTAGGCCTGCTCCACCAGCCGTAGGGTCAGGGCACCAGGGCGCCGGCCGGCCGCCGCTCCATCACCCGGGCGGCGATCTCGTAGTGATGGGCCACCTGCAGCAGCCGCTCCTCCTGCAGCACGCCGGTGATCAGCTGCACGCCGATCGGCAGGCCCTGCTGATCGAAGCCGCAGGGCACGGAGATGGCCGGCAGACCCGCCATGTTGGCGGGGATGGTGAGCAGGTCGGCCAGGTACATGGCCAGGGGATCATCGGCATGGGCACCAAAGCGGAACGCCGTGGTGGGGGAGGTGGGGGTCAGCAGCGCATCCACCCCCTCGAAGGCTCGATCGAAGTCGCGGCGGATCAAGGTGCGCACCTGCTGGGCCTTCTTGTAGTAGGCATCCACGTAGCCGGCGGAGAGGGCGTAGGTGCCGATCAGGATGCGGCGCTGCACCTCATCGCCGAAGCCCTCGGCGCGGCTGCGGGCGGTCATCTCGGCCAGGCTGGCGGCTTCCTCGGCCCGATAGCCGTACTTCACGCCGTCGTAGCGGGCCAGGTTGGCGCTCGCCTCCGATGGTGCGATCACGTAATAGGTGGCGATGCCGTCGTTGAAGCGCGGGCAGCTCACCTCCACCAGCTCACAGCCCAGGCTCTGCAGCTGCTCAGCCGCCGCCAGCACCGACGCCTTCACCTCGGGATCGAGGCCCTCGGCCTCGAAGCACTCCTTGATCAGGCCCACCCGCAGCCCCGCCACCGGCTGTTGCAACGCGGCGCGGTAGTCGGGCACGGCAGCCTTGAGGCAGGTGGAATCGCGGGGATCCGCCCCGGCGATCACCTGCAGGATTTCGGCCGCATCGGCAACCGACTGGCTGAAGGGGCCCACCTGATCCAGGGAGCTGGCGAAGGCTACCAGGCCGTAACGGCTCACCCGCCCGTAGGTGGGCTTGAGGCCCACCACACCGCAGAACGAGGCGGGCTGGCGAATCGAGCCGCCGGTATCGGAGCCGAGCGAGGCCACACACGCACCGGCGGCGACGGCCGCCGAGCTGCCGCCGGAGCTGCCGCCCGGCACCCGCTCCGGATCCCAGGGGTTGCGGCTGGGCCCGAAGGCGGAGGTCTCGGTCGAGCTGCCCATGGCGAACTCGTCGAGGTTGGTCTTGCCGAGCATCACGGCACCGGCCTGCCACAGGCGTTCGGTGACGGTGCTCTCGTAGGGAGGGACGAAGGTCTCCAGCATGCGGCTGGAGCAGGTGGTGCGGACGCCCTTGGTGCAGAGGTTGTCCTTGATCGCCAGCGGCACCCCCGCCAGCGGCGGCAGCTCCTCGCCCGCAGCGCGGGCCGCATCGATGCGATCGGCGGCCGCCCGGGCCTGATCCGCCGTCACCTCCAGGTAGGCGTGAACGGTGGGATCGACGGCCTCGATGCGGGCGAGGTGCTGGTCGGTGAGCTCGCGGGCGGACACCTCGCCCCGCTGCAGTTGCTCACGCCATTCGGCGATCCCCATCCACCTGACTGCCAGTTGGGTGGACGCTATCAGTCAGAGATGGGCCGCTCAGGGATGGCACCCAGCCTCAAGCCGGCAGATCGCCTTCGGTGAACGGCTCGCCGCGGCGGGTGCGCAGCAGCTCATGGCTCAGGGCCGCCGGTGATTCAGCCCGCAGATCATCCAGAAACGCCTGCAGCTGGGCCTCGAGGGTGCGGCGGCGCACAAACGGGCCATACCAATAGACGACATCAGGCCCCTGGGTGCTGACTCTGGCCCACCAGGCGAGGCCCAGACCGTTGGCGCAACGGCGAACGGGCCACAGCAGGGGATTCATGAACCAGAGGCAGCTGTGCCGTCATTCTGCCGGCTCAGGCGGGTTTGCACCGCAGCGTCACAGCTGGATATCGCCGTTAAACGAGCTGGCGGCTTCGGGCTCCGAACCGAGCTCAACCACAGGGCTGGGCGCAGCGGCGGCCAGGGGCTCAGGAGCCGCCTCCACGGCGGGGGCTGGCAGATCAACCGGGGGCTCCCCAGCGTCGATGGGGGCGGCGTTGGGGATGGCCGGACGGCTGATCCGCGGGGCGGGCTGGGAACCGCTGATGCCCTTCATCCAGCCGCGGCGAGCAATTTCATAGAGCAGCAGGGCCGTGGCCACCGAGGCGTTCAGGCTGGGGGTGGCACCGCGCAGGGGAATCCGCACCAGCTGGTCGCAGGTGCGGCGGGTGAGCATCGAGAGTCCTTCCCCTTCAGAACCGGTCACCAGCACCAGGGGGCCATCCAGATCGGCCTCCTCCAGCGTCACGCTGCCCTCGCCGGCCAGGCCGATCACGCGGTAGCCCTCCTCCTTGAGGGCTTCAAGCGAACGGTTCAGGTTCACCACCCGGGCCACGGGCAGATTTTCCAGGGCACCGGCCGCCACCTTGGCCACGGTGCCGGTGAGACCGGCATTGCGGCGCTGGGGCAGCACCAGACCATGGGCGCCAAGGGCCTCGGCGCTGCGCACGATCGCACCTAGGTTGTGGGGATCGGTGAGGCCATCCACCGCCATCAGCAGTGGCGGTTCACCGAGGCTGCGGCAGCCCTCGATCAGGGAGGGCAGGTCGAGGGTTTCAGCCGCTGCGGTCTGCAGCACGATGCCCTGGTGTACGGCGCCACCGCTGATCTGGCCCAGGCGGGCCCAGGTGACCTCCTCCACCAGCACGCCCGAGGCTTTGGCCTCGCGCAGCAGCTGCAGAAACTTCGGACTGAAGCGCATCTCCGGGGTGCACCAGATCCGGTGAATCGGGCGACCGCTTTCGAGCGCCGCCAGGGCCGGATGGCGACCCCACACCAGATCCGGCGAGGTTTCGGCGCCGAAACGCTCGGATTCACCGACCGGAGGCGCGGGCGGCGCATCGATCAGCACGGGACCACGGGAGGGGCGCTCGCCGCCGCGATCAAAGCTGCGCTCCCGCAGAGGGCGGGAGCCGAAGGGCTTGCGCCCGCCGAAGGGACGGTCGCCGCCGGGGCGAGCCCCAGCGGGGCGGCGGGTGAAGCTGCGCTCGGCGCCACTGCCGGCGCCACTGCCAGGCCGACGCTCTGTGAAACGGCGCTCACCGAAGCGGCGCTCTCCACCACCGGCTCCAGCGCCGGGTGCGGTGTCGCGGTTGCTCTCCCAGCGGCCTTCGCGGCGTCCTTCCGGCCGGCCCTCGCCGCGGAAGTCCCGGCGAAACTCGCCACGGCCTGCGGGGCGGCCTTCGCTGCGGCCGTCACCGCGTGCGTCGCGGCGGAAGTCTCCCCGACCCTCCGGGCCCCGACCGGGGCGCTCGGGGCGTTCGGGACGAGGACCGTTCTCCCGGCGGGGTTGGAAGCGGCCAGCAGGCTTTGGCCCACTCCCCGTCCGCTTCTCGGGACGGCGTTCAAAACGTGGGCTCATGGTGTGGCGCTGGCGAAGGTTATGGATCGTTCTCCTTCAAGTGATCTAGCAGCTCGACAAGCCGGGGGGGATCGTGCAGGAACAGCCAACCCAGCAGCGCCTCAAAACCGGTGGCCTGGCCGTAGGCCGCGGCATCACCGTTGCGGGGACCGCGCCCGGCGCGGTTGCGGCCCCGGCGCACCAGATCCTGCTCCGCTGCGCTGAGCCAGCCATCGAGTCGCTGCAGGGCTTCGGCCTGGGCGTCGGCGCGTACGGCACCCACCGTCTGGCGGTGCAGATCCTGGGCGCGGGCGGGCTCACGGCAACGGTCGAGGCGCTGGTGCAGTTCCCACACCGCGTCGCCCAACCAGGCGAGTTGCAGCGGACCGAGCTCAGCAGTGGGCGGATGGGCCTGGAGCCCGGCGAGCCAGTGCTCAGGCCGCGAGGCTGCCAAGGGCGGTGTCGAGATCGGGCTGCAGATGCAGGAACTCCTCAAGCCGCACCAGTTTCACGGTCTGCACCACCCGTGCATTGCCCACCACCACAAACTGCTGGCCATCGGTGTTGCACTGCTTGGCCAGGTGCACCAGGGCGCCGAGCCCCGAGGAATCGATGAAGTCGATGTGGGTGAGATCGAGCACCAGCGGCTGGGAGGCACTGCGATGGGCGTCCACGAAGTCGCCGAACTGCTTGTCGGAGTAGGCATCCAGCTGGCCGGTGAAGTGGAACAGCTGGCAGTGGGCCTGCTGCTCAAAGCCCCCGCGCAGGGACACCGTGAGTCGCTGCAGGTCGTTGATGGCTCCAGCCCCCGAGGCGCTTCTGGCGCGAAGTGTAGGGATCATCACCAGCGCTGCAGCGCCCGCAACAAAAGTGCGACAGGTCGCTGCGGCCCTGCTCAGCGCCGGGCCTGCATCAGCGCCGTGAAGCGGGCGAAGTGGTGATCCGCGTCGTGGGGGCCGGGGCTGGCTTCCGGGTGGTACTGCACGCCGAACACCGGCTGATCACGCAGGGCCAGGGCTGCCACGGTGCGGTCGTTGAGGTTGCGATGGGTCACCTCCACGCGATCGGCCGGCAGTGAGGCGGCATCGATGGCGAAACCGTGGTTCTGACTGGTGATCTCCACCGCGCCGGGGGCGCCGCAGGGGTGGTTGAGGCCCCGGTGGCCGTAGCCGAGCTTGAAGGTGCTGCCCCCCAGGGCCAGCCCCAGGATCTGGTGCCCCAGGCAGATCCCGAACAGGGGCAGGTTGGGCTGCAGCAGCAGGCCCTTGGCCAGCTGGATGCCGGAGCTGACCGCCGCCGGATCACCAGGGCCGTTGGAGAGGAACACGCCTTCGGGCTGAAGCGCCAGCACCTGCTCCAGGGTGGCCGCGGCGGGCAGCACGGTGACGCTGCAGCCATGGGCCACGAGGCGCTCGAGGATCGCGCGCTTGATGCCGAAGTCGATTGCCACCACCCGATAGGGGGTGGCTGGGGTGGCGCACACCCGGGCGTCGAACGCCTCCGGGCACACCGAGCTCCATGCATAGGGCTCGCTGGTGCTCACGCCGGCGGCCAGGTTGAGACCGCTCATCGAAGGAGCTGATCGCACCTGCTCCAGCAGGGCTGCCGGGCTGGTGCCATCGGTGCTGATGGCTCCGTTGATGGCGCCGCCCTCCCGCAGATGGCGCACCAGGGCGCGGGTGTCGATGCCGCAGATGCCCACCACGTTGTGTTGCACCAACCAGGCGTTGAGGGTGCCCTCACTGCGCCAGTTGCTGGGCACCGGCGAGAGCTGGCGGGCGATCACGCCGCGCACATGGGGCCGGTCGGCCTCCTGGTCGGTGACGTTCACGCCGGTGTTGCCCAGCTCCGGATAGGTGAAGGTCACCAACTGACCGGAGTAGCTGGGGTCGGTCATGACCTCCTGGTACCCCGTCATGCCGGTGTTGAACACCACCTCGCCGATCGTGGTGCCGCTGGCGCCAAAAGCGGTGCCGCGCAGCACGGTGCCGTCGGCCAGCACCAGCAGGGCGGCGGGTGCTGGGGAAGACGGCTCACTCACGGCGTGGATCGCAGCGGCAGGGACGCCTTGATCATCCCGCAGGGGTTGCCGGCAGGGCTGCGCGCAGGGCTTCCAGCCGCTGCCAGCCCCCGCCACTGGCCAGGGCTGCCCGGGCTTGTTCCACGCCAGCGGCCACTGACGCCGCGTTGCCGCAAGCCCAGAGCACCAGCGCCGTGTTCAGGGCCACCACATCGGCCTGGGCCTGAGTGCCCCGGCCCTGGAGCACCGCTTCCAGGATCGTGCGGTTGCGCTCCAGATCACCGCCGGCCAGCGCCTCGATCGGCGCAGAGCTGAGCCCCAGGCTCAACGGATCGAGCTGATCGCGGCGCACCTCGCCCCCCTCCACCAGCCGCAGCTGATTGATGCCCGCCAGCGACGCCTCATCCAGGCCGCCCTCGCCATGCACCACCACCGCCCGCTCCAGACCCAGACGGACCAGCGCCTCGGCCATCGGATCCAGCAGATCGGCGCGGGCCACCCCGAGCACCTGGGCCTGGGGCCGCAGCGGATTCACCAGCGGGCCGAGCAGGTTGAACACGGTGCGCACGCCGAGGCTGCGGCGCAGTGGCGCCAGACCCACCAGGGCTGGATGCCAGCCCGGGGCAAACAAAAACGTCACGCCGGCCTGCGGCAGCGCTGCCACCACCTGCTCGGCCGGCGCCTGCAGCTGGATGCCGAGGGCCTCGAGCACATCGGCCGAGCCCACCTTGCCGCTGGCACTGCGGTTGCCGTGCTTGGCCACATGGGCACCGCAGGCCGCCGCCACGAAGGCCACGGCCGTGGAGATGTTGAAGCTGTCAGCGCCGTCGCCGCCGGTGCCGCAGGTATCCACCAGCACCATCGCCGGTCGGCCGGGGGGCACGGGGGCGGCATCGCGCAGCACCATCGCCATGGCGGCCAGTTCCTCGCCGCTCACCCCCTTGGCTCGCAGCGCCGCCAGAAACGCACCGGTGAGCACCGGATCAACGGCCTCGGCGAGCCAGCCGCGCATCAGGGCCGTGGCCTGCGCGGCGCTGAGGGAGCGGCCCTGCAGCAATGGCTCCAGCAGGGCGGGCCAGGAGGGGAAATCGCTTGTCACAGCTAGGGCAGTAGGGGTGGTGGTGCCGGGCGCGGGGCCCATGCAAGCCAGAAAAAAGCCCGGGTGCAGGGCACACCGGGCCGGGTGATGGGGACGGTTCCACTATCACCCGAACCCGTCGGTCTTGGCGACAGCGCTCAGGCGTCCTGATCGGCGGTGTCGAAGCCCGATCCCACCGCATCAGCCGCCGCGGGCGCCGGTCGGAATCCTGAGGCCCAGATCGCGCGCGTGCGCTTGTGCAACGCCTCCAGGTCCAGGCCCCACAGCCGCAGCGCCTTGGCCAGATCGTCCTGCAGATCGTGGGCGCCGGGGAAGCCCTGGTAGCGCATCAGCAGCCGGGCCGCATCCACCAGCTGGGCATCACCCGGTTCCCGGCAGGCCAGCAGGGCATCCACTCGATCGCGATCGCCCGCATAGAGAGGATGGCTCTGGTCGTCGGGGCCAGCGGCGGCGGCAGGATCGGCCATGGGTGCTTCGCGCAGGGGGCCAGCCTGCCCGAGCCGGACGGTGACCGCCAGCCCGCAGTGATCCCCCCGAGGTGATCTCTAGGTTGGGCTTTCCTTGACGCTCCAGGGCCCGATGGCTGCCTTCCGGGCCGACCTGATCCGCCGTTACCTCCGACCGCACAAGCGCATCGTGCTGCTGGGCGCCGCTGCGCTGGTGGTGGTGAACCTGCTGAGCGTGGCGATTCCGCTGCTGGTGCGGCGGGTGATCGATGACCTCCAGGACGGTTTCAGCCTCGCGGACGTGCGGGGCGAGGCCCTGCTGATCGTGACCCTGGCCACGGTGATGGGGTTGGTGCGGCTGGCCTCGCGGATGCTGGTGTTCGGGGTGGGCCGCCAGGTGGAGGCCGATCTCAAGCAGCGGATCTTCGATCACCTGCTGCTGCAGGAGCCGGGCTGGGTGCAGACCACCGGCAGCGGCGAGGTGATCAGCCGTGCCACCTCCGATGTGGAGAACGTGCGCCGCCTGTTGGGCTTCGCCGTACTGAGCCTCACCAACACGGCCCTGGCCTACGCGCTCACCCTGCCGGCGATGCTGGCCATCGACCCCTGGCTGAGCCTGGCGGCGGTGGGTCTCTATCCGCTGATGCTGGCCACGGTGCGGCTGTTCGGCGGCCGGATGATGCGCCAGCAGCGGCGCCAGCAGGAGGCGCTGGCCTCGCTGAGCGACCTGATCCAGGAAGACCTCTCCGGCATCAGCGCCATCAAGATCTACGGGCAGGAGGCGATCGAGGAGCAGGCCTTTGCGGGCCGCAACCGCATTTACCGCGATGCCGCCCTCGGCCTGGCCCGCACGCGCAGCACCCTGTTCCCGCTGCTGGAGGGGATCTCCTCGATCAGTCTGCTGCTGCTGCTGGCCCTGGGCAGCGGCCAGCTCGAGAGCGGCAGGCTCACGATCGGCGACCTGGTGGCCCTGATTCTCTACGTGGAGCGGCTGGTGTTTCCCACCGCCCTGCTGGGTTTCACCCTCAACACCTTCCAGACCGGCCAGGTGAGCCTGGAGCGGGTGGAGGAGCTGCTGCGCCGCCAGCCGCTGATCCAGTCGCCGGCGCAACCGGCCACTCCGGCCGAGCCGGCCCGCGGAGCGCTGGAAGCCCGTGGCCTCACCTTGCACTACCCCGGCGCCCAGCGACCGGCCCTGGTGGATGTGAGCTTCCGGCTCAACCCCGGCGAGCTGGTGGCGGTGGTGGGGCCGGTGGGCTGCGGCAAGACCACCCTGTCCCGCGCCCTGGGGCGCATGGTGGAGGTGGATCCGGGCCAGCTCTGGCTCGATGGCGTGGACGTGACCCAGCTCTCACTGGAGGCGTTGCGCCGGCGGGTGGCCCTGGTGCCCCAGGAGGGGTTCCTGTTCACCGCCTCCCTGGCCGACAACCTGCGCTACGGCGAGCCGCAGGCAGCCATGGAGCGGGTGGAGCAGGCGGCCCGCCAGGCCCGGCTGGAGGGCGATATCCGTGGCTTCCCCGACGGCTTCGACACCCTGGTGGGCGAGCGCGGCATCACCCTCAGCGGCGGCCAGCGCCAGCGCACGGCCCTGGGGCGGGCCCTGCTGATGGAGGCCCCGCTGCTGGTGCTGGATGACGCCCTGGCCAGCGTGGACAACACCACCGCCGCCGGCATCCTGCGCAGCGTGCGCGAGCAGAGCGCCCGCTCAGGCCAGGACCGCAGCGTGCTGATGATCAGCCACCAGCTCTCGGCGGCCGCCGCCTGCGATCGGGTGCTGGTGCTCGACGACGGGCGCCTGGTGCAGCAGGGCAGCCATCAGGAGCTGCTGGGCCAGCCCGGCACCTACAGGCGCCTGTGGGACCGCGAGCAGGTGGATGCCCAGCTGCGGGCTGCCAGCTGAGGAACCGCCCGTTGAACCGCCCGTTGAATTGTTGAGCAGGGCAGACAAGTGGGCCCACCATGGCTTGCATGGGAGCGTCGATCGCCCCAGCCGCAGCCGTCATGGCCAGCACTGTTCCGGTGCCCCAGCGCTACAACCTGCGCTGCACCCTCACCTTCGGTGACATCTATGCCCAGATCCTGGTGTGGATGGTGGTGATCTTCGTGAGCCTGGCGGCCGGGCTGGCGCTGATGGGAGCCAGCCGTCCCCTGTTCGCTTTGGTGGGAGTGGGGCTGATCCTGGTGCTGTCGCTGCCGTTTCTGCTGTTCGCCTTCACCACCA
>VFQS010001992.1_pt1 | contig 17564 bp, 17 predicted proteins | sample 3512361 | NCBI WGS metagenome assembly VFQS01 (sample SAMN10412375, study PRJNA504923) | tailings metagenome | isolation source: Relicate 1 Philex TSF3 active mining | place: Philippines
TAACCTTCGTCTTTTTTATGAATGTAGTTCTCATCGTTATATACATTTCCTAACAATGTTGAAATATTCGGTTTAAAAAAACCATTTCCTAAAATCACTAACAACATAGCAGTGTATAACATAGATAAAGAGTGAATAGACATCAAACAATACCCTACCCCCATCATGATACCTCCAATGGTAATCGATTTTCTGTAACCTAGCACTCTATCTGCTAATAAACCTCCTATAAAGGGTGTTAAAAACACAAAGGCAATAAACGTTCCGTACAAATCGGACGCTTCGGCTTCGGTCATACCAAATCCATTGACTGCATCTTTTAAATACAGCGTAAAAATTCCGATCATTAAATAATATCCGAAACGTTCCCACATTTCAGAAAAGAATAAAAACGGTAAGGCTTTAGGGTGATTTTTTGACATAATTGATTTTAAGATTACAGGTTAGCAGATTACAAATTACAGATTAAAAGATTAATAATTAATGTAGTTATAAACTTAAGTGTAAAATTAGAAAATTAAAGAATTCAATAAACAAAAAAAAGGGGCTAAGCCCCTTTCGTATTATTTAACACCGTGCATCATTTTCAGTAATGGTTTACTTAAGAAGAATAGTACAATGGCTGCACCACCAGCTAAGTAAACAAACAACATGAAGAACGAATACAAATCATTGATTTTAATTCCTAAGAATGATTTTTCAATATTGATTGAGTTTTTAGCTGCATCAATTTTGATTTTTTCAATCACTTTCGCGTTTTCTTCTAATTGTTTTTTATTAGTTGTTTTTGGAAATAAATTATTAAACTTAATTGCATCATATTTCACATTTTGTTCTACTCCTTTTGCATCAAAAACAACCGTAGTATCAGCTAATTTAGCCTCTTTGAGATCTTCCACTTGTAATAGTGCATTGTGCGACTTAGTAGTAAATTCTTTTTCTAATTCACGCACATAAGAAGCTTTTACAACAGGCTCAGGATAGAATGAACTTAAAAATCCTGCGAAATTGTTAGCTGCAGCAGTACTCAAAAACCAAACACCCATCAATAAAGAAGCAAAACGTACAGGAGCTAACTTATTTACCATAGACAAACCAATTGGTGATAAGAATAATTCACCGACCGTATGTATTAAATAAAGACCTGTCAACCAGATTATACTCACTTTAATTCCAGGCTCTACTCCTTTTACCCCATAGGCAATAAACACATAACCTAAAGCAAGTAAGAATAATCCCATCGCTTGTTTGTACGGTGAAGCAGGCTCTTTTCCTTTATTAGCCAATTTAGTCCATAAAACTGAAACAATTGGAGCAAGAATAACAATAAAAACAGCGTTAAAACTACCAAACCAACTTGCAGGCATTGCCCATCCAAAGAATACACGATCTGTTTGTTCTTGCGCAAAGAAAGTCAATGATGCACCCGCTTGTTCAAATGCAGCCCAGAAGAAAATCACGAAAAATGCAATAATATAAATCACGCTAATTTGGCTTTTTTCCACTTTCGTTAACGACTTGTCTAGGATAATAATCAAAGGAATTGCAATAGCGATAGCAAAAATAGCAGCAGAAATATAGTTATTAACAACATCTACAGTAGATTCATCAGCTGAAATAAACACTTGAAGTCTTAAAATAATGAATAAGAAAATCCCAACTAAAACACCAGCATAAACATTTTTTTTGGATTTTGGTGTATTATCAACTTCTACTCCGTTGTCTTCATTCATTTTCGCTAATCTCATCTTGTTAGATACCACACCAATTTGCTCCCCGTCAGGACCAACAAGTACTTTGTTCATTCTTAATTTGAACATCACTACAGAAATGATCATACCAATACACGCACACAAGAATCCCCATTTAAACGCACCGGCAATAGGGTTTCCATTTATATCATATCTTTCACCTAAACCACCACAAATTAATGGAGCAATGAAAGCTCCCAAATTGATCCCCATATAGAAGATAGTAAATGCAGCATCTTTACGTTTGTCAGTTTCAGAATATAATTGACCAACTAATGTAGAGATATTCGGCTTAAAAAATCCATTTCCAAAAATTAAGGAAGTAAGACCAATCAACATAAAAGTTACTGCTAAATCATGTTGTTGATAAAATGAACCACTTAGAAACATAAAAAACTGGCCTATAGCCATCATGATACCTCCTACCATAATCGATCTTCTGTTCCCCCACAAGTTATCGGCAAAATAACCTCCTATAATTGGAGTCAAATAAACCAAACTAGTATATGAACCGTAAAAGCCTGATGCCGTTTTCTTATCAAACATTAAAGCTCCAGTCAAGAAAAGGGTAAAAATACCACGCATACCGTAGTAACTAAAACGCTCCCACATTTCAGTGGTGAATAATAAGTACAGTCCTTTAGGGTGTCCTTTTTGTGTTTGTTCCATAGGTTTAAAATTACAAAGCCGTGAAAGTATGAAATTTATTTTAAATTGGTATCTTTCGTTTAAAAAAGAAGAACAATGTTGATAAACCTTCATACGCATCAAAAAACAGAATTTGGGTTAGAAATCGTACATGCTAAAGAGGTTTTAGCTTCACCTTTCAGTTATGGTATCGCACCATTTGAGGTAAATCAATATTTATTTGATGAAACTATTTGCACCCATAAAAACTGCTTTGCTATTGGAGAAATTGGTTTAGATAAAATAATTCAAACAGATATTAATAAACAAATTAAAGATTTTAAATCACAACTAATTCATGCTGAAAAACTAAACTTACCTGTCATCATACATTGCATAAAAGCATACAATGAATTGATTGAAATAAAACGATCACTCAAGCCTAAACAACCTTGGATCATTCACGGATTCAGAAAAACTAACCTAACAACGATCTTAATAAACGAAGGATTCTATCTCAGTATTGGAACTGCTATTTTACATGACAAGAAATTACAATCTACACTCAAATCCATTACAAATGATCGATTGTTTTTAGAAACAGACAACGACTTCAAACATAATATAGCGGAAGTTTACCAACAAGTTGCTTCCTTAAAAGAGATTTCTTTGTTAGATTTGAAAAATATAATTAGCAACAACTTTAAAACAGTATTTAAGAAATGGGAAATTGGCTAGAAAGAAGCGCCTTACTTATTGGAGAGGAGAACATAGCAAAATTAAAAGACGCACATGTATTAATCGTTGGTCTAGGGGGTATCGGATCCTTCGCTGGTGAATTTATAGCTAGATCCGGAATTGGAACCATGACCATTATCGATGGAGATGTTTTTGATATAACTAACAAAAACAGACAATTGACCGCTGTTAACTCAACAATAGATCGAAATAAAGCTGTGGTTCTTGGTGAAAAAATAAAAGACATAAACCCTGAAGTAAAATTAAACATCATTGAAGAATTTGTTGTTCCGGAACGCGTTTGGGAAATCCTTGAAGAATACAACCCAGACTATGTCATGGACTGCATCGATTCAGTCACACCAAAATTAGAATGGATCAAAGCCTGCCTTAGACTAAAAATTAAAATCATCACTCATTTGGGAGCAGGTGGAAAATTAGATCCCTCTAAAGTACAAGTCACTAAACTTGAAAATACACACAACTGTAAACTCGGACGAACTATCAAAAAACGATTAAAAAGAGAAAAGATAAACTTTAAACGAGTTAAAGCTGTTTATTCATCAGAATTACAACTTAAAGATTCGTTAAAACTGACAGATGGAAGTAATTTTAAACGCTCATTCTACGGCACCATCAGCTACATGCCTGGACTATTTGGTTTATACGGTGCTTCAGAGGTGATACAACATTTTATGAGAAGAGAAGCATAGATACGAGACACTAGTCACTAGTCAATAGTCAATAGACAAAAGATATTAGACATTAGACAAAAGACAGTAGTCACTAAACATAAGACATTAGGTGTTAAAAAAATATTTATACTACCAATAATTAAAGTGATTAATTATATTTTAAATATTAACAAATTAAAATTCAATACATTGAAATTTAAAAAATATAAAAAAAATATAGTTTCAACTAGTCTTTTGATCTTGGTTGGCTGCCTTGCTTCTTGTACTTCAGCCCCTGAAGAAAAACAAGTCATAAAACCAAGTATTACTGATTTAGAACTTGGTAATGACTTCAGTTATGCAAATACGAGACAGGTGGTTGCCGAACAACTCCATCTAGATTTAGATGTAAAATTCAGCAATAAATCAATTTACGGTATAGCTAGATACCGATTGAAAAGACACACAAGTGACACCATACTTTTTGACATCAATGGACTTCAAATTCAAAAAGTAACAACAGGAAAAATAGGAAACGAAAAAAATACAGATTACGTGATTGGGCTTGAAGACAGTATCCATGGAGCTCCTTTGAGTGTCAACATTACCAAACATACCCGCTTCGTAAATATCTATTACCAATCTACAGAAAAACCTACCAATTTACATTGGCACACTGACAGCCTCGACCCAGCTAACAACTTGCTATATACCATTCCCGGTGAAAAATATACTCGAAATTGGATTCCTATTCAAGATGTTAGTCACCATAAACTTGACTTTTCAATCGAGATTCAAAACGACTGTAATTTAACTCCAATTTTCGGCTCTGCAAGCAACCTTCACCAATTGGATAGCAATCGTTTTTTTTATGAATCACCTCAAAAACTTGCTGTTTATGATATCGGAATGTTCATGGGGAATTTAGCTTTAAAAAAAATCAATAAAGAAATCACAATCTATTATTTACCTCAGTTTACATCAAGTAAAATAATAACTGAATTCAAACATTTCAATATACTCAAAAACCAAACAGCATCTTTGATTGGAGATCAACAACGGAACGAAAATAATCTTTGCATTTTACCACCTAAGTTTCCATTTAAATCGTTTGATTATCCCGACTTATCTTTTGTGCATCCAATAAGTTTGAGCAATTTCCAACAGTCAGACGATTATTTACAAGAATATTTATTTCAGACATGGCCTTACCCCTTATTCAGCACCAAATGTGAGTCAAACCGCCAACTAATTATCGGGATGAACCGTTTTATGGCTTTGTATACCAAAACAAAAAACACAAGTACTGAATACCGCGATTTTTTAATTAAAAGTTATCTAGAACAGAATCGTAAAAATGCTAAATCGCAACACATTCCGTTAGTAAAACTTTCGAATAAATATAGTAAACCATGTGAAGAAAACCGTAATTACTCTTATCAAGAAAGAATGAATTTTCAGCTTAAAGGTTTTTTATTTCTAAATCATCTTGAAAAAACAATAGGTAGATCCTTATTCGAGCGTTTTTTACTAAGTTACAATAAGAAAAAAACAATCAATACCAAAGAACAATTTGAGCTTGAACTAACCCATTTCTTAATTCAAAATGAAATCATCAATTACAACATCAATCATTGGATTGATGACAGTAAATTAAGTAAGCAAGATTTGATTATTGAATCAAAAAGGTATAAAACAATTCACAAAGACTGTAAATTATACAGCTACCAACGTAAATTTTCAAAAATTAAAAAATTCAAACGCCTCGTAAGAAAATACACTATAGATGATTGGTATGTATTTATTCAACTTTTACCCAAGACGATCAGCGCAGAGAAACTCGACTATTTAGAAAGCAAATATCATTTTTCTACACATCCAAATAAAGCATTACAAAGACTTTGGTTCAATCAAAGTATACGCTTAGGGTATGTAAAAACAGCAGAAGCCATCAGTACTTTTTTATCAAAATATGGAGATATAGAAAGCAATTATCAGCTATACGAGTTAATGTTAAACGAGCCAAGTTATGAGCAAATTGCTAAACGTATTTATACAGATAACGAAAGTACATTGTCCCCAGAAACAAAAAAAGCGTTGAAACCTTTGTTTCAACGCTTTGAAAAAATAAAATAATCGATTTTTATTCGTCACCGAATTTGTCAATAACTTGTTGAGTTACCCCCGTATTAGAGAAGCCTCCATCATGGAATAAGTTTTGCATCGTCACGTACTTCGTCAAATCAGAGAACATGGAAATAGTGTAATTAGCACAATCAATAGCTCCTGCATTTCCAAGAGGTGACATTTGCTCAGAGAAATTAATAAACTCAGTAAATCCTTTGATTCCTTGACCAGCTGTAGTTACCGTCGGAGATTGAGAAATCGTATTCACACGTACTTTTTTCTTGATACCATAGTGGTAACCGAAAGAACGTGTAATCGATTCCAGCAAAGATTTCGCATCAGCCATGTCATTGTAATCAGGGAAAATACGTTGTGCAGCAATGTAAGTCAATGCTACCACAGAACCCCATTCATTAATCGCATCTAATTTGTAAGCAGTTGCCAGTGTTTTGTGTAAAGAAATGGCAGAAACATCCATAGTTTGTGCGTAGAATTTGTAATCATTCTCTGTGTAGTGCTTTCCTTTACGAACATTTGGAGACATTCCGATTGAGTGTAAAACGAAATCAATTTTTCCACCTAAAATCTCCATTGCTTGTGTGAATAAGTTTTCAAGATCTTCCACACTTGTTGCATCAGCAGGAATGATTTGGCTTCCTGTTTTTTCAGCAAGATTATTAATTTCTCCCATTCTCATTGCGATCGGAGCATTAGTCAATACAAATTGAGCACCTTCTTCGTGTGCTCTTTCAGCTACTTTCCAAGCGATTGATTGCTCATTTAAAGCGCCAAAAATAATCCCTCTTTTACCTTTTAATAAATTATTTGCCATAGTTTTCTAGCATTTAGCTTTGTACAAATGTACTATTATTTGATTAATTCTTCCTTATTTTTGAAATTTATGCCACTTCTAACTCAATGGTTAGCCCATCATAAGCCGGAAACACATTAGCAGGCAAAAGCGCTTGAATCTCGTCATGCGAACCAAACAAATGAGAAATATGTGTCAAATACGCCCGCTCAGGAGCTATTTTCTGAATCAAACTCAAGGCATCGGATAAGTTAAAATGAGAAATATGCTCCGCCAATCTGAGCGCATTCACAACTAAAATCTTAGTGCCTTTTATTTTTTCTATTTCTTTATCTTCTATAGTTTTAGCATCCGTTATGTATGTAAAATCATAAAAACGAAATGCAGTCACAGGCATTTTATAATGCATAACACGAATGGGAATTACGGGTAATCCACCAGGTAATTCAAAGGGTTTTAAATCGATTTTATTAATATTAATTAAGGGGATACCTGGATAACGTTCTTCAGAGAAAACATAATGATATTCTCTGTGGAGAGCGGTTTCAACTGCTTCTGTACAAAACACCTCCATATCCCTTGATTCTCTAAAATTAAACGCTCTAACATCATCTAATCCACCAATATGGTCTTTGTGTTCGTGTGTAAATAACACCCCCCTTAACGATTTTACCTTTGCGCGAAGCATTTGGTAGCGAAAATCAGGTCCTGCATCTACTACAAAATTCTCTCCATTGTAATTCACTAAGATAGAAGCACGTAATCGTTTATCATAAGCATTTTTGGATGTACAAACATGACAATCACAGGCAATTACAGGAACCCCTTGCGAAGTACCAGAACCTAAAATCGTAATGGATAATTTACTCATTAGACTTACTTTTCAGGTGTTTAACCAACAAAACACACCAACCTGAGATTAACAACAAACCACCAATGGGAGTTAATGGACCAAAAACCATTTTCAATTTTAAACCCAACAAAGGTGTTAATACCAATCCATAAATTGAGAGCGAAAACAACAAAATTCCACTCGTTTGTAAACGATATACTGCTCTTAAGCTAAAGGGAAAATAATCGTATAAAGCTCCTAAGAGTAATAAACCGAGACCTCCGTACATTTGATACCTTACCCCTACTTCAAACGTATGAAGTTTATCTGCTTCTTCGATGACTTTCTCCAAAGCATGCGCACCAAATGCACCTAACACAATTGAGGTTACAATTAAAAATATAGCCGTTGTAATTATATTTTTTCTCATTTAATTATCAATTCATTAAAGCCTTAGCATTTTCCAATGCCGCTTTATTTATATTATCACCACTCATTAATCGTGCAATCTCTTCTACCCGTTGATTTTCATCTAAAATAAGTACTTGAGTTAAAGTCTTATCATCTGAATGCGATTTTTGTACTTTCCAATGAAATTGTCCTCTGCCTGCAACTTGTGGTAAATGAGTTATTGCCAATAACTGCATTTTTGCACCCATTTTAGCAAGAAGATTTCCGATTCTTTGGGCTACTTCTCCAGACACTCCCGTATCTATTTCATCAAAAATAATGGTAGGTAATTGTTTCTTTTTAGAGAGCAAATACTGAAGCGCCAACATCAAACGCGAAAGCTCACCTCCACTAGCTGCTTTTTCAATCGATTTAGCTTCCATTCCTTTGTTTGCTGTGAATAGAATATGCACTTCATTTTGTCCTTTAATATTAAGGGTTTCCAAGTCTGAAAGCTGAATTACAAATTTTGAATCCGGTAATTTCAATTCACCTAACAAAGATATTACTTCATGTTCAATAGGTTGAATCGCTTTCTTTCTTTTGATTGCTAATTCTAAAGCTTTATCAAACACTTGTTTTTGTAAAATAGTTCCCTTTTTCTCAAGTTCATTGATTTGTAAATCGATTTCCTCAATATTAGATTGACTCAGATTTAATTTTTCAAAAATTTGAAGTAACTCAGGCTGATCATTCACATTGTGTTTTCGTAAAGCCTGATTAAACTTATCTAATTTAGAATTCAAAACAAAAAGTCGATTTGGATCTGCGCTAACGGAATCCAAACCTGCAATTGCTTCATCGCCTATATCCTTTATTTCAATGTAAATGCTTTTAATTCTTTCACTTAATATATAAAGATCTGGGTGTAGATTCGCTACTTTATCCAATTTTGCTCTCAAGGAAATAAAAGTATCAAGTACATTTCCTGCGGTTCCTTCTTGCGAAAGTGCTTCAATTATATAACCAAAAGACTGTTGTATCTCCTCCGCATTTTCAAGCAGATTCAATTCATTTTCAATCTTCGAGTAATCTTCTTTTTCAAGGTTTAATTCATCTAATTCTTTTGCCTGAAAAGCGTTATAGTCAGCATCTAACAACAATTTAGACCGCAATTCAATTAGATTACTTACTTCCTTCGTGTTTTTTTTCCATTGGTTGAATAGCGATGCATACTCATTTCTGAGCGGCATCGTATCCGCAAGGGTATCCAATAAATCTAACTGAAAATGATTATCTCTCAACTCAATTGTTTGATGTTGGGAATGAATATTAATCATTCTCTCTGTAAATTCTTTTAAAATCGCTAATGAAACTGGGGTATCATTGATAAAAGCCCTTGATTTACCTTGAGCAGTAATTTCTCTTCGAACAATTGTATCCTCTAAATAATCCAGTTCATTTTCATCAAAAAAAGACTGAAGATTATATTCTTGAATATCGAAATTAGCTTCAACGATGGTTTTTAGAGATTTATCACGAATCACTGAATAATCTGCTCTTTCACCAAGTATTAGGTTCAACGCACCTAACAAAATTGATTTTCCAGAACCAGTTTCACCCGTAATTACAGTGAATCCTTTGTTAAAATTTAAAGATAATCGATCGATTAGAGCAAAATTTTGAACAACAATTGAACTTAGCATTAGTTTAGAATTTCTTGGTATTTAGAAGCATTAACAGGATCTAACTTTTTAAGAAGGTTGACCATATCTGTTTTTTCTTGTTGTGTAGCATCAAAATACAAATTTTTAATTTCTTGCGATTTAGATTGTACAAAATTGGTAACATTAATACTGCTTGGTCTTGAGCTAGCAATTTTTGTTAAATTATCAAGTGCTCCGAAAATTGCTTTTTTAGCCTCTATTTTGTTTTCGTACAATTTATCTAGCCCCTTGCGATGATATTCATAATTACATTCTCTTAAAGGCTCGAATAATTGTTGTTGTACATTATCAATTATCCAATATCTATTTTTCTTAGATGTTTCATTTGACATCCACCCTGGAAATCCAGAAGATTGAGCATTTGTAACTATTTGTTGCGCCTCAACAAAGAAATTTGAACCTCCCTTCAAAGAAAAAGAATCATAATCCATCCCGAGAATTAAATATGCATAATATGCCAAAATAGACGTCAGATTATCACGAAATTGATTAGGAGTATAAAGCAAGACTGTATTTCTCTGAAATGGAATTGTAATATCCTGATCAGCAAAATTTATTAATGTTGAATTATAGGAGCTATTAAAAACTGGTCTTGAACATTGAATTTGTAAAGTTCCAGAAAAAATACTAGGTGAAGGTATACTCGTAATTTGAAATTGTATAACACAATTTATACGTTCTTCTGTTGAGAATTTATCTTTTGTCCATTTCGTATTATTCATAAAATCATTCATAGACAATTTCATTTGTTCAATAACCTCTTTATCAGTAGAACTTAATACAACTTTAGCATCAGCTAAAACATTAACTTTACAATTCAGTTCTTGACTTAAAAAACAACTTGAAAAAATTAAGAAAAGTAAAAAAGAGAGATATTTTTTCATGAAAAAAAAATAAATATTCACTTTAAAAATAAGTAGATATTTTCCAATTTACAAGGAAAACAAAAAAAAGGAATTTTATTGTTTTAGATTTATAAAATTAACAATGTCTTGTGCCACTTCAGATTTTGATTTAAGATCAAAATGAAGGAACTCATTATCGTTCGATAAAATTGAAATTTTATTCGTGTCGACAGCAAATCCAGCTCCTTTATCAGCAAGAGAGTTGATCACAATTGCATCTAAATTTTTACTTTTTAATTTGGCTTGACCATATTGAAGTGCGTCATTTGTTTCCAAAGCAAATCCCATCAAAAATTGATTATCAGACTTATTCAAACCAGCCCAAGCTAGGATATCAGGATTTTTCACCATTTTAAGAATTATTGTGTCGTCATTTTTTTTAATTTTAGTTGACACCTTAACTTCTGGACGATAATCAGCTACAGCTGCGCTAAAAACTCCGATTTGAACATGTTCCCATTGTATTTGAACCTGTTCTAACATTTCGTTTGCAGTTACAACCGAAATCAAATTCAAATTAGGATGAGAAAATGTTTGATTTGTTGGGCCAGAAATGAGTGTAACCTCCGCCCCCCTTCTAAGAAATTCCTTTGCTATTTCGTAACCCATTTTACCAGACGAAAAATTACCTACAAATCTAACTGGATCAATATATTCGTAGGTTGGACCAGCAGTAATCAAGATTTTTTTAGTATCGAATTGATTCTGTTTTTCAAAAAAATAAGTAAGGTATTTCACTATAGTTTCAGGCTCAACCATTCTCCCTTTCCCAACCAAACCGCTTGCAAGTTCACCTTCTTCAGCAGGCATTACTTGAACACCGTATGATGCAAGTTTATTCAGATTGTTGCTTGTGGTCTCGTGCGCATACATATCCAAATCCATAGCCGGTGAAACAACTACAGGACATTTTGCAGATAAATATGTAGCAGTTAGCAAGTTATCACAATAACCATTAGCCATCTTAGCTAATGTATTTGCAGTTAATGGAGCAATAAGAAATATATCTGGCCACATCCCAAGATCAACGTGATTGGTCCATTGCCCATTTTGTCTATTCCAAAAATCAATATATACTGGATTTTCAGATAGAGTAGCGAGTGTTAATGGTGATATAAAATCAGAAGAGGCAGGAGTCATTACACATTTGACTTCTGCCCCTTGTTTTTTTAATAATCTAATCAGAAAAGCAATTTTATACGCAGCAATACCTCCCGTAATCCCGATAAGGATGCGTTTGCCTTTCATGTTGTTTTATTCTTCGATTTTACGAACATTGATTTTATCCTCCAACATTTCACTCATTGCAATAGCAACAGGTTTTGGAAGTTTTTCATAATATTTAGATATCTCAATTTGTTCGCGATTTTCAAAAACTTCTTCAAGGTTATCTGTAGATGAAGCAAATTCATGAAGTTTACTTGTCAATTCTTCTTTAAGTTCAGAAGCAATTTGATTTGATCTTCTTGACATTACTACAATTGATTCATACAGATTACCAGTCTTTTCCTCGAAATTAATCGTGTCTCTTGTAACTGTTGAACGCTCAGAATTAGTGTTTTTAAAATTCATATCTTTAAATTAATTAAGATTTTATAAGATTCCTTTAAGCTTGTTAATTTTCTGAGATAATTGAGAAATTAATTCACTATTAGGAAACTCTACTACAAAGTTATTATATCTTTCGATAGTTTTAGCAATTCTATCTGTTTTTTTCTCTTCTACACTATTAATCGCTAATAAAAAAGAATTTCGTATTAATATTTCGTAGATTTTTTCTTTAAAATTAGAAATTGGATAATCATTAATAAAAGTTTCAGCAGTTGTTACTGCAGAAATGTAATTTTCAGTTTTATCATACAGTTTAACGGATTCAAAATCTTTTAACTCTAGTCTATATCTCAATTGATCCATCATATTATTGCACGAATCTATTTTAGCCGATCTTGGATATTTATAAATAAAAAGTTGAATTTCGTTTAGTGCTATATTTGTTTCTGTCTGATCAAGAGAATATTTTGGAGTATCTTTTATCAAGCAGATCAGATTTTTAAAAGCTGCTGTTTCGCAAGTTGAACTTTCAGGAAATTTTTCAGAAAAGGATGAATAATAATAGGAAGCCATCAAAAAATCACCAAGATTAAAATTTGACTCAGCTAAATAAAAATAGGATTTTTCGCCTTGTATATTTTTAGGGTTACGTTGATAAACTTGTTCGAATAAATTTATCGCTTTTACATAACTTTTATCACTGTATAATTCATTAGCTAACTTAAACTTATAATCATAATCATCAGATTTGACTACCCTGTTATACTCAGAACACGCATTGAATAAAAAAAGTAATAATACAAAAACAGAAAGTCGCATCAATTTTATCTCACACGTATCATTTGACCTACAATAATTGATCTGTTCGATTTAAAGTTGTTTAAATCACAAACTTTTTCTACCGTAGTACCATAAAGATTAGAAATCTTTGTTAAATTATCACCTGATTTAACTTTGTGATATTTTCTAAATTCTTTTACAACTTTAGGTTTAGACTCTAATACTTTAACTTCATTTGCAACAGGTAAAGCAACACCAGCCAAAACTTCTTCAGCACTATGATTGTGTTCAACTTCATCAATATTTACTTTTCTTGATTTAACCGACGGAGCTGATAATTTGAATAAATCTTTATGAACCAATAAATTTGGATCTTTAACCTCTTTTTTAGCAAAATCAATAATATGTTCTGGGTTAATAGGAATATCGTAGAAACGAACTTCAAAATGCAAATGAGGTCCTGTTGAATGCCCTGTACTACCACCTAAACCTATTGGATCCCCAGCAACTACATCTTGATTTGGAGAAACAAGAATTTTACTTAAATGTGCATAGAAAGTTTCCAATCCATTATAATGTCTAATTACAATTAAATTACCATATCCACCAGAGTTGAATTTCGCATACCTTACCTTGCCACTCCAAGCAGCATAAATCATATCTCCAGTTCTTAAAGAAATATCAACACCATTGTGTGCACGACCATGTCGAGGTCCAAAATGAGATGTCATATAACCATCAAAAGGAACTCTAAAGTTATTTGTAACAGAATCACCAAGACATAACCATAGAGTATCTTCAAATTTAGAAATAGAGTTCTTTTTCTTAGATGCAAACAAATAATTATTATCCCAAGTCATTGAAAATTTCAATTTTTCATCTTGAGAAACTTTACGATGTATCTCACTATTTAAAATTCCATCAAATGTATTTTGTAAATTGAATTCTTTATTTTCATTCTCAAAAACCAAATCTTCATCATTTTTATCAATAGTTTGCTCTTGAGAAATTCCAAAATAACTTGATAGCATGAATAGTCCGATAAATACTTTTTTCATAAATGTTGATTGATATATGATAAATAATTTTTATTGAAAAATTTATAAAGTAGCAAATGTAATTAAAAACAAATTAAAAATCAATAGACTTCCATTACAAAAACATCATAAAAAACTTTTTCATTCGGTTTTACAAGATCTAGTAATCCGGTTTCACCATACGCTTCATTTGGCGGAATTACTACCCATAACTTGTCAGAACGCTTAGCACTTTTTAACGCTTTTTTTAATCCTGAAATAACTCCTCTATCATTAAAACTAAATTTAAATGGTTTATTTCTTTGATAACTGAAATCATATTTTGGATTTGATTTTGTACCAACGATATAATGAAATTCAACTTGATTTTCTTCAGTCGCTTTTCTTGTTTCATTCTTATTTTGCTCGAGCAACCAAATTTTAATACCATCAATTTCGTTTGTAGGTTTTATTTTTTTAATAATCTTAATACGAATTATATTGTTCGCGTTAGGAGGTATCAAACCTTTAACACCTGTCTTCCCTCTTGCTAAATCAGCAGGAATAAATATTTCAACAAAATCACCTACTTGCAAAGAAGTCAATGCTAGATCCCAACCTTTTGTTTGTAAACCATATCCAACTAAAAAAGGAAGAGAAGCTCTTGAAAGTAATTCATTTCCGTCAACTAATGTTCCATCCTCTAAAAAAACTTGATAATTAATAGCTATAACCTCTTCATTTTTGATCAATTCTCCATTGCCACGTTTAAACCATTTAATTTTTATACCATTTTCAAATTCCTTAAAATCAATTACTTTCGTTGGAATAAGTGTTTTATTTTTACTTATAAATTTTTTGGTATTAAAATCTTTCTTTTGTTGATTTAAACCAGGGTCTCTATCATTTTTTACTCCTTCTACATTACAAGAAAGAAGTAGTCCTACAATCAAAAAATAAAAAATTTTCATACAATAAACTTAAAATAAATCAACTAACTCAATTTCTATAACTAATGTTGTTGCAGGAGGGATTTTATCTTGATCACCTGTAATCCCATGTGCAAGATGTGAAGAAACAATAAAAATTGCCTTTTCGCCTTTTTTCATTTTTTTAACTCCTTCCTGAATACCTGTTTCAATATCAGCATGATCAATTTTAAAGTATGCCAACTCATCTTTGGGTGTTTCATAACAAAGCTCGCCATTCAAAAATGAAATTTTGTATTTAACAGCCGCCTCAAGACCTGATTTAGCAACTAAACCAGCATCGTTTTTTCTCACAATTTGATAAAACAAACCTGAACCTGTTTGTTTCATTTTCCAATTCTTATGATTTTCAAGAAACATCAAAATATCCAACTTTTCTTTTTGTGCAAGCTTCCGATTTAACTCCATCGATTTGCTTTTATCCCAATCAATAATATCATTTTGCTTATCTGAGCTACATGAAGTAATTAAATAAAAAAGTATAAGATATAACGAGTGTTTCATACTGATAATGATTAATATAACACCCTTAATTACTTAAAAATTCAGGTGCTACTTTTATAAATAAATCTATAGCGTCTTGAATTTCACCATCAAAGCGGCCACCTGAAGCATTTGCATGTCCCCCTCCGTTAAAATAGGTAGATGCTAATATATTAACAGGATTGTTTAAACCTTTAGAACGGAAAGATATTTTAACATATCCATCAGCTTCTGTAAATAAAACAGCAACTCTAATCCCTAAAATTGATAAAGCAGTATTTACCAGTCCCTCAGTATCTCCTTTTTGATGATTAAATCTTTCTAGTTCTGATTTAGTTAGCCATATATACGAAATCTTCATCTCTTGAATTACAACTAATTTTTCTGCACATGCAAATCCCTTTAACCTTAGACGATCTAAAGTATTGGTATCATTGATGTTCTCATGAATAACAGCATGATATATATCTAATTCTAACAATTTCGATACAACCTCGTGTGTATGAGGCAAAACAGATGGAAATCTAAAAGAACCAGAATCTGTCATAATACCTAAATACAAACAAATACCAGCATCCTTATTCAAAAGATCTGACCAACCTGCATTTTCAACTACATCAAAAACCAATTGACACGTCGAACATGCAGTAGTATCAGACAACATTACATCTACATAGTTTTCAGGATGTAAATGATGATCAATCATAATTTTATTTGCAGAAGTAATTCGAAGTGCATTCCCCATATCTTCACCTAAACGAGAAGGATCATTATAATCCAAAGAAAAAATAAGTTCCGCCTTATCCAATAAGGTTTTCACCTTTTCTTTGTGTTCCTCCCAATTTACAATTACATCAACATTAGGCACCCAATGTAAATAATCAGGCGCGGGATCTGGGTGACACACAAACACATCCTTACCTAATGCTTTTAAAATCAAATATAAACCTAGTGAGCTACCTATAGAGTCTCCATCCGGTGATTTATGCGAAGTAATTACTATTTTAGACGATTTTTCTACTAATTGTTTTATTTTAAGATATGTAGTCATGTTTTATTTGAAATTATAAGTAAGACCTAAAATAAAAATCAATTAGATTACTTTTTTTATTTAAATAATTATGCAAATGCCAATAAATTCTTCATTTCATTTTTGATTCTTTCGGCCAAGCTACTCGAAACAGAAACTAAAGGTAAACGTAACTCATTAGACATAACCCCCCTATTTTCAAGTGCGACTTTAACTCCGCCTGGATTCCCTTCTTCAAAAAACATTTTAGTAATAGGAAGCAGATCTTTGTGAATTGCTTTAGCAGATAAAAAATCACCTTCCAATGATGAAGTAACCATTGAATTAAATTTTTCAGGAAGTGCATTTGCCACAACAGAAATTACACCAACCGCACCACAAGCAATTAAAGGCATTGTGATCGCATCGTCTCCTGATAATACAGCAAACCCTTCAGGTGCTTGACTAATAATTTCCATTATTTGATCCATATTACCTGAGGCTTCTTTTACCGCAACAATATTTGGTAACTGAGCTAATCTCAATGTGGTATGAGCTAACATATTAGAACCTGTACGACCTGGAACGTTATAAAGAATAACTGGAACCGGTGACGCTTCTGACACAGCTTTGAAATGTTGAAAAATACCTTCTTGCGTAGGTTTATTATAATATGGTGAAACAGAAAGTATTCCGTCCACTCCTTTCGGTAAATGTTGTAACTTTTTTATTAACTCAGCTGTGTTATTTCCTCCAACACCATATACTACAGGAATTTTCCCTGCATTTTCTGATATAACTAATTCTAAAATAGCTTCTTTTTCTTCATCAGATAAAGTTGGCGACTCTGCAGTAGTACCCATCACTACCAAAAAATCAGTACCTCCATTTAATTGAAGTTGAACTAATTTTCTTAATGCATCAAAATCTACAGACTTATCAGAATTGAATGGTGTTACCAATGCGACACCAGTACCTTTGAATTTGTTCATATATATTTAATTAATACATCAAAATTAACAATAAAAAATGGAAAAAAATATCAAGCAATATTACCGATAGATACCAAATCTACGCTTTAATTTACTAGAATCAACTCTTTCTTGATACTCATCTCTAATTTCTAATTTTAGTTTATCTGTGGAAAAATCAAT
>VFQS010001994.1_pt1 | contig 17536 bp, 11 predicted proteins | sample 3512361 | NCBI WGS metagenome assembly VFQS01 (sample SAMN10412375, study PRJNA504923) | tailings metagenome | isolation source: Relicate 1 Philex TSF3 active mining | place: Philippines
AAGTACTTCATCCTCGGCGGCTTTGCTTCCGCGTTCTTTCTCTATGGCATCGCCCTCATTTTCGGAGTCGCGGGTAGCACCAATCTGCCCAAGGTCGCGGACGGACTTGCGCGCCTGAACGTCGGATCAAGCGACTCAATGATCCTCGCTGGTGTGGCTCTCTTGCTGGTTGGGTTCGCCTTCAAGGTGTCGCTCGTTCCTTTCCACGTCTGGACGCCAGACGTCTACCAGGGAGCGCCAACTCCAATCACTGCACTTATGGCATCAGTTGGAAAGGTGGCAGCGTTCAGCGCGCTTGCTCGCGTGTTCCTGACGGGGTTGTCGGGCCGCGCCGATGACTGGGCACCTGCGATCTATGCCCTCGCGGTGGTCACCCTCGTTGTTGGGTCTGTGGTTGCTGTCGTCCAAACCGACATCAAGCGAATGCTGGCGTATTCGTCTATCAGCCATGCCGGATTTATCCTTGTTGGACTCGAAGCAGCAACACACACATCCAGCTCCGATGCCGCACTTGGGTTGTCTTCGATTTCGTCGTATCTCGTTATCTACTCATTCCTGGTCATCGGAACGTTTGCGGTGACGTCGGCGGTCGTGGGCGAGGGGGAGTCAACCTTGGATTCGTTCAAGGGTCTTGGCAAGTCGAATCCCGTTCTGGCGCTCGCGATGACCGTCTTGTTGCTTGCACAAGCAGGTGTCCCTGTCACGTCTGGTTTTATCGCAAAGTTTGGAGTCATTCGTGCTGCGGTTTCGGCGGAGAGCTACACACTTGCGATCATCGCAATGGTTGCAGCCGTCGTGGCTGCATATCTCTACTTGAGAATCATGGTCAGCATGTGGCTACAGGACCGAGAAGCCGAAGGTGAGGTCACCTTTACTACGTCGGCACTTACCGTCGTGGCCGTTTCGGTTGTTCTCACGGTCGTTGTAGGCCTGGCACCACAACTTCTTCTCGACTTCGCGACACAGTTACGACTGACCTAGGTCGCGTAGGAGTTCCTTCAAAGGATCTTCTAGGCGGGCCGCTCCCCGCGGGCCAAGGTGGCCGTTGTCAGAGTACCAAGAGCCATTTCCGTCTCCATCTGGGCAGACTTCGTTTGAGCACAAGTATGGGACCGGATCCCACAGCGTGACTCGTGGATTCTCGAGCAGTCCTTCGTAAACAGGTAGGAGGGTTGCGCGATATCGATCAACCTCTGATCGCGGTGTCCCTCTGAGATCACCAGATCGAACGAACTGATCAGGTTCTCTGAACATCTGTGGCATGGGAAGCGAGACCACAACTTTCTCGGCATGGTGTGCTAGCTCCTCAACAGTGCGCGATATACGTTCCTCAAAGAACCGCAGGCGCTCCTCAATCGACGAGGCGGGAAGGCATTGGGTGCCGGAGCCAGTCATGCATGCAACTCTCAGGTCAAAGCGCTCATCGAAGCCCGGTGCTTGTGTGTACAGAGGCGAGTTGTTCACAAGAAAGACCACCCGTGGTTTGCTCTCTTTTACCCAATTGAGGAGACGCTCATATTCCTGCGAGCAATCAGTAGTTGTCATGAGATTCGAGGAATCGAAGTTGTAAAGGTACAGGGCAACGTTGGTTCCTACGAATGGACATCCAAGGAGAGAGGCAATTGCCGGCTGTAGTCCCGTTGCCCTACTCGCAACGTCGAACTCTTGGGCGATCATCCCGGCATGCGAGTCGCCGATCAATACCGAGAAGTTTCTCTGTTCTTCCGGGGGCAGGCACAGACGTTCTTGTTCCGCACATGTCTTGAGTGATGCGGGTCCCGGTATCGAAGCGTCTGTTGATTCGCCAGCAGATTCAGCGGACGAGTTCTTCACACCCAACCCGATAGCGGCGACAAGCGGCACAACAAGGAAGACAATCCATACCTTTGTCGTCTTGATCTCGCCCCAACCCGATTGAGTTCTGATGGGTTGTTCAAGGAACCTGTAGGAGAGCGAGGCGGGAAGGAGCGAGAGAACTGCTGCAAGGGGTGCGGCGTATTTGCTTCGGGGATATTCGTGCAGGGCAAACACGATCATCGGCCAATGCCAGAGATACCAACCGTATGATCGATCCCCGATCCAAGTGAGTGGCTTCCAGCTCAGCAGTGATGACTGGTTGTAAGCGCCGGCAAGAAGCAGGGCTGCCGTTGAAAGCACGGGGATGAGTGCGGACATCCCAGGGAACACCCACTTCTCGCTCAGAAACAGCGAGGACCAGAGGAGCCCCGCGCAACCGAATGAGTTCAAAGTAAATCGTGATTGACGTCCGATCGGCTTCTTCGTTGTAGTTCCGATGAGATAGGTCACAGATCCTGCAAGAAATTCCCATGCCCTCGTGAACGGGAGGTAGAACGCAAGTTGCTCTGATCCGATTCCGGTTTGTGAACCGTAAGCAAAGATGAGGCACATCGCAAGAGATACACATAGCCCTGTACTTGTCCAGAGAAGCATCGATTTCCTGGTCCTTGATCGGGCAAGAAGAATCATGAAGACGATGGGAAAGAAGAAATAGAACTGCTCTTCGATTGATAGCGACCAGATATGTAGTAGGGGATTTGTCTGTGAACCGAGGGAGAAATATCCGTCATCCATCGTCAAATAGCGGATGTTGGCCGAGAAGAGTAGGGAAGTTACTGCAGACCACACAGTTCGTGACTGCTCTCGCAGAGACGATTCAAGCGCTAGAGATGCAATCAACGTTGATCCGATGACTACACCCAGCGCGGGGAGGAGTCTCCTCACACGTCTTACGTAGAATGCTGCGAGACGTTGAGGCAAGGTTGAGGCAGTGGTGTCATCACGGGTGAGTACACCCGTGATGACGAATCCGGAAATCACGAAGAAGACATCAACACCGACAAATCCGCCATTGAATCCAAGTTGTCCGTGGAAGAGGACCACGAGGAGCACGGCAATTCCGCGCAACCCTTGAATATCTCGCCTCATCACGATCTCAATTCGATGATCGTGACCCCATCCTGGCGGTATCGGATGATTCCGAATTTGGCCCAGTCAGATTCCACGAGGGTTCCGGTCGGGAGAAAGCGTTCGCTCACGACAAACCAGCTAACCCCATATTCCTTTAGCGCGCGAAGGTCATCTTCATTTGGCTTCTCCGCAAATCGTGTCGAGAGAGCAATGCGGTCAGTCATCCATTGCGGATACGGGCGTCCACCGATCACGAATCGGGGCCCCTCGACAAGAACTCGACGCCGAGCGACTGCCGAAATTAGGAATGAAGAGTCATCAAATGAGCAAGGTTCTGTGCTCGCACATAGGAAGCGATTTGTTGCGATTATCGCATTGCTTTTTGTATTTTCTCTCAGCCAGGTAAGAGATTGAACGTCTTCATTTGAGGCAACTTCAGTAGTAGAAAGATATTCAACAGGTTCAATCGATACAACAAAGAATCGTGAAATCGACATTGAGAAAAAGCTCAGAAGTATGAATACGGCAAGGGTGTTAATTGCACGAGTCTTTAGCATTATCCAGAAGGCAGTTGCGATTACGCAGGCCACGGCTGTGGGGACTATGAGAAAGCGACCAGAGTTAGTCAGTACTGAAAGGTTTGCGATGTCGTAACTTGCAAGAATCGGAAGGAAAAACGAAATTGAAGCAACGAGCAACAAATTGATCTGAAGTTGTCGAGAAGGCCTATAGTTCTTTAGGGCGACTGCTAATGCCCAGCAGGAAATAGTTGAGCTAAAAACGATAAAAGCTCCTAGAAAATAGAGTTCTCCTGATGCTCCACTTAAGAGGAATCGAAGCGGTCCAACCAATGATCCTCCTATCAGGAATGCAAGAAAATCAGCAGAGCTCTTGTCTCGTACTGTTCCAAGAAAATAGAGCCCGGGAACAATCAGCGCGGCTATAAGAAATACAACGACGGCGAGGGTGGTCATCTTCTCTAGAAGACCAAAGTTCGGAAAGCTGAAGACATTCAATCGTGTACTCAGAACCCGCTTCTCCCATTCGTGGGGTGTGAGAAACATGATGTAGGCACACACCATCGACATAAGGGTTGCACCAAGCAGGATGAAATGCTCCCTGCGACGAGATGATTTGACGATTACTTGTTGTGTGACGAGTCCAAATAGTCCGAACAAGAGGGGCACACCGTATGGCGCTTTTGATACAAGAACAACAACTGCAACTATCGGCAGGACGATGTAGGAGAGAGGCAACGAACCCTTTAGGTGAAACAGAAGTAGAAAGATGAAAAGTAGAACCCAGATGAATGAGACAAAATTCGAGGTATTGAAGAGTGTGAAGAATCGGTGAGGCTCAATTGACGAAGATGTTCCAAAGAGCGCGATTACCAGAAGGTATCCGAGCGAATCGGATTTAACTAAGAGTCTGGAAATACCGAAACCAATTCCTGCAATGGCTACAGCAACGAATACTGGTGCGCTATGAAGGGTGACGACGAATGGCTCTGGTTGAGCTACCCGATCGACTAGACCAGTCCAGGCCATCGAAAACCAGTGGTACCGGATACTGGTTCCAATCGAAGCCGCGTAGTCAAATATTCCAAAATGCGACAAAGAGAAGCTCAGGCTTTCGCTAAACACAAGATCATCACTACCAGTGAAGAGCGGCTTGAGCATTCGAGTGCCGTACTGATTGTTGGAACGTGTGAATAATCCAATGATCACAATTCCGACTGGAACAAGTGTGAGGAGACCAAGAGTTGCAGCTTGATTCAGACGCCGAGTCATGCGCCGAAGTAATAAGCCGATGCCGAGAAGGAAGATGACTAGTGCTCCTGATTCTCGCAAGTCGCCGTAGAGCAACGGAATCGGGAGCAAGAGAAATGGAATGAACGAAAAATCAGCGGACTGCGTTGAAAACATGGTGCGCCCGTTCTTGCAGAGACGATGTGCAAGGAGACCAATAATGAGTGGTAAAAGCCACGAAAAATCACTAATGGGGCTTTTTATGAATAACTGATCAGCGATTGTTGAAAGGGCAGTTCCAAGAGCCAAACCAGCCGCAAGAGAAGTGATGAATTCAAGTTCTGCGTATCTTGAAATGATCCGTAAGGCGATCAGACCACTAATGCACTGCACTCCAATGACACAAGTAGTCACAACCGCATCGCGGATTGAAACGCCACCAAGCACTTGAAATGCCAACACTGAGACAACGAGGGAACTCATCCCAACGATTGGTTCGTAGCGAGTAACGATCAGGCTGGGCGCAGTAATAACTGATACTCTACGACTGCTGTCTCCGTCACTAAAGGATTCCTCCGTGAATAGTCCTGCTGCAGACTTTGATCGATTTGCACAAACTTACCGCAAGGAGATTTCCGATGCTCTTGGAGTCTTTGGCAGTAGTGCCGATTATTTCGCTGAATACAAGGTTGAATTGACAAGATCGAAGTTGGGCAGAGAACCCCAAGCTATTCTTGATTTTGGTTGCGGTGTTGGGGAATCAATTCCATATTTCGCCAAGCGATTTCGTAATTCTGAAATATCGGGATTTGATGTTTCTGTCGAGTCGATAAATGAACTGAGCTCTAGGTTTCCAAATGTCAAGGTCTACTCCGAGATGGAAGCGATCAAGAAGCAGTTCGACTTAGTGTTTGTCTCCAATGTTCTTCACCATATTGATCCACGTGAGCGATATGAGCGACTGCAAGATCTTTGGAACCTTGTCAGTCCCGGAGGATCCTTGTTCGTATTCGAACACAACCCTTTTAATCCACTGACTCAACGAATAGTCTCAAATTGTGCGCTAGACGAAGGCGTTGTCCTTTTGTCTTCACGCGAATTGAGATCCTTGCTGAGGATCAGTTTTGGGCCACAACAAACCAAGCGCGGCTATTGCTTGTTTGTCCCGCCAGTGCTGAGACGACTATCTATTCTCGAGAGATATCTTGACTGGTTGCCACTTGGTGGGCAACATTACGCCTCAGTTACGAAGTCGAACTGACTCGACCGATAGCAAGAATGTTCTTGCCGATCACCCGTTTTCCTAATATGCGAGTAATTACAGTTGAAATGGGAAGCACCACATTGTCATATAAGAACACGGATGATGACTCCGCTGATCGAATCTTGAGCAGACGGTACGTTAGCCAATACAGGAAAGCTCCGAACTGATCGTGGTATTCCAGTCGTTCAACCTCAAAACCAGACCTTACCAATAGCGCACGAATTTCACGACGTGTGTACCGCCGGTAATGGCAAGAGGTTCCGTCAAGCGAAGAATAGAGAAATGGTAATGCGGGGGAGAAGATAATTACTTTTCCTCCTGGCTCCAAGACTCGAGAAACGAGACGAAGTTCAGACTCGTCATCTTCGATGTGCTCAAGAACATTGACATACACGGCACTTGTAAATCTTGCAGACATTTGATCTTCGGTGAGGTTCAAAACTGAAGAATTTGAAACTGAAACCGACGCCTCTGTCGAGAATTCTGAAGAAAGTTGCGTAAAGAGTTGAGTATCCGGTTCGAGTGCAGTTACATGGGCACCGGATTCGGCCATGACTCGCGTATTTTGACCAAGTCCAGCGCCAACCTCAAGCACTCGTGGGCCGAGATCTGACAGAAACAGTCCACACCACCTTCTCGCAGTTCGGGGGCTCGAAGCTAGGTGCTCCAGCACGGAAGTCGCTTGGTATCCATCAAAGTTGGTGATTCCCTCTATTGGCTCTACACCAGCAAATGGGAATGATTCTCGCCGAGCGATCATCTTCTTGCGAGCTCGGATACGGGGAAGGTCGCGAATCGCATCTTTCATCTGCTTGGCCTTGAGTTTTGAAATACCTGCAATGCGAGGGCGGAACCGAATTGGGACTTCGACGATTTTAAATTTCATCGCACTTGCTACGGCGGCAATCATCGGAATAAAGGCATAGCCGTCATAGCCCATAGTTTCACGGAGGCAGTGCGCAACGGTGGACTTGCTGTACACCCTGAAACTTGTTGTTGGATCTTTGATAGACCATGGCACCGAAGTACTTCTCAGCAGGAATGAACTCAGTTTTGAAATAGACGTTCGAAACAATCCAAGTCCATACGCCTCACCTCCGCGTATCCACCGTGAGCCGATTGTGAGGTCTGCATTTGTGGCAAGGTGAATTCTTAGGAGATCAGGTATCTGCCGGGCATCGTGCTGACCGTCAGCGTCAAGGTTCACGACGACCTCGCATTGGAGTTCGTCTATCGCGTAGCGAAGGCCCTGAGAGATAGCAGCTCCGAGACCGCTACCGGAACCCTTGAGAACAGAGATTTCGATCGACCATTGTTCCGCGCATCGCGCTGAAATCTCTCTGATGGAGTTGTCAGAACTGTCATCAACGATGAGAACGGAGAAGTTGTGACCAAATCGGGCAAGGATGTCTACTGATTCACAGATTTCTTCAAGAACGGGCGTTATCGATCGCTCTTCATCGAGAGTTTCGAGGAGGATCGCACCTTTCGTTCGGAGCGGTGAAAGTCGGGCGTCAAACTCCTGGGTTCGAGCGGAACTATTCACAGCAGTGAGATTAGACGATTGATACCCGAGCTGCTTGAGCAGCCAAAGTGACTTTGGCTTACCAACGAATGAGATTCAATGTAGCTATTGCCGGGACACGCAGGAGCTGTTTGGAGTATGCGGCGATTGTTCCGATGACCTTCAAATATCGAGGCACAATGTGCGGATGTCGTTTGTCAACTGAATGAAATAACTCGATTGTTTCTCTTGCTTGGCTCGTCCGGAGTTGATGTGACCACGAACGGTCACCAACTCGGAACGCAACAAGAGTTCTATTGGTGAATACCGCAGGGCCAAATTCGAGAAATCGAATCCACATGTCGACATCAATGACGTAATTGCCGACGAATCCACCTGCCTCGACAAAGGTTTTCCGATCAAAGAGAGTGGCGACAGGTTCGCCGATCGGGTTGGAACCCGACCTAATGATTCGGGGGAGGAGGTCCTTCAGTTCATATTCGGCGGCAGAAAGGTTCAATCCGTGGTCCTTGAAGAGGATTCTTCCGTATTGAGAAATCACGTCTCGACGTGAAAAACAAATGAGAGCATCAGATGAGGAGATAGCTGCAACCTCAGTTTCTAGGCACCTCGGATAGAGAACGTCGTCTTGGCCCATAACCTTGACATACTTACCAATCGAGCCATGAACTGAACGATTCCAATTCGCAGAAGCGGTTGTTCTCGTGGTCGGTTCAAGCACCCTGACGCGCCCATCAGCAAGCGACTCAACAACTTGAATCGTGGAATCTATTGAACCGTCGTCTGAAATGACAACTTCAAAGTTCTTATATGTCTGGTTCAGCACGCTCTTCAACGCTTGTCGAATAGTGGCTTCGCCATTAAACGTTGGGATACAAACCGAAATCAGTGGACTTTGCGTCATTCCTCAGCGAATCTACTATGCGTCAGGAATCACGAAAAGCGATAGAGTTGGGCGTCGAGTTCAAGTCACAATTACCTCATCAAGGAAAGAACTCTGTGCATCAGATTTCGATAGTGGTACCGGTATACCGAGGTTCAGAGTCAATTGGCGCCTTAGTAGCCGAAATTGAACCGTTGTTGAGCCCGACACGAACATCCAGGGGAAACCAATTCTCCGTGGTTGAAGTGGTTCTTGTCGACGATTGTGGCCCAGACAACTCGCGTTCGGAGATTGCCCGACTTGCGGAGAAATTCAGTTTTGTGAAACCGGTCTGGCTTTCCAGGAACTATGGACAACACGCAGCGACACTTGCTGGAATGTCGTCCACAACTGGGCATTGGATCCTGACGATCGATGAGGACGGACAGCACAATCCAACGCTTATCGGAGAACTGCTTGACCAGGCGCTATCGGATAAGGCGCAACTCTGTTACGCAAGAGCGAGCAACAAGCCTCCCCATGGCTTTGTACGAAATACACTTTCTCGACTGGCAAAGCGTTTTGCCGCGGCATTTATTGGATCCCGACAACCACTTAACTTCTCAAGTTTCCGATTAGTACTAGGAGATATCGGGCGAAGTGTTGCAGCATACGCGGGGGAGGCCGTTTACCTTGATGTTGCATTAGGTTGGATTACAGAACGAACATCAATTGTCTATGTTGAATTTCGAAAAGAATTACGTGAAGTCTCTGGCTACACACTCAAGACCCTTCTTGGTCACTCCTGGAAGCTTCTTCTTAGTAGCGGGACAAGACCGCTAAGACTTGTCAGTGGGCTTGGAGTTGGTACTGCGATTATCGGTGGGGCACTCGCCGTCTATGTGACCATTCGGCGGATCTTCTACGATATTGAGATAGCGGGATGGGCATCCGTCCTTGTCATCATGCTCGTAGTCGGTGGTGTAACTCTTCTCTCTCTCGGAGTTATCGCTGAGTATCTTGGACTTGTTGTAAGAACAGCTTTTGGAAAACCCACGTATGTTGCGGTGCGTAATCCACACAAGTCCCCGCACTACGGGATAACAGAGGAGAAGCCCTGAGAGAACTCCTTGTTATCGGAAGTCGAGGGATGATCGGCCAGAATTTGATCGAACAAGCAAGGGGCGTGGCACGCTTACCCTTAAGTAGTGCCACCTTCACCTGGAATGACAATTCGAGATTCCAACAGCAAATCAGGAGTGAACTCAGACAATTCATCTCTCGGGCGAATGATCGGTGGACAATTGCGTGGTGTGCGGGAACAAGTCATTTCGCATCATCAGAGGAACAGATCAGGAATGAGCAGCGCAACTTTCAAGCCTTTGTTGACGAACTGCGACTTGCATCATCAAACTTTGATCCTCGACAAGGACGAGTTGTCTATACCTCATCTGCCGGAGCGGTGTATTCAGGCTCGACCGATCGAATTATCTCGGAAGAAACTGTCTGTAAGACAGATTTGCCGTACGGCAATCAAAAACTCGCCCAGGAATGCTTACTTCGAGAATTAGCTTCTGAATTTTCACTAAGGACAGTTATTGCTCGAATTTCAACTGTGTACGGACCCCATCAGAATCTTTCAAAACCGCAAGGCTTAATCTCCAGAATTTGTCTTGCAATGATCAAGCGAGAACCAATTCCTATTTACGTTGGACTTGAAACATCACGGAACTACATCTATTCAGCTGACGTTGGTCGAATCCTTGCACGCATGGCAGTGTTTCCGGATGGCGACGTCGGTAGTGAGAGCAACCCGATACTGGTGAAAAATGTAGTGAGTCCCCAAAGTCTCTCAGTCGCTCAGATTCTGAGAGCGGTCGAATCTGTTTTCAAGCGAAGGCCCCAATTTTCTCTTCGTATAGATGATCGCGCAGCCAATTATCGGAAACAGTTCAATATCTGCTCAGGGGTAGGACCAACGCTGGACGACATCACATTCACTCAATTTGAAGCTGGGCTAAATGCCGTACGTCAGTCGATTCTTGGAAGAATGCAATCAGGACTCATTCGGATCTAGAGAGATTCCAGGTGGAGAATGAGGGCATCCTCATTCTCGAAGAGAACTTTCGCCCAGGGCTCCCAATTTCTGACGGTTGTGCCGCTCTTCTGCACAAATACCCAACTGACACCAAGTGAGGTCAGCCGACGAGAACTTTCTGCGGAGGGTTGATTGATGAAATTCAATGTTGTTGATACGCGATCTTGAACCCAATCCGGATACAAGTTCGAGGTGACGAATGGAGTTGGGACCAGAAATCGTGGACCTTCAATGAGTGATCTTCGCTCTGAAATTGCACTGATCAAATGAGAAGAACCAGAATTTGGATCACCGTTCGGACACACGAGCGTCTCAGGGCACAAATATCGATTCGACGCGAAGATCTCATCATTCGAGGAATTCATTCTCAGCCAAAGCGCCGCCTCAATGTCCGAAGATGGCGCGTTCAATTCATTAACGGTGTGATTTCCAATGAGCTGGCGAATTCCAGTTTCAAACTGTGAGAAATTGATTGATACGAGTAGTGCGGAAGTGACAAGAATTGCGAGTCTTCTATGCTGTAGTGATCTGATCCTGAGTGATCTCACAGTCCAGAAAACAAGTGCAATTACAGAAGCGAAGATGAATTGAACAATCAGCCCAAGATTCGTTGTCAGATTCCCAGATTCAAGCCATTCATGACGCTTAATAATGACGTTCAATAAGGCAAGAAGGATGCCTAAGCCACACCCCACAATTCCGATGGGACGAAGGGCTCTCAGATTGCTTGAGCCAAGTGAATGGATTGTTATCGGAATAGAAAGTGACGAAACTGCAAGAGAAGAACTGACGAAGTATGTAGTAGAACCAGTTCCATTGAGGAGAAACGAAAGAAAACCAGCAATTGAGGCACCAAGTAAGAGGAATGCAAATGGCCGATTCTTTGTGGTGTTTCGGATCACGTAAATAGTGGAAAGAACATGTGCGGAGACGAGCGCAAGAATCGCAACAAATGAGAGCGCAAGACCGATGATTGACGGATTACCTGACTCGAGAGGAAACGGAAAGAGATTTCGTAACGATTCAAAGCTGAATGAAAAAGCTGAACCGTAAGTTTCACCACGGACAAAAAGTAAGTAGGTGGTCAGCATTGCAACGGCACTCACCGCTGTAAACGCAGTTACTTTCCGCCTACTTGTTTCTCGAAGTACGAGGGTCGATATCCAGGAAACACCGATGCCAATTCCTACAACTACGGCGTAAGGTGCCTTTCCAAGGAATAGAAAGACGCTAAGAACGAAAACGAGCACCAACTTGGCTTGATTTGTTGAGTCAAGGTTTTCAAGAAAGACTAAGACAAGGGCAAACAACCAGATGTACGGCACAAAGTTTGTTGTGTTGAGCACTGGAAGAAAATCAAGAGTTGTGAATGGCGATGCAAAAAGTAGAAGGGCAAAGGGTGCGAGGAGGCCGAGGACGCTGTTCTCGAGCAATTTACGAGAAATCGAAAGAAGAAGGCACGCAAGCACGATCGAGCCAAAGACTGGCATCCCGTGCAAGGTCATGATCCAAGAGTCAACGCCAGAGATCCAAGAAGCTTGTCCAGTCCATCCAAGAGATAGCCAGTGATACCGAATTGGCTGCCCGATCGCGGCCGTGTTCTCATTGATTCCCCAAGAGACAAGGGAATTGGCCATTTGTTCGCTGAAAATGTAGTCATCGGTTCCACTAAACAAAGGGAAAAGCATTGGGTAATTTGGGCTAAGCGAATTGATCACAGTTCGACATCCGACAGTAAGGGGAACTGAAAGCGCAGCTACTACAGCTGCTCGCTTCCACCAATTCCCGATGCCTCTCGTGACGAAGGTAAGAATTCCAAAAAGTGCGGCTACCACCACCAACGAAGGCGTATTTCGAGCAAGAAATAGCAAGGAAAAGGTAGCGACAACTGAAAACTCGCCTCTCGTGAACCGAACTTCTCTTAGTCGCAAACCTTTGGAGGGCAAACTTCGATTAACCGCGCCAAATACCAAAGCGATTGGAATCCAAACAATGGAGATCCACTTCTGATCATGGGCAAGTACTCCAAGGAAGCCTGAAAGGCCGAAGCCAATGGCCCCACCAATGCCAACTGCCGTGGTCGCGCTCGTAGCGTCGTACCCGCCAAATATTCGGTAGATGGTATAACCGCCAACTATCTGGAGTGAGGCAACTGCTACAAGAATCAGCGCCGACGTGGGGCTCACATGACGAGCGAGGAATACTGCAACAGAAAATAAAGCCAGTCCAGCCAACGCCGTCAATTTGGGCGTGTGGCCGACTCCATTAGGTGTTGTCATCAAATATCAAGTCGCAGTATTTCGTACGAGATAGATCTGAAGTATGCCTGACTTGTCGGAGGCCAGAAACTGAAGGTTGGTACAAGGAACCGGTGACGCATAAACGAGAACGATTTTTGGTTGAATTCGGCCAATTGGTGCACAGCCCATTTGCTCAAAATAGTCCCCAAATCGCATATGTTCTGGACCACTGACGCCCATGACATTGTGAATTCCCGTAATCATTTGGACGGTGTTCCCCATATAGCCGAAGTACCCAACGTCATCGAGATCTCCTTGATACGAGAAAGCGAAACCTTCAATCGCTTCGAGCCAGGCCCCTGGATGATGAAGAGTTCCTTGTTGCCTCAGGATGTTAGGAGTCCAGCCATCTGCGGGGGCCCGACCAGGCGTTGAAGACCAATCAGGATGACGTGCATGGCCGAGAACCCGTTTTGCTTCATCTATCGGGTTTGGTACTTGGATAATTGATGCAATTGGCAAACTCAAGACAAGTAGTAGCGGTGCGATGCGTAGGAGTTGACGAAATGTCGCTGTCCCAGAGCTCCAACTCTCGTTTCCAAAAACGACGATTCCGATGAGCATGAAGTTGACGATCATTGGAATGAGCAGCTGTTGTGTAGCAAAAGGAATGATTGGCCGCACTGCAAACATCATCAGGAGGGCGAGCGTCCACAGCCCCGACTGCAGAAGCGCAACGTTGAGCGCAGCTGTCCTTCTTGCGTTCAAGTTTGTTCGTGCTGCTTTCGATCTGGTAATCCCGAGGGCAAGGGCGGCTACAGCACTTACGAAGACGAGGAGATGTGGGCCAAATTTGGCCATTTCATAGAAATAAAGGTCGCCCCGCTGACCAAGAAGCACGAGGGACGAGTACATCCTGATATCAAACCCGCGTCCAGCAACCAGAAGAATTAATACATAAATGAAGAGGAATCCGAAGAACCCAGCGAAGTAGCGGCGGAGGACCGCACTATCAATTTGCTCGGTCAATCTGGCCGTCAGGAGTGAAAGAAGAGTCGCGACTACAAATGAAAAACAGAAATCCGCGTTGTTCAGCAGTGTGACAGAACTCGCAACTCCAAATATGGCGACCCAAGGAATTCTTGTTGGTCGAGGAAGGGAGGTTAATGCAATCGCACCGAGCGCAGTTGTGAAGTAGGGGAAGAAGAAGCGGCCAAAGGTGCTGAATCCAGAAAGAATTGTTGAGGAGCCATTCATTGGGCCGGAAATTCCCATGAGGGGAATAACCATAAGTGGGAGTATGAACAAGGGAGCACGGGGTTCAATTCTTTTCACCGTCAGTGCGATCAAGATTGGGATGCTGATGAAGAAGATATTCGCAAAAGAAATCACAATTGCCATCAGAGCTGATGCACTAAGTCCAATGTTTGCGAGAGGGGCGATAATCCAGCCAAACATTGCGGTATACGTCGGCATATATGTCGAATGTGGCAACTGGCCACTTATCGGTGCGAGCATTTCATCAAGTACGTGGTAGGTGGTGTCGTTGATGTTGATGATTCCACCTGGAGTTTGGATAAAGGTCGGAAGATACAAGAAGTAGCCAATGAGGCAAAGTGCGTAAGCCAACTTCCTCCCAAGATCAAAGAGTCGGGTTGGGCGTGAAATGCGTGCGAGTGAAAAATGGAATACAACAAGAAGGACAGATATAAGAGTGACCCAAGGCCCGAATCCTTCCCAAAGTTCATTTGGAATGTCGTTGAATGGAACTGTTATCGCAATAGAACTCAACACAATTAGGACTACAACAGGTTCAACTATCAAACCTCGATTCAAATCGGCAAAAGCGACTTTGTTGGAAGGGCTCTGAAAGCGCGACAGAAAAAGTGCGATTATTCCAAAGAGTGGTGGCAATGCAAGTTGAAGAATTTTTCCAACAAGAATTGACTCAGGAAACATCTCGCGGGTAGCAAGAACGATCTGTACGCTGACAAAGGTCGCGATCGTTGCCAGAGAAAGTAGTCGAATAGCTTGAGGTGAATCGTTTGTAAACTTAAGATTCAGTTGGCTACTCACACTTGAATTGTATTCCTGTACGCTCCTTCAAGGCATCCACGAAAGATTGAACTCGTTGTCCAAACAACCATTGGGATATTCGCTGAAGGATGTAGGTCGATTCTTCGTAGGGCGCAGGGTATTCATCGTGCTCGTCTCTACCCATCTTCTGTTAGGAGTGATGCGAGCTCCAGCTGTTTTGATTGGTGGCAGATTCTGGGCGGAGGAAGGATCGATCATGTGGTCACATGCTCGATCGAGTGACGCACTTGATTCAATTTTTTTTAATCCTGGCGGTGGTTACCTCAACCTCTATGCAAACCTGACTACGTATGTTGCATCTCTTCTCGAACCAGAAGCAGCGCCATTTTTCACAGCGTGGACCTCATTTATGCTTGCGTTGTTGCCGGCAGCGGTGATAGTCGGACTTCCACTCCGAATCTCAATATCAGCGACATGGAAGACACTAATTAGTTTTGGCCTTCTGTTTCTTCCGGCTGTAACCGAGCCGGACATTTTCGCAAACTCGCTTCAGATGCAAGTTCATTTTGGCGTGTTTGCGGCGACACTATTGCTTGTTGACTTTTCTAAGTTGAACAGAATCACCTTGCTGATTTTGTCGCCACTGTTTCTTATTGCAGCACTATCTGGGGCACACGCAGCCGTTATCGGGTCGGTGATGTTTCTTACTTCGGTGATTTCCCAATTGCTCTGTAGAACTAGTCCCGAAAGGGCGAAGCCTCGTGATTTGAACACTTTGATGGCTGGGTCTGCATTTGTTTTCGGATCAATTATACAAGCAGCGATTTTTCTCATAAATCGTTCATCACTGCCCGAAGATGTAACGCACCACCGTGGCCACGTCCCAAGTCCATTTGCTACTGCAACATACGTAGTGAGCAACTTCTCAACTATTTTTTCGGGGCGACTTCTTACCGAGCAAATTCTTGAACGCTCCGCATTTTGGATACTTGGATCTATCTCGCTGCTTCTCGTAGGAACGCTCTTAGCCGTGTTCGCATATTCGATGCACGTGTCACTGAAAAAAAATAGCGCGGCTCGAGAGATGACTTTGAATTGTCGTTTGAGTTATCTGTTTTCTGAGGTCCGAGTTCAGCTTGTAATTGCCTATTGCGCTAGCACCTTTATAACTCTCTTTGGATTTGTAAGCCCATTGCCAAACGCGAGATACCAAACAGTCTCTTCAGTCCTTCTGTATTTCATTGTGGTTTTCTTTGTTTCAAAATGGGCCGGAAAGATGTTTGCGTCTTTTTTTATGACGACTCTTGGCATTTCTTCAATTTTGGGCCTTGCTTATGATCCTTGGAACTTTCTGACTTGTAGGGAGCCTTGTGTGGAGTGGCTGACACAGACTCGCGAAGTTGACGAAGGATTGCGAACCCGATTCGAGTTTTGGCCGCTCCATGCCTCGCCGCCTTTCGATGCACCATCGTCGCCACCTTCAGGTTGGTGTGACGATTTCAACGCGCTTCTATCGTGGAAGTGCGACGGATAGTCCCCAATGGTTCACTGGGTTTCGAGTGTAAGTGGCAGGCGTCGGTAGATTGACCCCAAATTGCATATGAGCCAAGCTCTTTCTCAGTACAACAAACCCTTCTGATTCCTAGTATGTGAACATGAAGTCGCACTTGGTTCGGGTTTGTATATCGATACTTTCTCGATTAAGGCTCCAATTTCTGAGTTCTGTAGTGACGAGACTTGGTCGATTTGAATCCGGACGAACAGCATCTGCACTGTTAAGTTCACTTTTTGAAGGTAGGCAACTTAAATGGGACAGTGACGGTTTTTGGCGGCTTGACCCAATGCCTAGCGATCAGGATCTTGAGGACTATTACTCCAAGTCCTATTGGGCAAGCCGTTTGGATAGCCAGTCATGGTTGAGGCGTCGAGACATTGATCATTTACTCATGCTGGAACGTTTTATTCGCTGTGTAGGGGAAAGCCCGCAGAAAGTAGCAATGAACTTTGGATCTGGTCATGGGGGTTGCTCCTTCCTCTTTCGAGCTGCTGGGTACGAAGTTTGGAATGTCGACCCTGCGGAAAATGAGATGCCGATATTTCGGCACTCTTTGACGGTTAGTCAAGTGCCGAAAGATCTTGATCTCGTATACGCATCCCACAGTCTTGAACATGTGACCGATCCAGTTGCGACGATGAACGACATCGTTGAACATTTGCGCATTGGTGGTTTGTTTTTCGCCGAAGTACCAAATGCACGACGCTCCGATGAGCTCCTGTTTCGCGAGAGTGGTGCCGTCGAGCCGCCTATTCACCCTCCCCATACCGTCTACTACACAACAGACTTCTTTAGAGGGCTCGGATTAAAGACGCTGATTCTCGACACCTTCTCGTATTCACCTGGACCGTTTGCAGTTGGCACTGAGTCAGATGATGCTGAAGTCATCAGATATCTTGGTCAAAAAGTGGTGTGATTTTGATTAGCCATTTGGGACACGAATAGAAATTTGGAAGAAGCAATCACAACAACTCTCGGTTGGAGTTTTCAGCACCCCGTCGGAGCCACTTGGCACGTTCGTAGTTTCGGTCAGAAATTGCTCTGTTGGAACGAGAAGTCAGAATTGAAAACTCTATGAACGTAGTAGTCGTCGCGAACCAAGCAGAATCAGATGGCGGACTTGTCGTTGAGTACCTCAGGGAGTTGACCCTGACATTCAGCTACCTTCCGCGTGAGGCTCCCAGGACATGGTCCGGTATCGAGAAAACTGATCTTTTCATTCATCTCGGCTCAAGTTGGTCGGTCTACTGGGACTCTGTTCGATCGCATGTTGATGCCG
>VFQS010001996.1_pt1 | contig 17529 bp, 17 predicted proteins | sample 3512361 | NCBI WGS metagenome assembly VFQS01 (sample SAMN10412375, study PRJNA504923) | tailings metagenome | isolation source: Relicate 1 Philex TSF3 active mining | place: Philippines
AAATCAGGATCATGCGCTGGGAGAAAGTAAGGCATCTTGCCTACCCGATTCGACTCAGTGTATTTGTCAATGAGCAACAGGTCCCCGAGGAGTTGGAGCTCGATGAGGATGATCCTACCGCTTGGCATGCAGTTGTTCTGGATCATGGCAAAGCGATTGCAACAGGTCGCTTACTAAGGAGTGGCAAGATTGGGCGTTTGGCGGTACTGAAAGAGTATCGCGGTCTGGGTCTTGGAGGTGGGCTCCTAAAGACTTTGGTGTCTTATGGCCATCAAGAGGGAATCAACCAATTCTTCTTGCATGCTCAGACTTCAGCCATTGGCTTTTATGAGCGACATGGCTTTAAAGCAATCGGCCCCGTATTTAACGAGGCCGGTATTGATCACATCAAAATGATGTTTGAACCAACTTAAAAGTATTTTTTAATCTCGTCCTCATCCTTGGAACGAAACCAAGCCTGATAAAAAAGAATCAGAAAGCCAATTGCAAAGTACATGACGTTTTGGGTGGCGACGAACGCAATAATCCCCCCAATGGTGGCAAAAATACCCAATAAACTCCAAAAAATAGACATAGTAATCTCCCTGTTACGCTATTTTATTCGGTTTTAGGAAAGGTGATTTCGAAAGCGGCACCCTCATGATACTCGGAGTCAAAGCGGATTTTTCCCCCATGCCGACCGATGATGTACTCACATAACCAGAGTCCAAGACCCATCCCCTCGCGTTTCGTACCCGAAAATAGATCAAACAAGGATTGAGCCTGATCGCGAGGCACCCCTGGCCCGTTATCTTCGCAACGAATCATGATTTGCTGAGCATCCTCCTGTGCAGTAATGCGAATCATCCGATCCGACTGAGTACTCGCTTGCAAGGCCTGAACGGAGTTATTGATTAGATTTAGGAAGATTTGCTGTGCCTCTCCAAAACTCATAGGCATCCAAGTGGAGCTGGAAACATTTACTTTAACGCTGACATTCTTTTCCGAGAGATCTGCTTTTGATAATAAGATGACTGACTCCATGACCTCAGCAACCAAAACTTTTTCTGGAAAGGCATCGTATTTTTCAGAGAAAATTGCTTTCAGGGTCCGAATAATACGAGCAGCTCGCATATTGTCTTTAGCAATATCACCCGCCAGTCGTTGAATGAGTTCGCGATCAACCGTCTCTTCAGCAACTTTCTTTTGTAAATATTCACTATTAATCTGGATAGCGCCTAGGGGCTGATTGATTTCATGGGCGATGGAGGCAGTTAATGCACCGCTCGTACTGCTTTTATTGGCCCTCAAAAGAGATCCTATTAAAGTTTCACGTTCATCCAATAACTTCTTATAGGTTAAATTTTGAGACTCCGTCTGGCGACTATCCATTGCTAACTTCTCAGACCAATAACCCCAGATCGCAATAAACGATAAGGTGTTCATCAGAATCTGACCGAAGGTAAAAATGATAAGTAGTTGCGGTAATTGCTCCATGGCATTAATTGGATGGTCCGACCCCAATAAAACAATGAGTCGCGGGGCTAGGAAGAGCGCTTCACCAATCGCTGCATATTGAAAATACCGTAATTGCTGCAAACCTAAACTGCGATTGACCATGCGGGCTTCTCGAATCTGCCAGGCAAGAATAATGGCGTATGTAGATACGGCGAAAACCGTTCGGGCCTCAAAGGTCCAATGCAGCCGTAAGTACTCAAAGAAAAGACCATAGCAAAGTATTGAAATTCCCAAGGCCCACTTCAAGGACTTGCTGACTGGATGATTAAAAGAATAAAAAAATAAGCCCTGAAGAATTGCCGCTGCATAAAATAAAGCGTTGGCGACCGTAAAGATGGGTGGGACCTTCTGAATGTCATCGGTAAATAAAATGCCAATCGCAAAGAATCCTAAGCCAATGACATTCGATAGTAACGCTCCAATCCAATAGGGATTGGGCTTCGATTTAGAGTCCCCCTGAAGATAATGAAGAATTCCAAAGAGCAATCCAAGTTGAATCGCCGCGAAGATAAAAAAATTGAGTGCGAGTAAAACCTTCATTGCTTTATCGTAATGGCATTACCCGTGTAGTTGATTAACATATTAAATGCTAGAGCTAAATCTTTAATAATGACGATGCACTAAGATCACTTTAGCTCGCGTGATCCCCAGTACTTTTGCATCTCAATAAATAGGAAGGATGCCGACCAGGTAATCAGGATCAGACCGGTGAGTGCTTCAATTCCGGTTAGATAGCGAAGATAACCGTCCACCACAATGTCACCGTACCCCACAGTGGTATACGTGACAAACGATAAATACGCACTATCGAGTAGCAAGCCATGATCAGAGGCTGCACCAATCACACTTCCAAGCGTGGGGAATTGAAGCATGAGGTAATAAGCTAGTGCAAAAATCCAAATCTCAGCAATGTGCGCAATGAAAATCACACCGACTGCGATCAATACCTTATAGCGAGCATGAATATGCTTAATCGCTAGCATGGCACTATTTAGTTTGTACAAAACCTCATAATGAAACACGATCACAAAGAGCGCAATTAGGCTGTTTAGGATGAAGGTAGTGAAAAGTAGCATGCGGAGTTTTTAAGTTGTGGCGGAGAGGGTGGGATTCGAACCCACGGTAGGCTTGCACCTACGCCTGATTTCGAGTCAGGTACATTCGACCACTCTGCCACCTCTCCGACTCAATTTCAATTATACCTAGGCCTCTAGATAGACTGGTATGGCCTTGATTCAGAATGTTGATATCTCGTATAATGTATCTACATTTATAGATATACATTATTCAATGTTTTAGGAGCCTTATATGAATATTCAATTAGCGAAGTGGGGTAACAGTCTTGCCTTGCGCATTCCTCAGCACCTCTTGAAAGAGGCAAATCTTATTGAAGGTGATTTCTTGAATGCTAGTCTTGCTCCTGATGGAACGATTGTGCTACGCACCAAACAGATTGATCGCAAATCACTCATCCATGAACTCCATGAATTCCGCGAGTCGATGCCAATTGGCAAATCGGTCATGAAGCAATTGCGCGAATCTGCTCGTTACTAATTCCATGATTTATATCGATACGAGTGTTTTTGTCGCCCTGTGCACACGCGAGGCCAAGAGCAAATCTGTGGAGGCTTGGTATGAGAAAGCTGGTAGTGACTTGATTAGCTCGGTCTGGACTTTTACTGAGTTTGCCAGCGCCTTGGCAATCAAAGAGCGTACTGGACAAATTACCTATAAACAAAGTCGGGGAGCCTGGGCCCTTTTTGAAAAAATTTGTTCAAATGACGTGGAATTACTTCCAATTAAAGCAAATGCTTTTTACTCAGCGGGTCTTTTTACCCTGGATGCAAAGTCCAACCTTCGCGCGGGCGATGCATTGCATCTATCCGCCGCACGAGAAATGAAGTCAAAATTAATTGTCACTCTCGACAAAGTACTAGCTAAGAACTCAGAGAGAGTAAAGATTAAAGCGCTCGTTCTTTAGGCGATCGAGCGAATCACCTCTAAACCGCCCATGTAAGGCTGTAATACCCTGGGGATCCGGATACTGCCATCGGCTTGCTGATAGTTTTCCAGCAGTGCCACACCGGTTCGCCCCACCGCAAGACCTGAGCCATTGAGGGTGTGTAGTAGCTCGGGTTTGTTTTGACCCGTTTTATAGCGTGCTTGCATCCGTCGGGCCTGAAAGTCCCCCATGTTCGAGCAGGAACTAATTTCCCGATACGCATTTTGTGATGGAATCCATACCTCTAGATCATAGGTCTTGGCACTTCCAAAGCCCATATCGCCGGTGCACAAAAGCATGCGTCGGTACGGCAACTCCAAGAGCTCCAGAATCTTTTCGGCATGCGCAGTCAATTCTTCTAAAGCCTGCATCGATTGATCGGGATGGCTGATGTGCACCAGTTCAACCTTATCAAATTGATGCTGGCGGATCATGCCCCTTACATCGCGACCATGACTACCCGCCTCCGAGCGAAAGCATGGGGTATGAGCTACATACTTGAGTGGCAACTGGTCTGCATGAATGATTTCGTCGCGCACGAGATTGGTGACCGGTACTTCGGCGGTCGGAATGAGATAAAAGTTTTCAATCCGCTCGCCACCATCATCCGGATGCTCCCCGCCCATCTTGCGTGGCACTTTGAATAGATCAGCCTCAAACTTGGGTAGCTGCCCGGTGCCCTGCATCGCTTGCGCACTCACCATATAAGGTGCATAGACCTCTTGATAGCCGTGCTGCTCAGTATGCACATCGAGCATAAATTGCGCGAGCGCCCGATGCAGCTTGGCGGCATTGCCTTTTAAAACGACAAAACGTGCACCACTGATTTTGGATGCTGCATCAAAATCCAGTCCAATCGGCGCACCTAGATCAACGTGATCCTTGGGTGTGAAATCAAATTCTGTTGGTTTACCCCACACCTTGATTTCTTTATTTTCATCGGCCGTCTTGCCAACCGGTACGCTCTCATCCGGTAAGTTCGGGATGTTGAGCATCAAGTCTTTGATCTGATCTTGCAAAATCGATAAACGGGTGGAGTTTTTCTCAAGCGTTTGGTTGACGCTGGCAGACTCAGCAAGTTCCGCATCGGCATTCTCGCCTTTGCCTTTTTTCATACCAATCGCTTTGGCCAATTGATTGCGTTTGGCTTGCAACTCTTCCGTGCCTGCTTGAAGCTGTTTGCGCTCATTCTCAAGTTGAGTAAATAGGTTGGTATCAAGCTCGAACTTGCGCGTGGCTAAGCGCGCCTTGACGCTCTCTAGATCTTTACGAAGCAGTTGGGGGTCCAGCATACGATTCCTTCGGGTTCAAGCCATTAGTTTAGTCGCAAGACCTCGGCGCCCTGCGGGGGCTTAAATTGAAAGCGGCCAACATCCACACTGGGATTGATTTGCATCTGATTAAAAATCACCAACACCATACTGCCAAAGCCATCGGTTAACTCCAAGGCTTTTGGTAGGCCCGCACTCATACCAATCGCGATTTTGGTATACGGCAGATCGCCCTGCCCAGGTTTTGCCTTTGGCTTTAGGTTGACCCACTGCAAATTGGTCTTAGTGCCCGCTTCTTCTAGATCAAACTGCTGATCAAGAGCGGCATCCCCAAAGAGGATGGCAGCCGGTGATGCAGCCAAGGCCTGGCTGGCTGACCGAATCGTTAATTGATTGAGATCTTTATCCCACATCAAGAGTTGTTTGCCATCCATGATGAGTTTTTGCTCATATGGCTTTTGGGTATCCCATACAAAGCGTCCTGGGCGCTGAAAGATAAACTGCCCAGACGTTTGCCGAATCATTTTCGGTTTATCTTGTGGCTCATTGGGCTTGGGGGTTCGCATTTGTTGCTGCACAAACTCGCCTTGGGCAGAGCGCACGGTCTTCACAAACTGTTTCAGCTGCTCAATGCCAGAGGGTGTCGTTGGTTGAGCATGAATCGCATTTGGAACAATCAATGCTGCGACGGCGAAATAGAAAATAAAACGCTTCATTCTTTAGAGTTTGGCTTATTCGCTGGGGCGCACCAAAATCTCGCGATTGCCATTGCCGCCCATCTTCGAGACCAAGCCCGCTTTTTCCATATCCTCTAAGAGGCGCGCGGCGCGGTTATAGCCAATCCGCAAATGCCGCTGCACGAGCGAAATAGAAGCGCGTTTGTTCTCAAGCACAATCGCTACGGCTTGATCGTAAAGAGGGTCGGCTTCACCACCGCCATTACCGCCACCATTTAAGGCATCCATGGTGGACTCATCGGCCCCCTCGAGGACGCCATCGATGTAATTGGCCTCACCCTTCTCTTTGAGCCAGGAAACCACGCGATGCACTTCATCGTCTGACACGAACGCACCGTGCACCCGGATCGGCAAGCCCGTACCGGGCGGCATATACAACATATCGCCCATACCCAATAAGGTCTCGGCACCTTGTTGGTCCAGGATGGTGCGACTATCAACCTTGCTGCTTACCTGGAAGGAAATTCGCGTTGGAATATTTGCTTTAATTAGACCCGTGATGACATCCACGCTCGGGCGTTGGGTTGCCAACACCAAATGAATACCGGCAGCACGGGCCTTTTGCGCAATCCGCGCGATCAACTCTTCAATCTTCTTACCGGAGACCATCATGAGATCGGCGAGCTCATCGATGATCACCACAATAATGGGGGCTTTGTAGAGTGGCTCTGGATCCTCAGGCGTTAAGCTAAAGGGGTTGGTGAGTTTCTCGCCCTTGGCTTCGGCTTCTAAAATCTTTTTATTAAAGCCCGCTAAATTGCGCACACCAAACTTACTCATGAGTTTGTAGCGCCGCTCCATCTCATTGACTGCCCAATTCAGTGCGTTATAGGCTTGCTTCATGTCGGTCACGACTGGGCACAATAAATGAGGTACCTTCTCATAGACCGACATCTCCAGCATCTTGGGATCGATCATGATGAGTCGTACTTCATCGGGCTTGGCTTTGAAGAGGATCGACAAAATCATGGCGTTGATCCCCACCGACTTACCCGCTCCCGTAGTACCCGCTACCAAGCAATGTGGCATCTTCACCAAATCCGCAACCATCGGACTGCCCGAAATATCCTTCCCTAATGCCAAGGTGAGTAAGGAGTGGTTATCGTTATAGACCTGCGAGCTCAAAATCTCGGAGAGGTAGACTGACTGTCGCGTTGGATTGGGTAGCTCAAGCGCCATGCAGGTCTTGCCAGGGATGGTCTCCACCACCCGCAAACTGACCACCCCTAAAGAGCGTGATAGATCACGTGAGAGGTTCACGATTTGACTGCCTTTCACACCCACCGCTGGTTCAATCTCATAACGCGTCACCACTGGTCCTGGGTAGGCCGCAATCACTTTAGCTTGCACCCCAAAATCATCGAGCTTGCGCTCAATCAAGCGGGAGGTGAACTCCAAGGTCTCGGCTGAAATCGTTTCTTTTGCCTCAGGAACTGGATCAAGAAGCGAGAGTGGGGGCAACTCCGAGTCCGGGATTTCGACAAAGAGTGGTTGTTGCTTCTCACGCTCAACCCGCTCGCTCTTCACAATCTTTAAGGGCTGATTAAAGATTTGGACCTTGGGTGCGACCTCTTCCCGAATCCGCACTTCCTCGACATGCTCTTCACGCTCAACCGCAGCCTGCTCACCAATCTTTTGATCCTCTTGCTCCTCGCGCTTCTCACGTAAGCGCCGAATACCGAGTTCAATATAGCGCCCGACTTGCTCAGAAAGCGTGAGCCACGAGAAATGCAAAAAGAGGGAGAGACCGGCTGCTAACCCAAAGATCAGAATCAGGGTGGCGCCCGTAAAGCCAAAGGCCATTTGTAGCGGATCACCAATTACTTCGCCCAAGATGCCACCGGGTGGTCTCGGTAGCTCCCATTGCAAGGAATGCATCCGAATCGACTCAAGTCCCATGCTGCAGGTCAAGGTCAAGGCAAAGCCCAACCAGCGGGTCCAAAAGGACTCAGGTCTAGCCTCTGGATCAACCGGTAATGGCACGCTCCACAGCTCACGCCAACCCTGATACACGCGCCGACCAAATAATACGACCCACCAAAATGCCGAGACGCCAAAAATGTAGAGCATCAAATCGGCAGTCCACGCGCCAATGCGCCCACCAATATTTTTAGGAACCTCAAAACTAGCATGCGACCAGGCTGGATCCGATTTGGTGTAGGTGATCAGAACCGCAAATAAGCCAAGGCAGATGGCAAGCATCAACATCCAGCGCACTTCAGCGATTAAGCGAGACATCTTGCCAGTGCCGCCCTCAGGAGGCAGCGGGGTTTTAATGGGTGGAAGCGAGCTACGGGCCATGTTCATCCGATTGTAAACAAGCCTTGGCCTTCGAACTCTATAATTTGGGGATGACGACAACGACCAAACACTCCAAAGTGCTGATCCTGGGTTCCGGCCCAGCCGGCTATACCGCTGCGGTCTATGCCGCCCGCGCCAACCTCAAGCCCACCCTAATTACCGGGCTCGCCCAAGGCGGCCAGCTCATGACCACCACCGATGTGGAAAACTGGCCAGCAGACCCCAATGGCGTTCAGGGACCTGAACTCATGGATCGCTTCCTAAAGCATGCCGAGCACTTTAATACCGAGATCATTTTTGATCACATACACACGGCGGCCCTCACCGAAAAGCCGATTCGCTTAGTTGGCGACTCAGGCACTTACACCTGTGATGCGCTCATTATCTCCACTGGTGCCTCTGCTCAATACCTTGGGCTCCCCAGTGAGGAGGCGTTCATGGGTCGGGGTGTATCGGGTTGCGCAACCTGCGATGGCTTCTTTTACAAGGGCCAAGATGTGTGCGTAGTCGGTGGCGGTAATACGGCCGTTGAGGAAGCGCTTTACCTCACCGGTATTGCCCGAAAAGTGACGGTCATCCATCGTCGTGACAAATTCCGTGCGGAGCCCATTCTGAATGATCGCTTAATGGCGAAAGTGGCTGAAGGTAAGGTCGAACTCAAACTCAACGCCACCCTCGATGAAGTCTTGGGTGATGAAAAAGGGGTTACGGGCGTGCGCATCAAAAAACAGGATGGCAGAACGGAAGAAATTGCCGTATCGGGCGCCTTCATCGCGATCGGTCACAAACCCAATACCGATTTGTTCGTAGGTCAACTTGATATGAACAATGGCTACATCAAAACGCACTCGGGCTTAGAGGGCAATGCCACGGCAACCAATATCCCCGGTGTTTTTGCAGCTGGTGATGTCCAAGATCACATCTATCGTCAAGCCATTACTAGTGCAGGTACAGGTTGTATGGCAGCGCTCGATGCGCAGCGTTATTTGGAGGCGCTCGACGGCTAAGCTGTCAAAGCAATTAAAGCAAGCTCGGGGGAGCGATCCAGTATCCGTAAAAGTGCTCGGGCAGCTCCCGTAGGTGCTCGCTTGCCTTGCTCCCAGTTGCGGATAGTTTCGAGTGGCACCCCAATTTTTTGAGAAAACTCTAGCTGAGATAAGCCCATTTTCTTTCTAACGCGCGCCGCATATTTTCCAGCATCCCGCATTGCCATGGCATCATCATTTTTCTTATGCCGTGCAATATCAATCTCGGTTGTTGCATCAATTAATTTTCGATTAACTCGCCCGCGAACCTTTTTTCGTGGCGCATTAAGATCAACACTAACTCGAATTTTTTTCATCGACTAAGAGTAGTTCATTGAACTACTATTGTCAAACAAAAAACCCAGAATAAATCTGGGTTCTTTGTTTACTTGGCTCTAATTAACGAACCACAGGCAAGAGCGGCACGATCAAGAGTGCCACGATATTAATGATCTTAATGAGTGGGTTGACTGCTGGGCCAGCAGTATCTTTGTAGGGGTCGCCTACGGTGTCACCCGTCACAGCAGCCTTGTGCGCTTCCGAGCCTTTGCCGCCATAGTTACCCTCTTCAATGTATTTCTTGGCGTTATCCCAAGCACCGCCACCGGTACACATCGAGATTGCGACAAAGAGTCCCGTAATAATCGTACCCATCAAGAGGCCGCCTAGCGCAGCCGGTCCTAAGAAGAGACCCACCAGAATGGGGACCACCACTGGTAAGAGCGAAGGAATAATCATTTCCTTAATCGCTGCCGAGGTGAGCATGTCCACCGCCTTGCCGTACTCGGGCTTTGAAGTTCCTTCCATAATGCCAGGGATGTCTCTGAACTGACGACGCACCTCCTCCACCACAGCACCGGCGCAACGGCCTACTGCCTCCATAGCCATCGCTCCGAAGAGGTAAGGAATCAAGCCGCCAATAAAAAGGCCAATGATCACCATGTGATTGGAGAGATCAAAGGTTACTTGCTGACCAATCTCCTCTAGGGCATGGGTGTAGTCCGCGAATAGCACCAAGGATGCAAGACCCGCTGAGCCAATCGCATAGCCCTTAGTTACTGCCTTCGTAGTATTACCCACCGCATCTAATGGATCAGTAATGTCGCGCACTGAATCCGGTAAACCTGCCATCTCAGCGATGCCACCAGCATTATCGGTAATTGGGCCATAGGCATCAAGTGCCACCACAATCCCAGCAAGTGAGAGCATGGCGGTTGCGGCTACAGCGATACCGTAAAGACCTGCTAGGTAATACGCAGCAAAGATCGCAATGCAAACAAAGATGACTGGGTAAGCTGTGGAGCGCATCGATACGCCTAAGCCTGCAATGATGTTGGTGCCATGACCCTTGGTTGAGGCTTCGGCAATGTGCTTGACGGGTTTGTAATCCGTGCCGGTGTAGTACTCTGTAATCCAAACCAAGCCAGCGGTCAGCAATAGACCGACAATCGATGAGCCAAACAAGCGCCACTGACTACCTGGAATTCCTAAGGCATCGTCGGGAATAATCCACTGCGTGACAAAGTAGAAACCCACTAATGAGATGACGCCCGAGATGATTAAGCCTTTATACAGAGCAGGCATGACATTTTTCATGCCGGGGCTTGCTTTAACAAACGAGCAGCCAATGATTGAGGCAATGATCGAAATGCCGCCAAGGACCAATGGATATACCACCGCTGCAACTGGGGCATTCATCACCATGAGTGCACCCAAGACCATGGTTGCAATTAAGGTCACTGCATAGGTCTCAAATAAGTCGGCTGCCATTCCAGCACAATCGCCCACGTTATCACCCACGTTATCCGCAATCACTGCGGGATTGCGTGGGTCATCCTCAGGAATACCGGCTTCGACTTTACCCACCAAGTCAGCGCCTACGTCCGCACCTTTCGTGAAGATGCCGCCACCGAGACGCGCAAAGATCGAAATTAAGGAAGAGCCAAACGCCAAACCAATTAAGGGATGCAACACATCCGAGAGATCCTGACCACCACCCATTGAGACCAGCAGCATGAAAAACACTCCGACCCCAAGAAGACCCAAACCGACGACGAGCATGCCGGTAATGGCGCCGCCTTTGAAAGCGACATTCAATGCTTGGTTCATGCCTTGAGTGGCTGCTTGCGCAGTACGCACATTCGCGCGCACCGAGACGTTCATGCCAATGAATCCGCAGGCGCCCGATAACACAGCGCCGATCACAAATCCAATCGCGGTTGCCAAATCGAGGAAGACCGCCATCAGGATGGTCAACACCACACCCACAATCGCAATCGTTTTATATTGGCGCGCCAGATAAGCAGCCGCACCCTGCTGAATCGCTTCCGCAATCTCGACCATGCGGGCATTGCCCGTGTCTTGCTTCAAGATCCAGGTGCGCATCACGAAGCCGTAGACCACGGCAATCACACCACATGCTAAGGCAAAATACAGACCTACAGTCACATCACTCATGCTAAATCACTCCTACTTGGTTGAGGATTCAATGTAATTTTGATACGACAATCTAGCGATTGGCTTGCAGGCTTAAAATAGCAAGTTGATCGCTTTCAAAAGTATCCAACAGATTTAGTGATTTGCCACTTTGCTAAGATCAGGGTATCTACTAAGCAGACCGTTTTTTATTTAATTTGGAGCATGTATGAGTCTTGATAACGTCACCCCGGGAAAACGGGTTCCCGAGAACTTTAACGTCATTATTGAAATCCCGATGAACGCCGACCCCATCAAATACGAGGTCGATAAGGAAACCGGGGCAATCTTTGTGGACCGCTTTATGGGTACCGCCATGCATTACCCCTGCAACTATGGTTACATCCCTAAGACCATTGCAGGAGACGGCGATCCAGTCGACGTCTTGGTGATCACACCGTTTCCATTGATCCCTGGCGTGGTGGTCAGCTGCCGTGCGCTGGGTGTTTTACAGATGAACGATGAAGCTGGTGATGACGCCAAGTTATTAGCCGTTCCTGAGGATCGCATTTTATCGATCTATAGCCATTGGGAGAGCTCCGAGGACATCAACCAAATGCGCTTGAATCAGATTCAGCATTTCTTTGAGCATTACAAAGATCTGGAAAAAGGGAAGTGGGTCAAAGTTAAAGGTTGGGGCTCGATTGCCGATGCCCACAAAGAGATTACCGATGGCATGGCCCGCTATCAAAAAGAGAAGGTGTAAGCATGAATCGTGCATGGTGTAGGTTATGAGTCAGCGCACTCATTCCCCCATGCAGATTGCAATGGCGCAACTCAATCCTCTTTTAGGGGATTGCGCTGGTAATGCACAGGCAATTTTTCAGGCGGCGCAAGATGCTCATCAACACGGCGCCAGTCTACTTTTAACTCCAGAGCTTTCTTTAACTGGCTACCCTCCTGAAGATCTGCTACTGCGCCCCGGATTTATTCAAGAAACGTGGACTGTACTTCAGTCTCTATGCAAACAACTTCAAGAGTTGAGTGGACTAACCGTGATTGTGGGCCATCCCTGCGAATCCGATGCGGGCTTGCGTAATGCAGCATCAGTGATTGCGAATGGCAAAGTGATTGCTACTTACTTCAAACACGAATTACCCAATCACGAAGTGTTTGATGAGAAGCGTTATTTTGTGGCAGGTGAAAATGCCTGCGTTTTTGAGCATCATGGTTTAAAACTGGGCGTTTTGTTATGTGAAGACATTTGGCATTCAAAACCAGCGCGTCTAGCCAAGGATGCGGGGGCGCAAATGCTGGTGGTACTCAATGCCTCGCCCTATCATCTGCAAAAAGAACAGACTCGCTACGAACTACTCAAAGAGCAGAGTCAAGCCTGTGGCCTACCCATCCTTTATCTCAATATGGTGGGTGGACAAGACGAACTCGTCTTTGATGGCGGATCCTGCGCTATGAACTCCCATGGCGAACTGGTATTCGCCATGCCGCAGTTTCAAGAGAGCGTCGGATTTATTGAAGTTGCAGCAGGCGAACCACAACGGGGCGTGATTGCTCCTGCATTAACGCTCGAAGCACAAGTGTATGCCGCACTCGTCATGGGAACGCGTGATTATGTCCGCAAGAACCGTTTTCCAGGAGTGATTCTTGGCTTATCGGGTGGCGTAGATTCTGCTTTAGTGCTAGCCATTGCGGTTGACGCACTCGGGTCAGATCAAGTGCGCGCAGTCATGATGCCATCGCCTTACACCGCTGAAATTTCCTGGCTGGATGCCCGTGAGTTGGCAACTAATCTAGGCGTGCAATACGATGAGATTTCGATTCAAGGGCCGGTGATGGCTTTTGAAGATGCATTACGCGTGCAATTTACCAATTTACCGAGCGACACCACGGAAGAAAATATTCAGGCTCGAGTACGCGGCACCATCTTGATGGCCCTCTCCAATAAAACTGGTCGCTTGGTTCTCACCACTGGCAACAAGAGTGAGATGGCCGTTGGCTATTGCACCCTCTACGGTGACATGGCCGGGGGCTTTGCCGTAATTAAAGATATAGCCAAGACCTTGGTTTATCAATTGTGCCGCTATCGTAATCAAATTAAGCCAGTGATCCCCGAGCGGATTCTGACGCGCGCACCATCCGCAGAATTACGCCCCAATCAAACCGATCAAGATAGTCTCCCCCCTTACGAAATTCTGGATGCGATCTTGGCGCGTTATATGGAGCAGAACCAATCCAGCGCCGAGATCATTGCAGCAGGCTACGATTCTGCGGCAGTGCAAAAAATTACACGCCTCATTCAAATCAATGAATACAAGCGTCGTCAGGCACCCCCAGGCGTGCGTATCACGGCACGCGCTTTCGGGCGTGATTGGCGCTACCCGATTACATCAGGCGCCAAACTCTAGCCCTAAAAAAGATGGGGAAATGAGTAAGTCATCATCCTTGAGTATGATTGAGTCTAAGGAGACACTATGAAACTAATCACATCCATCATTAAACCCTTTAAACTTGATGAAGTTCGCGAGGCACTTGCTGAAGTTGGTGTAACAGGCCTCACCGTTACCGAAGTGAAAGGCTTTGGGCGTCAAAAGGGTCATACCGAACTCTATCGTGGCGCTGAATACGTGGTCGATTTTTTGCCCAAGGTGAAGGTTGAAGTGGTCGTTGCGGATAACCTCGTTGAAACCGTCACCGAGTCTATTATCAAAGCAGCGCGCACTGGCAAAATTGGTGATGGCAAAATTTTTGTGAGCCCAGTTGAGCAAGCCATTCGGATTCGGACTGGCGAGGTAGACGACGCTGCAGTTTAAAACGACACTTCCTCCAAGATGATGCTCTTGGAGTTGGGGTTATCAATTTTGACTTTGTACCCCTGAAAAAATAGATCCGTTTGACCTAAGCTAGAGGTCATCACCACAAAGGGGGCTTTTCCATAAAAGGAATACGAGCCCCCTGCCTCTAGGCTCTTTTTCTCCAGTTTGCCGCTTGCGTCTTTTACACAGATCGTTTGGGCACTTCGGCTTTGCACAAAGACCATATTGCCCGCCTTAGTTGCAACCGGAGAGCGATAACTTAAGCTAGTCGCCTCTTCGGCAGGACATCCATCAACAGTCTGAGAGGGCACTCCAGCCACAGCGCTGGTTGTTGGGGCTACTGCAGTAGGTGAACTTTGGTTTACAGGAGGCAATTCCTCTTTTTTCAAATCTCCTGCATTGCCAATCGATTCAGATGGGAGTTTGGCTAGTTCAGCGGGCTTGATCGGCTGCGACTGATTTACATTGAAGATCACAATTCCGATGGCTGCAACTACTGCGGCACCACCAAATACATAGAAACTGGAATTCTTTTTGACTATTGGCTTACTTGTGTCATGAAAACGCTCGAGCTGCTCGGGCTGAGGTTGAGACTTCAAATCGATCGAGGGCTCCTCAGCGCTATTTTTAATTTCACCATCAGAAGTATTTTCGATAGGGCGCGATTCAGATACTTTTGTCTCCTGAACTAAGTCGGGGCCGCAGTCAAATACCTCTTCATGGGCAAGACCCAACTCATCAGCAACACGTTTTGCTGCATTGGCTTTAATTGCTAGAGAATAAAAATGGCTCTTCTCGCCATTTTCAAGCTGCTCAATTTGTTTAATTGAAAAACAAACTTTTGTAGCTAATTCAGAGACAGTGAGTCCTTTGGCTTCGCGAGCCTTTTTGAGAACTCCTCCCCGAACATCTGGAACACGTTTATTCATCACCAAATGCGTCTCGCTTTTTATTTAATTTTTATTATTATTTTTATTAGAATCAATACGTTATATATTTAGCGTAAATTCCATTTATATGACAAATATTACATAAATTCTTATATTTGGCTATTTACTTCAGGGCTAATATTTACTTGGCCAGATTGGCCTCCAAATAGAATTTCACCAAATCCTGCAGGGAGTGGGCTTGCATCTTTTCCATGACCCTGGCTTTGTGGACCTTGATCGTGGCATCGGTCGTACCCAGGCGTTCGGCAATTTCTTTGTTCATAAGGCCCTCCACGAGCAAGGTGCACACCTCTTTTTCTCGAGGAGTCAGCGTATTAAAGTTACGCTTAATTTCCCCATCTTTTAAATTGCGCTTGAGCTGTTTCTGGTCATATTCAAGGGCCTGATCAATGGCCTGCAAGAGCTCATCGATATTAAAGGGCTTAAACAGAAAATCCAGAGCGCCCTTTTTGAGACCCTTGACGATCTGCTGGGGATGGCTTTGGCCACTTAGAAAGACGATGGGGGATTTGCGACCCAACTTCTCCAATCGCTCCATCAAGTCCAGGCCATTAACGTCGGGCATTTGCATATCAAGCACGATCACGGCGGGCGCAACCGGTAATGAGTTTTGCAAAAAAGAGGTGGCACTCTCAAAATCTTGAACGGTATAGCCAACATCGCGCAGCATCCGCGCCAATGAATCCCTCATCGAGTTGTCATCATCGATGAGATAGATGGTGCCGCTTAATCGCGTCATCGCTTATCATTACCTTGAAATTACTTATAGATCAACAATGTAACCCCCCATAACCGAGCTGGCTATTAGCCATGAGGCTAACTTTGCCGGACATCCCTAAAATATCATTTCTATCCCAATCAGTGAATCACAATCCCATGAGAACCTATCTTTGCATTGTTTGCGGCTTTATTTATGACGAATCAGCGGGTCGGCCCGAGGACGGCATTGCACCTGGTACCAAATGGGACGATGTTCCTGCCGACTGGGCCTGCCCCGATTGTGGCGCAGGAAAAGATAGCTTTGAAATGATGGCAATTTAATCGCGGAGACCCAAGTAAATGGCAGACCAAAAACAAGCCCCAAAACGTATGAATGAGCGTTCCCGCATGGTGACCGAAGGGGTTGCGCGTGCACCCAATCGATCGATGTACTACGCGATGGGCTACAAAGAGGAAGATTTTGTCAAACCGATGGTAGGTGTAGCCAATGGCCACTCCACTATTACGCCGTGTAATAGTGGCCTCCAAAAGCTGGCGGATGCCGCGATCGACGCTCTTGAAAAAGCTGGTGCTAAGGCTCAAGTATTTGGCACTCCTACGGTCTCGGACGGTATCGGTATGGGCACCGAGGGCATGAAATACTCCCTGGTCTCACGCGAGGTGATTGCTGACAGTATTGAGGTTTGTGTCAACGGCCTTTGGCAAGACGGCGTAGTGGTGATTGGTGGCTGCGACAAAAATATGCCCGGCGGCATGATTGCCCTGGCGCGTACCAATGTCCCTGGCATCTATGTCTATGGCGGTACGATCAAAGCAGGTCATTACAAAGGTAAAGAGCTCAATATCGTTTCTGCCTTTGAGGCTGTTGGCGAATTTACCTCCGGACGCTTAACCGAGGAAGACCTCAAGGGCGTTGAGCAAAATGCTTGTCCAAGTAGCGGGTCTTGCGGTGGGATGTATACCGCCAATACGATGAGCTCTTCCTTTGAAGCCTTGGGGATGAGCTTGCCCTACTCTTCAACCATGTCTAACGTTGACCAAGAAAAGGTCGATAGCGCAGCCGAATCAGCCCGCGTGTTAGTTCAAGCGATCAAAAGTAATATTCGGCCACGCGACATCATTACCAAAAAATCCCTTGAGAATGCGGTAAGCGTGATTATGGCCGTGGGTGGTTCGACCAATGCTGTCTTGCACTTCTTAGCGATTGCAAGCGCAGCGGAAATTGATTGGACCATCGATGACTTTGAGCGAATCCGCAAACGCGTCCCCGTAATTGCTGATATGAAACCCTCCGGTACCTATTTGGCACCCGATCTACATTTAGCGGGGGGCATTCCGCAGGTCATGAAGATTTTGCTAGACGGCGGCCTGCTCCACGGCGATTGCATGACGATTACCGGTAAAACGATTGCCGAGACTCTAAAGGATGTTCCGTCTCAACCGCGAGCCGATCAGAAGGTCATTCGAACTTTAGATAACCCGCTTTATCCTCAAGGGCACTTAGCGATCCTTAAAGGCAACATCTCGCCTGAGGGTTGTGTCGCCAAAATTACTGGCCTCAAAAATCCATCGATTACAGGTCCAGCACGCGTGTTTAACTCTGAGGATGAGGCTATGGAAGCTATCATGGCCCAAAAGATTAAGCATGGTGATGTGGTTGTGATTCGTTATGAGGGCCCCAAAGGCGGCCCCGGAATGCGAGAAATGTTAGCTCCTACTTCCGCCCTCGTCGGTCAGGGGCTTGGTGAGACCGTCGGACTGATTACCGATGGGCGCTTCT
>VFQS010001997.1_pt1 | contig 17524 bp, 19 predicted proteins | sample 3512361 | NCBI WGS metagenome assembly VFQS01 (sample SAMN10412375, study PRJNA504923) | tailings metagenome | isolation source: Relicate 1 Philex TSF3 active mining | place: Philippines
CCCCAAAACCCCAAAACCCCATGATTAATAAAATTATGTGATTAGAATTTAATCATTATCGTTAGTATTCATTGATTTCTAGCTCCTTGTCTTTTGCAACCTTATTCTTTAAATATATGGCAATACTATCTTGTTGTACTTCTAACTCAACTTGCTATTACTAATCTTCCTTAACCTCTTCCTGGTGAGTGTATTCGTACTTCTTGAGGATCTTCTCTCTTTCTTACTGCGAAGTCTCCTGTTTGCTACTCGTTTTAACCAGTTGATGATTCTGTTGACCCTTGACCACCTTCTTCACTCTCTTCTTATTTTTCTTCTTCATAACCTGCTCCTTGCCTTCTGCCGATTCCTTAATTTCATCGACTTAAACCATGTTGAGAGCTTATGTATGCATATTGGTGTGGTCGATGATAGCTTCCATATTCATATTGTTTTTCTCTTCATCTTTGTGCTGCTAGTCTCGCTCATTCTCCATAATTTCCTTGTTTTCTTCGTCCCTGTCGGCTTGAATCAGCCCTAGCTTTGACTCGGACAGCGGCACATTCCTGTTGTTTTCATTCGTTTGCATCTCACTTTCAGTGGCAAACACGCTCTCAGATGGCACACGCAAATCAGGTTCCTCTTGGTTGCTGTCACTTTTTGACACATAGTTCTTGAATTTTTTGAGCAGAAACACTATCCTCAGGGCCATCTTGCGGAGCTTCTTGAACATATCCCAAGTCAAGAAGATCATTGCCAGACCGATATCGATCACAATAACTGCCGTCAGGATGTATGCTAGAAATCATGTTTATAGTTAGTCAAATTAAGTTACATATGAAGAGGCCCTCCTTTTCACTGTACTCGTGCATGAACAGGATAGAGGTCAAGAAAGCCACCAGAATTGACATCTCGTAGAAGATTGATACAAAATTCAGGTCCCAAGACTCGAACGGCCGCACTGAGATCAAATAGCCCATAGACTAAAAAAGTCACACGGGATAAAAACTTACCATCAAAGATTGAATAATGCAAAGGATTACCTGCATCAACGGGATATCTTAGAGGATGCTCAGTATTGCTGCATACGTGAATCTTCTAAATAAGAAAATGGGTATCCACATTTGCGGTGTCGTCGAATATTTCATGATTTTAGTTGACTCAATTAAAGGAAGGAATTTATCTCTAAATTATGGGGAATGCAGTGACTCAAAACTGTCCATAATTTTAGAAAAAGAGTAAATTGGAGTAACTGCGACTATTCCGAAGATAATCATTGCGAGAACTGATGAAAACATTTAGGCAAAGTTGCTATAATTCAAGCCCAATATTGCAACCCAAATGATTATGCTTAGTTCGAGAAATAACTCAAAGTAGAATTGTAAAGGCACTCCATATGTCATCGATTTGTATATTATCTTGAAGGGTAAACTCACATATTTATTCTTTATTTTTGTTCCCAAGAACATTATTGGATATAATACAAGCATGAAGAGAAAAGCTGCTAGCTTTTGGTAATATCCAGTAGTAATGTAGGTATTTTCAATTCCAAGATCAGAGTACCTTTCATTGTAGGCTTTGTCACTGAGATCATTTAGATTTATTATTTGCTCAAAATATTGCGGAACAAATTGGAAGAAATCAGCGATTGCGAAAGCAAGTAGTTAGAATACAAACTTTGCAAATTAATGGAACTTGATATTTATTAGTGGTATGTAATACACTATTTGAAGCTAATTAATCAAAAACCACATGTGAGTCATCCCATCACCCCTATATGATTGTTAAAATTCCGCAATTTTCTTACATTATAAATCCTACTACCAAATTAGCAATTAAGAATGTTAACATGATGCTTTATAATTTGTCGGCAGCACTTTTGATAGTGAGTTAGGAATCTGATTATTTTTTATAAACAGGCAGTTTTAATGGCTAAAATTCTTTTTGATTGACGACGGAACCATCCCTCGCAATAAAGAGTCCCTTTTCAGTAAAATACGTGTTGATCATCTAGAGATAAATTAAAAGTCAAATTTATTACACATTTGGAATCCTAAGGGATGTTGAAATCGACTTAATAATTGATTTTCAGTGTATCATATCCAGTTCTATCTTTCTCGATTTCAATTGTATACTTAAGATCTGTCTTTTCGCAAGTGCCATTGAGGAATACTTTGATTTTATCCTTGTAATTGCTTGCAAAAACAGGGTTCAATTTAACTTTCTCATCAAACTTTATTCTTAATGCACCTTTTTCTGAGTTAATTTGTGAATCAATCTTCATTTCTACTTCCCCTAGAATGGGCAATATTTTTTGGCAGATATCTTTGGATGTTGGTGAGCCTCCCCTGCATTTATATCCCCTCTCAACTCGGCAACTCGATGAGCAGCCATCCTTGTCTTTACGGTTGCCATCATCGCACTCACTGATCCCCATGTTAAATCCATCCCCACAAACCTCATCACAGTCCTCCTCCTTATCGTTGTATGTAGATTGAAACTTGTCATTTTCACCTGCCACTTCCTGGCATGATATACATTTAAAGATCTTTTAGTCGGTTGTGTTGGCGATTTTGATGTAGGAATAAGAGCATCTCTCCATACAAAATAAGTTCGTAGGGCCACTGCATTCAGAGCACTCTTCGCTGCACTTTTGACAACTCATCTTATCTTGGTCATAGTAGAAACCCTTTTGGCATTTGTTGTTGTCGCAAATAATTCCATCAGTTGTTTTGAATTTAACCAGACCTTTCTCACAAGAAGTGCAATCATATACGTATGGGCCTGTGCAATTTGCACAGTTCTAGCTGCATGGCATGCAAATCTGCTCAAACTAACTGTAAAAAGTCTTTGGCGGACATTCCTTGAAGCACTCTCCCTTCCTCCTATCAAAGAGGAACGTGCTGTTCATACAACCAGGGCAAGTTACTGTAATACCATCACAAAAGCAATAAGCAGGGCAATCTTTGCAAATTCTTGCGCCAGATGGAGTGAAAAATTCGTAGGTTGAGATAGGGCAATATTCCCAACAACTGCCATCAGCGACCGAATAATACTTTTTGACGTCATTATATAAAACGGCTCCTGCCACACAATTTTAACAATTTTAGTTTGTGAATGGACTTGAACACTCTGTGCAATGTTTGTAGCAACTGAGATAGTCATTGTACGTTTTATCATAAGTTATATTCATCCCCTTTGTATCAATGTACACGCACTCTGTGTTAGTCCAGCCAGTGCAATGCCCGATTCTGCCAGGTAATGAGCAGTCTGAATGACACTAGAAATATTCGCAATGGTCTCCGACATATGTGTAGTTTTCTTTATTGCATTACATATACTTAATTGGGTCACTAAATTATATCGAGGTGGTTGGAACAGTTTCTTAATAATGATGCCAAGTCACTGCCTCAACATCAATATATGAGAAGGAATTTTATGTGTCATAAGCATGATTATATAGCCTTGTTCCACTAAATTCATCCATTTTTAAATGAACGATCAAAGAAGGAAAAAGTTTGCTAGTGATACCGATTTTCATCTTGAGCAAAATGGCTTAATGAGGAAGTAATACTTGATAGACTTGGAATTCTTTTAAAAACAGCTAAAATCTGTGCCCTTCGATAGGGCCACTAACTGTGACATTTGTTTCATTGAGTGGTCCCCACTTGAACATGTCGTTGTGGTACATTCTATTCTCGATGACACCGTTATTATCGATAGAAGCTTTAAACTGCTCAAAATCTTGATAAAATAGCCCCCTGTGAACTTCGCAGTAAGTTGTAAGTTTGCTGCATCCAATTGAAATGAATCCCCAACTATCATAGAATTTTGAGAAATCTACTCCTGATATGATTGTTTTAGGGTTAACTGCATCGGTATCCAGTTGGAAAGTTTCGTCTGACCTGATATTAACTTGGTACCTTTTTGACATTTAAAGTGTGAATAAGTTTCTTGAAGGCTAAACTCGAGGATTAGTGAGAGACTTGATACAAATCCACATCATTATTGTAGAGTGAGTCATCAAATCATAAGTATAGTTCTACGCAACTCCTGCACCATTCTTGATTGTAAATTCCAGAGGGGCATAACCCGAACGCATCTTAAGGAATTTTTCTCGGTTTAGGCAGTAACCGCCCTCAGAGAAAACATTTTCTCCCTCACAAATCTCGAGGTTTTCGATGGCAGGAGTGAGTTTTACCCAATAATGTTAGTTATTATTAAATGATGTATCGTTTCCAAATATCTATTCTTTGAGTATATTCCCATACCCATCATTCATTGGCCAATATCCAGCCATTAAAGGATTATGATAAGACAACTAAATAGATCGATAATAACGATGGGCAATGGCAGGACTCAAATAAGTCCTCCATACTCTTAATTCACGGATCGAACCATCAAAAGAGGCACCAAGCCATAGAGTGGCATTATCAACTGTTTCTAAAGGATTTGTCATAAATGGTCTACCACTTTTATATTCTGCAAAGTTGAGATCTTTGATTCCTTCTTGCCTAAGTTCATAGAAATTAGAGATAAAAATCTGCGATTTCTCATATGAGGCTGCTGTAGAGATACATTTCCACTGTCTTTTGTCACCTGCATCAATTTGGAAGGTATTAGTCATGTTTATCTGGAATGGTGTGAAAACAAATTTACTTGTGGCATCAAGATACATTTTAGTCATCTATGTAGGCACACCAAGAAGATAAGAATCGATTGATAGTATTTCGTTTCCACCCATTGGATCTATATTGTACCAGTAATAGCACAACTCAACAGTGAATTCACTATCGAAACGCAACTTATCAGTGATTTTTAAGCCACCATTATTTGAGAATTTTAGAGTCTTATCCCTTGAGAAAGTGTGATGGTAACCCTGACTGTAATGTTTCACATTAACTAGAGGAGAAGGTTGATATATTTGGTTGTCTGTCTCATAGCTCCAGGTAATTTGATCGTCCACAGTTCCTACAACAGATGGTGTTAGCTGCGAAGTCTTTCCATATTTAGAGAGATCGTAAGCATAGTCAGCGAAAGGTTGGGAACTTAGGTCGTAATATGTGAGTAATCTTCCTTCTAGCTATTTTATGTTAAGATTTGCAGATGAACTCCAAATAGATATTTCTTGATTTGAGAATGGAATACCCCAAATTGCTACATCTGCCACTTGGAAAATAGTATGAATAGAAGTTTTTGAGAGATCTATTATGATTTCATCTCCCAAAGATGCTGACATGTTATAATAAAGCATTGTATCCGGGATATTTGCTAGCAATTATCCATCAATATAGTAACTCCAAGTAAAGTTAAAAAGACTTGCAGTCAATTCATGCCAGCTCTACCCCAAATTTTGATTCAGAATTTTTGTCAAGGTAAGATTAGTGAAACCATCTATGCTATATATAGTGAAGTCAAGTGCGCTCTCATTAAAAACAGAGACTTAAAAGATTTTGTTAATCCTGATCAAATCAACTTGAGGTCTCATTAGAGTATTTGTCAAGTTAAGAAACCTAAATCTCTATCTAATTGACCAAGAGTACCTCGTATTAAGTTTGATAGGCTGAATTTTCAAGGTTTACGAAACCTAGTTTCTCATAGTAAAAGCTGATCTTTGCTAGCAATAGCTGTATGCTTGTGTAATTGGAGAGTAATTGAATTTGAGACTCAACCCTTCTGGACAATATTAGACTTTTCTTGGATCTCTATACACTTCGAAAGTGCCTTAGTCCTCAATCCAATTTGGCCAATTCTCCATATTGTGAATATAAAAAGTCTTTCTGTTGATTTACAAGTTCGGGTATGAAGCAAACCTGTCATTGGAGGGCAAGTTGAGTTAAATCATTAACTATGAGTCTAATTTTGGTAGAACTCTTATACCGACATTAGCTATTCTCTTAATCTCAACTTCAGATAGTACCTTGGAAAATATTTGTATCTAACTAATTGCAACAAAGTTATTTTAGTTGACTAACTCATCCCCTAGAATCACAAACTATATTGGATCTACTGTTCTAAATGAGATTCCTGGAGCAAATGTGTAACTGTACACATCTGATGTGCCATCTTCTTTCTGGTTTATGAGTTTGAGTTTCTAGTTTGGCAAATCTACTACGATGAAAAAATATTGGTAGATTCCCGATTGATAGATAGAGGGAGTGTTCAATACTTTAATCAAATCATTCAATGAAGCATCAACCAAGTACATCGTAACTTAATAGAGTTGACCTATTCTACGAAAATCGATGAAATTTTCAATTGAGAATATTCTATTGTTTGAAGCAGTGTCATACTGAGGCATGATTTAAATAGCTATTGTAATCTCAACATCTCTTTGCTGAATCCTATCATTGATTACTGAACCAAGGTCAAAGGTGACTTGTGCTGCCTGTTAAATTAGAGTATTTGGATCTCTTAGATTTTGAATCCAGTCAGATGCTGGAGAACAACCTTTCTATCCACCGACAAAACCAGAAACACAGTTCACGTCAAATTTGCTCTTGTCTACAGTATATTTAATGAAATCCTTTCCAGCTATTGTTTGAGTGTACTTATCATGATAGAGCCATTAGTTAGAGGTGCTCTCAAACAGCTAATACTTGAACTCGTTGAGTTTATAGTAACTCCTAATGTTGATGGTGTCGTTAGGCAGATTTCTATTCGAAAAGAACAGCAATTCTCCATATGTCCTCGCCTCATTCCAAGTTCTTAACTCTCTCACAGTTATCATTGTGTCCTCAAAGAAGGTTGTTGCACTACCTGTATTATCTCCCACATAGAATGGACATTTACTGAGTTAGCTTAGACTATAAGGAGACTAAGTGCGCAACTTGAAATCAAGATAGACCTCAATCTGTTAAAGTTTATGATTGTTCACGATTGCAAAGTGGTACCACTTATCATTTTCTAACTCATCTCCATTGGGTGTGTAGTCAAATACTGCAATAGGTACAGGTATGGCTGGCTATACACCTTCAAACACTTCTATAAAACCATTTCTTTTGCCGTTGTATACAGGATTCGACTAAAAATTAAGAGTTACCTTGAATCCACTGGTCCCAGTTAAGAGACATCCAAGATTATGTTGGGCAATGATCAGATTGTACTGGTAGTTGAAGATATTCATTTCACTTAGGGCATATTTGAACCAGAACTCAACTGTGTACTCAACGGTCTCTTCAACGGAGTCCCAGTGCGTAAGATTCAGCATGAGGTGATCAGCTGCCTTGTATATGGCGATGCTGTTGTCATCGATCTTGTCAACGAGAACATCCTATTCTTCATCGAATGAGGTCGCTAGTTAGCACACTACTAAGGACTCTGCATCGTGAATACTCACTTCACTCAAAGTCACCCAGAATGCGTTACTTCGCTCGTTTTAATAGTTTATCTTAGCTTTAAATTTATATGGTCCCAGGTCTCTGACTTCGCCTACGGGGTCAGTCTCGTTCCTGACGAGCGGCCAGTACGCTCTCTGGTGAGGGTTGGGTTCGAGGCCGAGTCTGAAGTCGCATAGCTTCACGAACCGCCTCTCAGTCCGCATCCAAATCTTCACATGCGCTATTACAGTGTCGCAATCAATTGTCGATGTCAAAGGGGCAAAGGGACACAGCTCAATGTTGAATTGTTTCATCGATGACAGATCAATCGGGATTGAAGTGAATACGTTCTGAAGTTTGGTGTCTAGATGAAAGTAAAGCTTGGGTGGTGTGACGTCTCCGTCATAAGTCATCCTCAGATAGTGCCAACTCGTCCTGAATGTAACTTTTCGATCATATTTGTATCTCTGAACATCCGTAGATATCAAATGGGAAGCAGCTGGCACAAGAGTTATCATGTTAAGCTAAAGTAAACTGTCCTCTTAAAGGTAGTAGTCTCGGTCAAAATCTAATCGCATGAAATGACCCGCTGGTTAAGCTTCCTTAAGAAGAACCCAAAATCCAAGCACAAAGCTCCTTTCAGCTGTCTACCCAGAAAACATTCCTTTTTTTAGCGGTAGGATGATTTGATTGGCATATCCAGATGACAAAGGGAGATAGAATTCTTGTACGCATGTCTTTTCGACGTTGTCATAAGTTTGATTTGGCAAGCATAGGTTGTTTTTAATTATTTATGTATTTGATGTAGATGCCATATAGTTGTTATCTTTAGAGAATGCAGTATCGTCGGCGGCTAAGAGTTGCTTATTCAACCATACTAGTCGATAGGGGAGATACTAGTAATTGTAAGAGATGTCATAGTAAAACAGAAGACGATCACGGTGCAGGAAATAATTGACTAATTTGTTTCTTATTTGCATCAAAGGGTATGGCTTGACGTAGCAATTCCAAAGGCGTACGAATCTGAAATACACTTTATCTGTTACCCAAAGTCGCATCGGCACATTCGAAGGGATAGGGTTTAGGTTCTGTGCAGAATTGAAAACATACTCTCCATTGATGAAGACTTTAAGCATAACTGTGGGTATCACAGAGAGTGGGTCACTGTACAAGCTGATTTAAATATGGGTCAAATTATAGGGCTTCAGCAGTTCATAAGAGAAGTAAGTGCTGACTGAGGGGTTTGAATAATCAACTATCTAAATGAAGTAATTGTTTCCAGTGTCTAAAAGAAAGTTCACTTTGACCAACGGATTTATATCAATCATCTGGATTGAAGCAAGCATTGGGTTGACATCAGCCGAATACATAAATTCAAGCGTCCAATGATTGTAATAGTTTGATGATACAAAGTTATTAACCACTGAGTTTGATCCCGGATTAATTTTTACCGCTTGGTACACATTGTAATAATTATCTATATAGTCATCGTTTGTATGAGTATAAGTTTCCAGTGCTTCACCCAGAGGTATCAAGACATTGGAGTCCGCCTTCATATCAAACTGATACAATTTTCCGGCTATATTATCTAGAGGAAAATACTTTTAAGGTGTTAAGCCGGCATGACTAAAGTCAAAATATCGATCGAAAATTTACTTTTCAGTATCCAAAACAGCTATTTGAAAAACTCTTAAGTGTCTCACCCTTGCCTTCATATTTGTCGAATCGAGATTGGGAAATAGTTGCAAGTTATTATAAGTTGGCAAGTCAGCAGTACTTGATGCAGTATAATAACAAGTAATTACAACGTTATTGCTAAATTTCAGTGTCGCTTTCACACTCGTTAAACTAATGTATTGCCTAATAAAAGTCACTAGGGTCCATGCAGTACCCAAATCGTTAAATGAGATTTACTATTGACACTGCCCAGTTGTTACAGTCAATTGCTCATGGATTTAGAGTACTATAAAATTTCTAAAAGTGCCTCCAACAGGTGGCGGTGGAATGTATTGAAGTTAGAAGTAAACTTCAATCTTAAAATTACTAGTCGGACTGTCTATCAAAATCATAGATGATTTGCCCGGCTATAATGGGATTTAGTAAAAATCAACCCATGCAAAGAAGGTAACTGTGAATTCTGTACTATGAGGCAACCATCCTGGGTTTGATAGAGTAAGCATGTCATCTAAAGAGATTACTGGCTCGGGTAAATTTAGAGTATTTGGAGGTGGATAGTTGTATACAATCAATGTCTTCTTGTCAATGCATTGTAAAGTATATGAATCGAATATGTTATCACCATTTTCTTGACATAACAATGGCACTTAAGTATCTCTTTCCCAAATGAAGCTAGAATCAGCCATAGATAGTCTTTTATTTTCAGGTGTTAAACCATTTGTTATTCCAGAAAACCTCCCTTCATTCATGTTGAAATAGAACATGGCTGCTCTTTTGTGATGAAACTCGCTGTGTGATAAGGTTAAGTGCTCATTCTTGCTGAGTTTATACTTGAGGAACATGAAATTCTTAAATTTTAAGTTAGGCGGCGTAATCCTCGCACTACTAGGACTCGTTCCAATATATATCACGTTATTGGGAGAAACTGGCCATGTAAAAGTTATAGGGACACCTGAAGAATCTCCATTCAGTGGACTTGATGCTGCAAAAACTTTTTACTGCCGATCACTGACAAGCAATCTATGATATGTTTGACTAGTGGCTGTCCACACAGACTATGTGACTTGAATCCACCTGTTCACTTGATTGGATAGAGTAACTGTGATGTCTGACCCTCCAATGGTACTGCGGACGGTCTGTGACATTGAGTCAATCCCAAACTTAAAAGGTCCTTCTATAATAGCACAGTCAACTGTTTGTGTGGTGCAGTCTCCGTTATACTATACACACAACTTAAACGAGAAGAAACTCTTACCCAGAAGCTAATGGAGAACTCAGGCGGCTGATTGAAGTCCAATTCATAAAGTCTCATAGATGCCTAAATATTCTTTGCTCTCATGACTGCATTCAAAGACGAACAACCTTTATTACCGGTCCAGTATCTACCATCTTGGCACACATAAAAATCAACTCTTGGTGCTGAGTAAGCCCCAGGAGATAGCATGTTTGCATCTACAAAATTGAAGCCGTAATGAAGGGTCAAATAAACAGGGGATTGTTACAAGAAATCTCTTTCCTTAGATGCATCATAAAAGGTGAATTTCTCATGAGTGTTGATGTCGGGCCTCTCCAAGAACCTGTAATAAGCAACAAGATTTGACTATTCTATGGTAGTATAAGGCCCCATTCTTCCTCGATATTTGAGAGCCGTTCTCATTTGATCTCCTTTCCACAGCTTGAACTCCCCTATCTTTCCATAATAGTTGTAGAAAAATCTCATTTCTCTTTGCAGAATTATATTTGGGGCGGCAATGAGACTATATCGGAGATTGTCTGCCCTGCAGAAACCGTTAATGCACAAAGTAAAATCATTTTCTTTACAGTAGAGGGCTATATGATTCCATGAATTAACTTGATAATCCATTCGATGTTGATATTTCTGATAATAGCTCCAGGATTACGTAGGGGTAGGATTATAGTATTTGCCAAATATTATTCTCTCACATGTGTTTGGAAGTGTCAGGTTAGGTGTCACTGTCCCATATGTCGCAGTAGGTAGATTCACCACAGGAATAATGTTTCCGGGAACTGCCATTGAGGGAGGCACTGAGAAACTGTAAGGAGGAATGTTGTAGTCGCCGGTTGCCAAGGCGTAAGGATATACTGTGCTTGGATAGAATGAAGTGTAAGGGATCTTTGCAGGCACTCGATATGACGATTTGGTCATCTTTACTATAGGTTTGTTAGCCAAGATCGATTAGGCAGCTGTGAGACGAGCTGAGAATTGATCTACTTTGAGTGGATAGCCATTTGAGAAAGTAACGGTTGGTTTATAGGGGACTATCGCTGAAATAGTTCTTGTGAATACTGCAGGGAAATGGCTGTATGGTGTTAGGGAAGGAGCTCCACCGCCTATATTACTATTAAGAGAATTGCAGGAAGGTGCTGGGATAGTGAATGACGCAGCATTTTATTGATAAACTGTTCCTGTATAAGCAAAGGCAGCAATAAATGTACAAGTGAGAGTAGGAGCAGGTGCGTTTCTAAAGTAAATTTCATTTGAAGTTGTTTATTGCAAGCTTAAAGAACAACTTGTTATTGCATTTTCACAAGCAAATTTGAGACCCGCAACATTAGCTGCATTGAATGAGCAAACTTTTCCAGCATTGCAATTAACCTCATGATTATTGTTGGTTCCAGTCGATGTAACTATGCATGAGTTAGACCCACCACACTAAACATTAAGCCAATTAACATTGTTAGCAGTGACTGTGCATGAAATAGCATTTCCACATTAAATGTCAATCCACGATGATGAGGCAACATTGACGGTGCAAGATTGTGAATTTGAACAATCATAGAGGACTCGAGATGATCCTGTAATGGAGGCTGTACACGATGATCCAGCAAGTCCATTTTTGCATTAGATGTGATTGATATATGTTGCTATGCTTCCGGAAATTGTGGTGGAGCAGACTCCAGTTCCAAGAGAACAATCAATGTATGACCCCATAGAGTTAGCTAAAGTATTTGTGCATGTCCCACTCGATCTGCAATTCACCGTAGGGAGAACAGTGGCTGTTAATCCGGCAGAAGGTATATTGGTTATTTAATTTATGCATGTTGGAGCCGATGTACAGTCCATGTAGCATTATATCTGATTCAAGCAAGTATTAGTGCAAGTTGAGGTTGACTAGCAATCAATCACACTGTAATAAGTGTATGTAGATACCGCATAATTACTTAGAGTGTTAGTACAGGCAGTAACAGAGTTCCTGCAGTAAATATAACAGTCTGGAGAGTTGTCACAAGTATTATCGGGAGAGATGGCTGTGTTGGCGTAGATCACTGAGTAAGAGTTCGCTGAGCTGATGCCATCACTTATTAGGAAAGTTCCACCATTAGATAAAGGTGCATAAATTAGGCAATCAGTGTCTGCTGAGCAAGTAGCTTTACAATTGATCAAGCAACTTTTCATATTTAGAATTGGAGTGACGGTGGCTAATGGGAAGTCGGTTGGCTTATCAGTATTCTGAGAGGTAGCTGTACAAGTGGTCGCACTATCACAGTCTACGAAGCAAAAAGGTGTATTTTAGCATGTGACTATTGACCCAGTCGATGACTTATAATTGATATAAGTATCTCCCCAAGCACCATCTATTGCAGAATTGAGTGTTGTGTCACAAACCCCACTTGTTGAGGATTAACAGTCCACTGAGACTTGTACAAATGTCGTGAATGAATTCTTGCAAAGAGCCCCTGCGGTAGTGAGGCTTGGACAATATACATATGGAAAATTGGTATCACCAGCCACAAAGCTTGTGCTGGTGAACGTATTAGTGCACTTGCTTCCACTAACCGCGCAGTTTATGAAAATTTAAGAGACCGATGTGAGTGTATTTGTGCAAGCTTTTAGAGCCCCTGGACACTAGATGATGGAATATTGGGTTTCACTTAACGAGTCATAGGTGACAACGGTTTTAGCCGAGTTTGTAACAACATTAGTACAAGGTTCATTCTTGCATTGAATAATGAAGTCCTAGACATAGCTAAGTGTATTTGAACAGAGAAGAGTGCTAGTCAATGAACAAGATATCTTTGCTCCTGTCATTGTCTAAGCAGGAGTATTGGCAATAGAATTAGTGCAAGTCCCTGAAGCTCCAAGGCATTCTATTATCGGATAGGCTTTAGTTGTCCCATCCATAAATGCTGTTAGCTAGCTCAAATTATTAATGCAGGCAGTGCTAGATGAACAAATTATATATATTGGATCCATTAGAGAAACTGTATTCTCACAAGAGGCTGCACCTGAGCAAATAACATAAGAGTAGTAAGAGTGCAGAGGGTCTGTATACTGGGTGTAAGTAGATATGCTTGGGGAGGTAATCACATTCTTGCAGAGTATAGAAGCAGAAGTGCAATCAATCATAAACTCCTCTACGTCAGTCAGAGTATTAGTGCAAGATTAGGTGGTTACACAGTCAACATACAAATACTTCGAGTTCAAAGTACCCGCCTTCTCAGCATTGATAGTTTAAAAAGTATTTGTACACGTTAACTTGCAAATCAACTTTGTATTGATCGGGGAAGATTAAGACATGGTTAAATCGCAATTTGTGGCGCCTGTACAATCAACCTAGCTGAAAGCTGGTAGACCACCACAATTTGAAAGCGCTGGGTTCAAAGGGTTATTGAGGATATTTACTACACAGTTATTAGCTGTGTCGCAATTCAAATAGGTGAATTTTGCATTGTCAAGAGTGGTTGAGCAAGTACCAAGACTATTGGAACAATCCACTTAATTGAAATGAGTCTTTACGGGTGTAACCGTTGAGCAGACACCAGCAGTGTAAGCAGTTTGAGTGTCCTTAATGAGGACAGTGCAGCCTGTAGACCGGTCACACTTTATATTAGTTGCTGGGTTCATTAATGATTGAATATTGCAATTTGTTGATTAAGAGCAGACAATTTTTGAAGGCTATTTCTATGAATCTCTGATACTATCCTTCAATTTGATCTTGCATTTGATCGATAAAGTGCAGTCTACATATACATCAAGCCCGGCGTTAAGATCAACGTCCAAGTTCTAAGAGGACACAGCTAGCACTACAGGAAATATGAAATATGATATAGATGTATAAGTCTCCCATCTCTCTGTGCCACCCTTTATAGTTATAGTATGAGGGGATGGGGGTGTTGCCACTGCTGAAAAGAGATCTACGAACACGTTTGTCGCACCTTAAGTCATATCTACTTCGCAATAGGATGACAATCTACAATCAATCTTGGAATATGTCAATGTATGAACAGTTGTATGTGCCACAGTTGTAGTTGAAGTGGTACCTTCAAGCTTATTAATGCAAGAAGTAGCTGAATCACAGTTAACTTGAAAGACATTGACATCGCTGAAAGTGTTTTCACATTCTGTTGTTGCTAATTAGCAGTCTATCTATGGAAAATTAACTATGGCTGGTTTTGAAATTGGAGGGGATACTGAATTTTTTATTGTGTTTTTACAGTCCTTTGATTTTTAGCAATTTATTGCAATTTAAAACGTATCCTCGACAGTATTTTTGCATTTAGTACTAAATTAGCAGTCGATGATTTGAGTATAAGACAACATTTCACAATTTTGTGGGCCATCATTTATTTTAACCTCGCAATTAGTCTAGTATTAACAATTTATAATTGCAAATCCACTTTTAGATACAGAGCCTGTTTAATCAACGAGAACTTTCGTGGTTCCACCAGGCACATTATTTGAAACGTCAATTTTATGAAAAATTGGATCTGTTGAACAGCCTACCTAATTCAAGTTGGTTGGATCGATCACCTTCACATCGCAGGCTTTAGATTGATCACAGGCAACCACTGCTCTGCCAACTCTGGTTAGCGTTATCTCAGAGTTTTCTGTCGACGTAGCTTTCACGATGTTTGCACTGTACCATTGCCCGGTCTTAGAATTATCTGAATCAGTAATTGAAACGATGCAAGGTGTGCTCAAACTACAATCTACAACAAGATCCTTAGTAAAAGTGGCAGTGACTTAGCAGATTTGGGCATTCGAACATTTGATGTACTTGTCAACTGAATATGTGTTTTCAGCAGTTGGTGTAATACTATTGCGACTTTAATCCACCGTGATAGTGCAAGATTCTCTTGCAAGAGAGCAGTCAACAAAGAAGTCATTTGAGCCACCTCTGAAAGTGCCTTCACATTTCATTCCTCCAACGCAAGTATATTGTCCGAGGATTGATCCCTCAAATAATGCAGTGCATGTATCTCCAGGTGAGTATCCGGTTGAGTTGCAGAAGGTTCGGCATCCAGAAACCAATTTGCATATGTTCTCACAGGATTTGCTGAAAAGGCAATTATTCACGCATAATGCCGTGCTATTATTGATTGGGAAATCGTTGGTGCAGTTTAGAATAGTCAGTGCACTATTTGACGGGTCCCTGCAATCTGTTAACAAATCTCCTTCACATTGATGATAATTGAAATTCCAACAATGCAAATCTATTCCCATTTGAACTGTAGAATTCTTTATCTCAGTAAACATAGTTGGGAATTGAAGCATATTATCGCCGTAATCATTTCTGTCTATTAGAGGGCCAATGAAGAAAATGATAGAATTTAGAGCATCGTTATCTTTAAGCATCCAAAAATCGACAGTCCACTCCCATGAACCAGCAAATCCAGGATTCGCAGCACTCATGTGGACGAAAGATGCATTGTCGAAACCGAATTTATACATATGTTGAATCAGCTTGTCGTCCGGGTAGCTAGAATCTAGGATGCAAACTCCATTCTGGTATCGATATGTGTGGTTGCAAACATTTAACTTCGTAACTGATTGATCCCAATATGAATCTCCGACAGGGAGTACATAAGGCGCATTTTAATTAATGCTATAGTCATAGACAGCTGTTCCCAAGTTTCCAAGTTCATAAACCATCCTCCAATACGAGACCACGCTGGGTAGATAGAGTCGTGTGAGATTGACCTTGCTGAAAGATATCACGGGCTCTATAAGCCTATAGGTGTCCCATAGTCTTATCTCAGCGACTGAAACATTCATGCTTCCGCAGTCAGCACCGTTACATTACATGATTTTCATCGTGTGAAAGGACTTGATACCAGATATCGTGCTTGTTGAAACTTTGGTGGATGCTCTCAAAGGAGTCCCGTTATCTTCATAAATGGTGAGGTGGCAGTTGTAATCTGATGGTAACACTGAAAATGAGAGAAAGTACCATTTCTGAAGAGTTAACCCTGATATCATAGCGTCAAAAGATGAGTAGATGTAAGGAGTTGCGTCAAAGTAATGCAAATTAAAATGTGAATCCATCGTTATTTTTATTGGAAAAGTTGTGGAATCAGCATTAAATAAGCTAAACATGTCCAATGTACTTGTTGGTCTATTGTTGAAATAGAACCAGAACTCAATTGTGAAGCCATCCTCATAATCACTCAATCTCTTAGGAGCCTGTGCCCCTTAAAAAGTCGGTCCATTATTTTTAAATGTGATGTGAGAATTTTCCCACCCCCCATTATCTGGGGCAGGGAACATTGCATTCAAATAATCCATCAGTGCATCCCCAAGAATGTCATCTTTCTTCCACACTGTGCTGTCAAACATCACGCAGTGCTCCTTGTAATTAGATATGTCAATCAGCACATCCCCATTGTCATTGACTCCATTGATCCTTTCAAACTTGAAGAAGCGAATGACATTGTTGTATTTGATCATCGTGTCACGCAAACTAAAGTCAATTCAAATAATAGATGCATTACTTGAACATTTCTGCGAGAAGATCCTTTGGATCAATCCAAATATTGTATAGGATGAACTATCCATAGCTGACATTGCTACTTGGAGTTGTGTCTCCAAATCTAAATATGGGCTTTTAAAGCTAAAGAAGAATGAATAACATTCACAATGGCTTACAAAATATCTTCGTGGAGCGATGAATGTGACATTATTGCCAGGCAGATCCATATCCTTCATGATTGTGATTGTTCCGTTGTGAGAAAGTGTCAGGTAGTGCCATATATCCTTTTTGGTCCAGATGTTCGTAACATTACTGGGAAAGCTCGGGTGAGTCTAAAATGACAATATTCCGTTTGTTGAATTAAAAGGCTCATTTATCAACTTGAAAACAGGCGACAATTCTACAAGATTTGTTGGTGCTGAGAAGTCTGACAACTTAAACCAGAGAGTCATCGAATAGTTTTAAACATTTCCCATATCGATTGGTTTGCAAGTTATTGTTTTTCCGCCTTAGAGCTCTACCATGTCTAACAGTATTTCTATATTCACGAACGATATAAATAAACAGACAGGTTTAAACTCTTACTTCCGTTTGCTGGTGACATCATAATGATCAAAAGGATCATCATTATTTAGATTATTCATTAAGCTTTCAATCTAATTTTGGATAAACTAAACTGTGCTTGTCCATTGTATGAATGACCTCTAGTGTTGGTTTCTATGTCTCTAAAATGAGAAGAGGCAACACTACCATTCTGTTACGATTTTTCTTTCATGATTAATTATATATTAAATCATTTGTATAATCAATGTATTATGGGGTTTTGGGGTTTTGGGG
>VFQS010001998.1_pt1 | contig 17520 bp, 21 predicted proteins | sample 3512361 | NCBI WGS metagenome assembly VFQS01 (sample SAMN10412375, study PRJNA504923) | tailings metagenome | isolation source: Relicate 1 Philex TSF3 active mining | place: Philippines
CCTGGCGCTGGAAGCTCGACCGCATGACCTGGTGCCCCTGGTACATGCAGGGCGACCACACGATGGCGGCGGCCCTGCTCTACGCCGACCGGGTCAATGCCGTGTCGCCCACCTATGCCCAGGAGATCCGCACGCCGGAATACGGCGAGCGCCTCGACGGCCTGCTCAACTACGTGAGCGGCAAGCTGCGCGGCATTCTCAACGGCATCGATGTGGAGGACTGGGATCCTTCCCTGGATCCCGCCCTGGTGGCCCAGTTCTCCGCCGACGACCTCAGCGGCCGCGCCGCCAACAAGCAGGCCCTGCAGGAGCGCTTCGGCCTCACGGTGAACCCCCGTTCCTATCTGATGGGCATGGTGACCCGGCTGGTGGATCAGAAGGGCGTCGACCTGCTGCTCCAGGTGGCCGATCGCGTGCTCGCCTACACCGACAGCCAGTTTCTGGTGCTGGGCACCGGCGATCGGGCCCTGGAATCGGGGCTCTGGCAGATGGCCGCCCGCCATCCCGGCCGCTTCGCCGTGTTTCTCACCTATGACGAGGCCCTCTCGCGCCTGATCTACGGCGGCAGCGACGCCTTCCTCATGCCCAGCCGCTTCGAGCCCTGTGGCATCAGCCAGATGCTGGCCATGCGCTACGGCTCGATTCCCGTGGTGCGCCGCGTCGGCGGCCTGGTGGACACCGTGCCCCCCAACGACCCCGCGGCCGATGACGGCCGGGGCAGCGGCACCGGCTACGGCTTCGACCGCTACGAACCGGTGGACTTCTACACGGCGATCGTGCGCTCCTGGGAGGCCTACCGCAACCCGAAGGCCTGGGCGGAGCTGCAGCGCCGCGCCATGGGCCAGGACCTCAGCTGGGAGCGCTCCGCCAAGGAGTACGACGCCATGTACCGGGAGGTGTGCGGCGTGAAGGAGCCCACCCCCGATGCCGAGGCGGTGGAGCGCTTTTCCCAGGGCCAGGGGGCGGACCCCAGCCGCCGCGGCGATGGCGGCCAGTCGGCCGAAGGCCCGATCGAAGCGTCGGATGGTGCCCCCCAGCCCCCCGCCGACGGCGGCCGCCCCCGCACCCGCAACCCCCTGGCCCAGCTGCTGCGCCGCGGTGATGGCTGATCCGGCTCCGGGGGTGGCCAGCGCTTGAGGGAGGCAGGGGCTCCGCCGCAGGCGCCGCTGCCTGCGCCCTACGAGAGCCCCTGGCGTGGCCTGCGGCGCTCCCTGCAGGCGGTGGCCGCCGACCTGCTCCTGGGCCTGCGCCGCCTCTGGCGCTTGCGCCCCGCCCTGGTGCTGCTGGTGAGCCTGGCCCTGCTGGCGGCGCTGCTGCTGGCTGGTTTCGGCCTGCGCCGCCTCGCCGGCAAGGCCGCCCCGCCCGCCGCCACCGCCACTGCCACCGCCACTGCCACCGCCACTGCCACCGCCACTGCCACCGCCACTGCCACCGCTCCCCCCACCGCTCCCGCCGCTGCCCCGGCCGGGGCCCCGGGCTCGGGCGCCGATTCAGCCCAGGCCGGGCCGGTTGGAGACGCCGCGCCCCGGGAGTCCGATGCGCCCCTCGGCGATGAACGGCCCACCGGCCCGGATCCCGCCGCTGCGCCGGTCCCTTCGCCCGAGGCAGCCCCTTCTCCTGCCCCTGTTCCTCCCCCTGCATCTGCCCCTGCCCCTGAACCGGCCCCGGGCCCCACGCCGCCCCCCGATCCCCTGGCGGAGGCCTTCGCGGCGGAGGATCCCGCCGGCTGGATCACGGCGATCCGTGCTGATCCCGAGCGGGGGCTGCTGGCGCTCACCCTGGCGGAGCCCCCTGCCGCCGGCGATCCCCGCCTGCGGCGGCGGCTGGAGCGCTGGCAGGAGCTGGCCCTCGGCCTCGGCTACGGCGGGCTCGAGTTGCGCCGGAGCGATGGGTCCCTGCTGGGCCGCAACGCCCTGGTGGGCTCCGGCATGATCCTCCTCGATCCCGCCGTTTCCCCCTGATGGCCGTGCCGATGGCAGACCTGCTGGCCCTGTGGGGCCAGCCCCTCGGACCGGCGCCAGCAGCTGGCGACCAGCTCATGGCGGTGGGGACCGACAGCCGGGCCGACCTCGCCGACTGCCTGTTCGTGCCGCTGGTGGGCGAGCGCTTCGACGGCCATCGCTTCCTCGAGAGCGCCCTGGAGCGGGCCGTGGCGGCCGTGGCCCAGCGCGACCGGATCGATCCGGCCGCCGCCGCCGCCCTCGCCGAGCGCTGCCGCCGCCCCCTCTGGCTGGTGGACGACACCCTGGAGGCCTACCAGCAGCTGGGCCGGCTCTGGCGCCGTGCGCTGCGGGCGCCGGTGGTGGCGGTGACCGGCTCCGCCGGCAAGACCACCACCCGCGAACTGATCCGCGCCGCGCTCGGCTCGCTGGGCCCGGTGGTGGCCAGCAGCGGGAACGAGAACAACGACGTGGGGGCGCCGCTCACCCTGCTGCGTGCCGACCCCTCCACCGCCGCCCTGGTGGTGGAGATGGGCATGCGCGGGCTCGGCGAGATCGATCGGCTGAGCCGCTGCGCCGAGCCCGATGTGGCCGTGATCACCAACATCGGCACGGCCCACATCGGCCGCCTCGGCAGCCGCGAGGCGATCGCCACCGCCAAGTGCGAGATCACCGCCGCCCTGCGGCCCGATGGTCTGGTGGTGATTCCGGCCGGTGACCCCCTGCTGGAGGCCGCCCTGGCCGCCGTGTGGCAGGGCCGGGTGCGGCGCGTGGGCCTGGCTGATGAACTGGTCGAGGCGCCGCCCCAGCTGCCGTCTGCAGACCTGGTGGCCCGTGTGGACGCCGATGGCAGCCTGCGCCTCGGCCCGGCCCCCGGCCTGCCGGTGCAGCCGCCCCTGGAGGGTCGCCACAATGCCCGCAACCTGCTGCTGGCCCTTGCGGTGGCCGAGGAGCTGGGCGTGCCCGCCACCGCCCTCACGGCCCTGGCGGTGGAGCTGCCCGGCGGCCGCAGCCGCCGGCTGGAGATCGGCGGCGTGCGCGTGCTCGATGAGACCTACAACGCCTCCCCCGAGGCGATGCTGGCCGGCCTGGAGCTGCTGGCCGCCCAGGGCGGCGGCCGCCGCTGGGCTGTGCTCGGCACCATGCTCGAGCTCGGTGAGCGCAGCCTGGAGCTGCACGCCGCCGTGGCGGAGCGGGCCCGCGCCCTGGGGCTCGACGGCCTGGTGATCGTGGCCGCCGGCCCCGAGGGTGAGGCGATGCTGGCCGCCGCCGCCGGAATGGAGCGTCTGGTGTGGGTGGCCACCCCGGCGGAGGCCGTGGCGCCCCTGGCTTCCTGGCTGCGGCCGGGGGATGCGGTGCTGCTCAAGGCCTCCCGCGGCGTGGCCCTTGAAGGCCTGCTCGCCCCCCTGGCCGAGGCCCTGCCGGCGGCCTGAGGCGCACCGCAGCGGCCCCCAGCCCCGCACCAAGCCCGCACCCAGCCGGGCCTCAGCTGCGCGCCGAGAGACCCCGGATCTGCAGCCGCTCCCCCGGGGCGCCGGTGGTGCTGGGCGGATCCCAGGTGGGGCCGCCCGAGCCTGACGGCAGCTCGCGATCGAACAATTCGGTGACCCGCGCCAGGGCCCGGGCCAGGCGGGCGTGGGTTTCGGCGATGAAACCCAGCCGTTCACCGGGGCCGGAGGCCACGGCGATCACCCCCTCGCGCACGTGCCGGGCATCGAGCAGGTCGTTCACCGCCTCGGGGTTCTCCGGCTCGAGCAGGCGTTCGTAGGCCTCTGCCCGCTCATGGGCCTCGTGCAGGCGCCGCAGCGTGCCGTTGCCCGTGGCCTCCACCATCTGGCCGATGGCCGCCGAGCGCAGGTCGTCGTCGGTGCCCGCCAGCCCATCGAGGCTGGGTGTCACTTCCAGCGGCTCGGCCTGGGCCAGGAGCCCGCCCTGGTCGCTGGCGAGGGTGGCCAGCAGCTCCGCCGCGGGCTGTGGCGCCCCTGCCGCGCGGCGGCGGGCGGCGGGATCGTGCACGATCGTCCAGCCGCGGTTGCGCAGCAGCGGGCCCTGGCGACCATCGGCGGCCGTGTGGCGCACCGTGGCGAAGCACCAGATGGTGAGGCCGGGCAGGCCGCGGTGCCGCAGCGGCCCGAGGTCGTCGCGGTAGGTGAGGGCGATGCTGCTGCCATCGCTCACCACCAGGCGGCTGATCCGCCCCCGGGCATCGCGCTCGAGCCGCAGCGGTTCCGCCCGCACGATCTGCACCGTGGTGCGCCGGTAGCTCTCCGAGCTGATCCGCATCAGGTAGCCATCCGGATGGGCCGACCAGCGCCTGGCCGGAATCGGGTTGCCCTGGGCCGGCGGCGCTCCGGGCAGCACCGCGATCGCCTCCAGCTCCCGGTAGCCGGCGCCGGCCTGCACCGCTGAGCGCAGCCGCATCGTCACCTCCGCCAGGCTGCGCAGCTCCGGCGGCAACTGGCTGATGGCGGCGGCGCTGATCTGCTCGGGCAGTGCGCTGCCGGCCGCCTCCGCCGCCAGCAGCTGGGCGGGCGTGAGCAGGCTCGCGGCGGCCACCTGCGCCGCTGCGCCCATCCGGCTCGGGGCCACCCCCGCCAGCAATCCCCAGATCAGCTGCTGGATGGCCTCCTGCCGCACCTGGGGCCGGCTGTAGGCCGCCCGCAGCACGGCCTCCACCGTGGCGGCCCCGCGGCCCGCCACCACACCCACCCGGTAGCCGCTGCCGCCGGTGCGCTCGTAGGTGCCATAGCGCAGGCAGTAGCTCTGCAGCTCGATCTGCCAGGCGCCGGGCTCCAGCACGAAGCCGCCGCCTGGGCTGCGGCGCAGCGCCTGCATCGGCGCGAAAGGGCCGAAATCCACCGGGTCGAACTCCGGCAGCTCCCGCAGGAAGCGGCTTGCGGCCGGATCCGGAGGAAACAGGGCACGCTGCAGGGCCTCGCCGGCCAGCCCCTCCAGCTGCCGCCGGCCGCGCTCCCCCACCCCCTGCAGCAGCCGACGGGGATCGGGAAACTGGGCCCGGGCCGCCGGAACCGCCAGGGCGGCGAGGCCGGCGAGGGCCGCCTGCAGCAGCCGCCGGCGATGCAGAGGGGGTGTCATCGGAGCGGAACGCCAGCCCTCAGCTTCGTCGCCGGGCCGGGGGGCGGCAAGGGTGGGCCCGGCCGATCCGATCTGCAGGCTTGGTGAAGAAGCGGGATTCCGTGTGGATGGCCACAGCATGGGCCCGCATGGCTCGCTGCACTGAGAAGACTCCTGGTCGTCCACCCATGGCAACCGCTGTTCCCCTGATCACCCTGAAGGATGGCCGTGCTCCGTACAAGGGTGTATGGCGTTTCGTGGAACCTTCGCCCGGTTCCGTGCAGGCCATCCACCACACCTTTCAGCGCGATGGCGGCCTCAGCTGTGAGATCGAGCGCTGGGATTTCACGGCCCGGGATGGGGCCACCAGCTTCGCCCGGCACCTGATGCGCCACGGCTGGGGGCTGCAGGATCTGCATGAGGAAGGTGAGCACTTCTGGATCCACCTGCCGGGCTGAAACCACCGCCCATCCAGCCACTCCCTTGCGTTCCAGCGATGACGATGACCCAACCCGCTCCAGCCAGCACCTTCGCGGGCACCTGCTCCGATTCCGCCACCTGCTTCGCGGCCATCGCCCTGGCGGCGGTGTCCTGGGATGGGGTGCTCACCATGGCCGGCTCCCGCGCCCTGCGCCATGCCCTCGACTATCGCCACCCCTTCAACACCTATGGCGACAAGCGGATGGTTCACCTCATGGACGACCTGCTGGCCATGCTGCGCAGCAGCGGTGCCCAGCACATGATGGTGGAAGCGGCCCGGGGGCTCAATCCAGATCAGCGGGGCACCGCCTATGCCATGGCGGCAGAGATCATGCGCTCCGATGGTCCGCTCAGTGAGGACGAATGCAACATCCTGGCCAATCTGGCCGCCGTGCTCGCGCTGGATTCCGGCCTCACCGCCCGGGTGCATGAGGTGATGGATCTGCTGCACGCCACGATCGAGGCCTGAGGCGCCGGCACCTTTCCCGATCTGCTCCTGCGCTCGGTGCTGGATGCACCGGTTTTCGACAGTGGATGCTGCCCGCGGGTTTGAGCCCTTTCGGTATCTTTCGCCCGATGGTCGAGAGCAACGCCTTCGGCGTGTGGCGCTCCACACGCTGCGCGCGAGCTGCTATCGCGTCCTCTGCGCTCAGGGGTTGCAGCGCGGGCAGTAACCCGGATCGGCCCTCAGCCGCCCGTCGGGCCTGGGCCTGGTCAGCCTGTGGTTGCAGGCGGCGCATCCCTCCACCAGCCAGCGGATCAGTGGGGTGGGCAGCCCGCACCAGTCGCAGGGGAGCCCCTCCAGTCGGTCAACCACACCCCAGCCCGGGCTGCTGCAGGCCGGGCAGGGTGTGGCGACGCGTCGCATCAGCCGGAAGCTGAGCCGGCGGATGCTGGCCATCCGGGTGGGATTGCAGTGGGCCCGCATGTCGGTTTCCACCAGGGCCAGGCCATCGCTGGAGGCCGCTGCCGCCGCGTCGATCGCCCGACCCAGCCCATCCAGCTCCCGGATTCCCTTGCGCGTGGCGGTGTCTGCGGCCTCGGGCCCGGGCCGGTTCGGCCGCACGATCAGGGCATGGGCTGGAAAGCCAACCTGCCGCAGCCAGGCCTGCAGTTCCGATGGCAGCTGGCCGTGGGCCTTCGGCCCAGCGGCCTGGCGCGTGTGGCTGAAGTTGGTGCGCGGCGCCAACAGCTCCTCCTGGATCGTGAGCCCCCGCTGGCGATCGAGGAACACCATCCACTCCACGCCCACCGCCAGCATCGCGGCTGCGGGATGGGGGCCGAAGCTCCCCTCGCTGGCGATGGCCAGGCCGGTGCCGCCGGCCTCCATTGCCAGTTCTGCTTTGGCGATGCAGGCCTCCAGGGCGGAGCCGCGCCGCGCCACCGTGCCGCAGAAGCTCCCCAGGGCATCCGTGTCGATCTGCGGCAGGTGCAGCAGGTCGGCGCCCAGGCCATGGCGCAGCGCCCGGCCGATCACCCGCTCCTTGCCGTGGCGGGTGGCGAGGGCCACCTGGCAGCCGGCGTAGGGCATGTTGGGCAGGGCCATGGCCTGGGCTGACGTACCGGCGAGGTGGAAGGGAGAACCCAAACCGGGTCGGCGCTGAAGTGCAGCGGCCGAGCGGTGTCTCCAGGAAACCGCATAAAAGCAGACCGTTCCGGGGAAACGAGATCAACGTTTCACATCTTGCGATGTCGTCGCGACTACAAGGCCTGATCAATGATCAAGCACCCTGATCGGGATGATCAGCAATGATTCGTCAGAGGATTCGTCAGGCTGCGCTCACCTCTCCCTAGGGTTTCGGGCCTGCGTTGAGCGCTTGACCTTTTACTGGCCGCCATCGCTTGGGTGAATCCCCGCATTGTTCTGCTGCGCCTGTTTTTTCCCCGCCACGTTTGCGCCATGACCAGCCGCGTTCCGCATCTCTGCCTCGGGGCCGCAGCCTCTGTGCCGGTCGACCTCGCCTGGATGATTGAGGATGGCTATCTCCGCCTTACCAGCTGCAACGATGGGGAGGATTCCGTCACCCTTGGGGTGTGGGGGCCGGGAGAGCTTGTGATCCCTGCTTTGATCGGCTGTGCCCCGATTGCGTTGCTCAGCCTTTCGCCCGCCAGGCTCAGGAACGTTCACCCAACAGCGGAACAGCGGGAAGCCTTCCTGCTCAACCAGATCCTTCAGAGCGCCACGCTGCTGCGCATCAGCCGATCGCGACCGGCTGAATTCCGGCTGGTTCAGGTGCTGTTCTGGCTGGGGGAGCGGTTCGGCCGTGTCAGCAGCCGTGGCGTCAGCCTCTCGTTTGCGGAGATGAACCTCACGCACCGGAATCTGGCCGAGATCTCCGGCCTTACAAGGGTCACGGTGACCAAGGCATTCTCCAACTTCCGTCAGGCTGGTTATCTCCAGAAGGAAGGGTCTGATGAGCTTCTGCATCAGGACTCTCTGCACCGAATCAGGAGCCGTGGCGCTCCATTGTCCGGGCCCCTTTGAGCAGATTCGATCAGTTGAGCTGACCCCCTCGGAGTAGACACAGATGTTTCGCTTTCTTCGCGCCATTCAGGACAAACTCACCGCGATCGAGGAGGTGATGGGCCGCCGCTCCAACATGATCGCCTTCCTTTTGGTGCGGTTCATCCTGATGAGCAGCATGGTCGTCGGCTTTGCCTGGTGGTCTCTCAGCCTGAGCCCCTAAACCGCTCTTCACGTTCTCCGCAACCGCTTCGCCCACAACGACACTGAATCAGTGGGAGCCGCCGATCACCTGCTGGCGCGAGAGCTCGCGGAAGGCGGCTTGGCGCAGGAGCTGTGCTTCGTGGTGCCGTTGGCGTGCCTTCAGGGCATCGCGCCCCAGCAGCGGCCGCGGATCGATGGCCGGTGGCTGGCTCGGCTCCCCCTGCGCTGCGAGGAAGGCGCGGAGGGCGTTGAGCTTGGCGAGATCCTCTTCGAGTTCGCGGCGCAGCCAGTGCTCCTGGCCGGCGAAGCCGGCGTGGGCCTCATCGAGCAGCCCGATCCAGCCGGCCAGGTCGGGCTCGCCGGCCTGGGCCCGGATCAGGGTGGTGGCCACCCGGCTCTGGAGCTCGCGCACCTGCAGCAGCGCGTGGTCGGTCCAGCGGGCCAGGCCGTGGCACACCCAGGCGGCGCGCACGGCGCTGGTTTCCAGCCCCTCCTCGGGCAGCAGGTTGATGCCGCCTTCTTCGCGCAGGAAGCGTCGCCAGCCGTGCTCGCTGCGCAGGCCCGCCACCCCGGCCGGCGCCCGCAGCAGCCGCTCCACGGCCCGCTCGCTGCGCCAGTGGTCGGTGGGATCCAGCAGGCGCAGGCTCACCCGGATCTTCGGTCGGCGCAGGTTGCCCATCACCGCCAGGTCCAGCAGGCTGCCCACCTGGCCATCGAGGCGGCAGGGGCGCTGCCGCAGCGATTCGGCCTGCAGGCGTGTGTAGCGCTCCAGGCGCCGCCGCTGCTGGAGGGCGATGCCCAGCAGCAGCGGGCCGGGCACCAGCAGCAGCCCGACCAGCAGGGCGATCAGCGCGGGGGGTTGGGGCACCACGCGGCCAGCCTCAGGCTGCGGGGCCTTTCCAGTCGGCCTTCACCTGCTGGCGCGCGCGGCCGAAGGCCAGCGAGCCGCTGGGCACATCCTGGGTGAGGGTGGAGCCGGCGGCCACGGTGACCCCTTCGCCCAGCTGGATCGGCGCCACCAGCACCGAGTTGGCCCCGGTCTTGCTGCCGGCGCCGATCACGGTGCGGTGCTTGCGCACGCCGTCGTAGTTGGCGGTGATGGTGCCGGCGCCCACATTCACGCCGCTGCCCACATCGGCATCGCCCAGGTAGCTGAGGTGGTTGGCCTTCACGCCGCTCTCCAGCCGGCTGTTCTTCACCTCCACGAAATTGCCGATGCGGCACTCGGGGCCCAGCTCGGTGCCGTTGCGCAGTTGGGCGAAGGGGCCCACGCTGCAGCCCTCGGCCACGGTGGCGCCGCTGAGCACCGAATGCAGCACCCGCACGCCAGCCGCCAGGGTGCTCTCCTCGATCAGGCAGCCCGGGCCGATGTGGCAGCCGGCCCCCACCGTGGTGCTGCCGCGGAAATGGCACTGGGGTTCCACCACCACGTCGCGGCCGAAGTGGGTGTCGTCGCTGAGGGTGCAGCTCGCCGGATCGATGAAGCTCACCCCCTCGCGCATCCAGTGCTCGCGCAGGCGCTGCTGCAGCAGCGCTTCGCACTGGGCCAGCTGCAGCCGGTCGTTGATGCCGTTGGTCTCGCCCGGATCGGCCACCTCCAGGTGCACCGCCGGCCGCAGCATCGCCACGGTGTCGGTGAGGTAGAGCTCGCCCTGGTCGTTGTCGGTGCGCAGTTGGGGCAGCACCGCCGCCAGCTTCTGCCAGTTGAAGCAGTAGATGCCGGCGTTGGTGAGGGTGTTGGCGCGCTGTTCGGCGCTGCAGTCGCGGTGTTCCACGATCGCGCTCACGTTGCCGGCGTCATCGGCGAACACGCGGCCGTAGCCGCTGGGATCGGCCAGCCGGGCGGTGAGCAGCGTCACCGCGGCTCCGCTGGCCCTGTGCCGCTCCAGCAGCTGCTCGAGGGTTTCGGGCCGCAGCAGGGGCACATCGCCGTTGAGCACCAGCAGCTCGCCGCTGAAGCCCGCCAGCGGCTCGAGCAGCTGCTGCACGGCGTGGCCGGTGCCGTTCTGGGGTTCCTGGAGCACGAACTCCAGGCCCGCGTGATCGGCCAGGGAGCTGCGCACCCGCTCGGCCTGGTGGCCCACGATCAGCAGCTGCCGCTGCGGGCCGAGGTGGCTGCAGCTGCGCAGCACCCGCTCCACCAGGGTGGCGCCGGCCAGGGGCTGCAGCACCTTGGGCAGGTCGCTCTTCATGCGGGTGCCCTTTCCGGCGGCCAGGATGGCAACGGCGAGCATCGGCGGGGCAGGGCGGCTGGCCGGGAATCTACCGGGCCTCGCCCGCGTTTCCCCGTGCGCCGCGCCCTGGCCCCTCCAGCCCCCAGCGGCGGCGCCAGGCGCTGGTGCTGCCGCCGCCGCTGCCCCGTTGCTCGAGCCGGCGCCGCTCCAGGATCGCCGCCGGCGCGCTGCGGCCATCCGGGTCGCGGTAGGGCACCCCGGCGCGGGTGGCCAGGTGCTCCTCCTCCATCGGCCCCAGCGGCCGCAGGCCCGGCTCCGGCAGCAGGGGGGTGGGGCTGGCGGCGGTGCCATCGCTCCAGCGTTCGCTCGCCTCGGCCCTGATCGCCGCCAGCTCCAGGCCGGCCAGGCGGAGCGCCCGCCGCACCGCCGCCGCTGAGCAGTAGGTGAGCAGCCGGCCCTGCGGCGCCAGCAGGGCCGCCAGCTGGCCGATCAGCTCCACGCTCCAGAGCTCCGGGCAGCGCCGCGGCGAGAAGGCGTCGTGCAGCACCAGATCGCAGCGGCCCGCAAGGGCAGGCAGCAGATCCGGCAGCCGGCGCCGGGCATCGCCCCAGAGCAGGCTGGGCCCCTGCAGCAGCCTCTCCAGCCGCTGCAGCAGCGGGGCGGGCCACTGGGCCCGGAAGCCCGCATCCGCCAGGGCCAGGGCCTGGGGCGTGGGATCGAGCTCCAGCCCCCACCAGTTGAGCTCCAGCCCGCGGGCCGCCGCGGCCTCCAGCAGGGCCGCCGTGTTGGTGCCGGTGCCCACGGCCAGCTCCAGCACCGTGAGCCGCCGGCCGGGGGCGAAGCGCTCCAGCCCGGCCGGCCGCACGAACTTCTGGCGCGCCTCCAGCAGGGCTCCCTCGCTGCCGTGGAACCCCTCGCCCACCTCGGGGCTCCAGAGGCTGAAGCTGCCGTCGGCGCTGCGGCGCGGCTCAGGCACGCAGGCGGGTGAGGTCGTCCCAGAAGCCGGGATAGGACACGGCCGCCGCATCGGAGCGGGCGATCCAGCTCTCGCTGCCGGCGTTGAGGGCGGCCACCGCCAGGCTCATCGCCACCCGGTGGTCGGTTTCGCTGTCGAGGTCGGCGCCGCCCAGGGTCACGCCCCCCGTGATCGCCATCCCATCCTCGAACTCCTCCACCTTCGCCCCCATGGCCGTGAGCTGGCGGGCCATCACCGCCAGCCGATCCGTTTCCTTCACCCGCAGCTCGGCGGCGCCACTCACCCGGCTCACCCCTTCGGCGCAGCAGGCGGCCACCGCCAGCACCGGGATCTCATCCACCAGCCGGGGGATCAGCTCCTCGCCGATCGTGAAGGCCCCAAGCGGCCCGTGGCACACCCGCAGGTCGCCCACCGGTTCACCGGCCACATCGCGCTGATCCAGCACCTCGATCCGCGCCCCCATCTGCTCGAGCACCTCGAGGATGCCGGTGCGGCTGGGGTTGAGCCCCACGTTCTCCACCACCAGGTCGGAGCCCGGCGTGATCGCCCCGGCCACCAGCCAGAAGGCGGCCGAGCTGATGTCGCCAGGCACCACCACGTGCTGGCCGCGCAGGCTGGCGCCCGGGGTCACGATCACTTCGGTGTCGCCGGGGCCGCCCACCTGCAGGCTGGCGCCGAAGGCGCGCAGCATCCGCTCGCTGTGGTCGCGCGACTGCACCGGTTCGATCACGGTGGTGGGGCCCTCGGCGGTGAGCGCCGCCAGCAGCAGGGCGCTCTTCACCTGGGCCGAGGCCACCGGCGTGCGCACCGTGGTGCCGTGCAGGCGGCGGCCCTGCACCGCCAGGGGCGCCAGCTCACCGCCGCGGCGGCCGGCGATGGTGGCCCCCATCGCCGCCAGGGGCTGGCCAACGCGCCGCATCGGCCGGCCGCGCAGGGAGGCGTCGCCCGTGAGCACGAAGTGGCGCCCCTCGCGCCCGGCCAGCAGCCCGAGCATCAGGCGCATGGTGGTGCCGGAGTTGCCGCAGTCGAGCACGTCGGCCGGTTCGCGGAAGCCATCGAGCCCCACGCCGCGCACGATCACCTCGGCGCCGGCCTCGATCGGCGACACCTCCACCCCCATCGCCCGCAGGCAGGCGGCGGTGCTGAGCGGATCCTCGGCCGGCAGCAGCCCCTCGATGCGGGTTTCGCCCTCGGCGATGGCGCCGAACAGCAGCGCGCGGTGCGAGATCGATTTGTCGCCCGGCACCCGCACGCGGCCCCGCAGGCCGCCGCCGGGCTCGATGCGGCGCAGCGACAGCGGAGCGTTGAGCAGAGCGTCGGCAGGGAGGGACACGCCGGCAGGGCAGGGTGGCCCGATCCTATGGAGCGCCCGGGGCCGGCCTCAGGGGGTGATCCCCAGGGCCCGCATGCTGGCGGAGAGCGACCACACCTCCACCACCAGCCGGTGCCAGGGGGTGATCGTGGCCATGTCGAGCGCCATCGGCGCGGGCGCGGCGGAACGCAGGGCCCGCGCCGCCGCCAGCTCGGCGCGGGCCTGCTCCAGCCGCTCGCGCAGGCTGCGGCGCCCGGCGCCATCCAGCAGGCTGTCGGGGCAGTGCTCCAGCAGCACGAAGCCCCGCTCAAACGAACCGGCGAAGTCGTCGAGCAGGGGCTCGAGGATGGCGTTGAGCAGCTCGCCCGGGGTGTCGGGCGGCAGATCGGGTAGGGAGGGGGTGGGGCCGTTCATGCGCCGACCCTAGGAAGCCCAGCGTGCTGGAGCAGGGCGGTGGGCTACCCCAGCAGCAGGCCCCCCTCCTCGCTGAGGGAGGCGCGGGCGCTGCGCAGGTCGAACAGCAGCTCCGCCAGGGTGAGGCGCTCCAGCTCCCGCTCCAGGGCCTGGCGCAGCCTCCCCTCCAGCACCGCCACCGTCCGCTCGCCGGCGGCATCGCCGGGCCCAGCGGCGCCCGGCCCGGCGCCGGCGGGGCGGCCTGGGGTTTCACCGGGATGGGCGGCCACGGCCCGCAGGATCGTGGCCAGGGGCATGGTGTCGGCGGCGGCCGCCAGGCGGTAGCCGCCGCTCCGCCCGCGCCGCGCCTCAAGCAGGCCGGCCCGGCGTAGCTGCAGCAGCAGCTGCTCCAGCTTCGGGGCCGGCAGCCCCAGGCCGGCCGCCAGATCGGCGCCGGAGCGCCAGCGCGCCGGATCCTGGGCCAGCTCCAGCAGGGCCTGGATCGCCTGCAGGCCGCTGCGGCGCAGCACCGGCCTCAGCGGCCGGAGCCGCCGCCGGCCCCGGCCCGCACCGCCAGCCGCTCCAGCACGTGCTCGAGGGTGTAGCCGAACAGGGCGGGATCGGGGCGGCTGTCGCCCAGGTCGGCCAGGCCCAGCTCCGCCCAGCGGCGGTCGAGCTGTTCTTCCATGGCGGCGTCGCGGCGCAGCGGTTCACCCCAGGGGTGGCGCCGCTCCGGGCCGATCTTGGTGGTGGCGTCGATCGCCAGGCGGCCGCCGAGGCCGAGCCGCTCGCTGGCGAAATCGAGCGAATCGAAGGGGGTGTTCTCCAGCACGAACAGGTCACGCTGGGGATCCACCAGGGCGCTGATCGCCCACACCACCTGGCGCGGATCGCGCACGTTGATCGCGCGGTCCACCACCACCACGAACTTCGTGTAGGTGAACTGGGGCAGGGCGCTCCAGAAGGCCATCGCCGCCCGCCGCGCCTGGCCGGGGTAGGCCTTGTCGATGGCGATCACGGCGAGCTTGTAGCTCAGGCCCTCCATCGGCAGGAAGAAATCCACGATCTCCGGCACCTGCTGGCGCAGGATCGGCGTGTAGATCCGGTTGAGGGCGATCGCCAGCATCGCGTCCTCCTTGGGCGGGCGGCCGCTGAAGGTGGTGAAGTGGATCGGGTTGCGCCGGTGGGTGATGCACTGGATGCGCACCAGCGGCGAGTCCTCCACACCGCCGTAGAAGCCCATGTGGTCGCCGAAGGGGCCATCGGCCAGCTCCTCGCCCGGGGTGATCGTGCCCTCCAGCACCATCTCGCTGTGGCTGGGCACCTCCAGATCCACGCTGGCGCACTTCGCCAGCCGCACCCCCTCGCCGCCGTAGAGGCCGGCGAACAGCCACTCGCTCAGCTGCACCGGGATCGGCGTGGCGGCGGCCATCACCAGCAGGGGGTGCACGCCGATGGCCACGGCGATCTCCAGCTTCCGGCCCATCGCCGCCGCCTTGCGCAGGTGGCGGGCGCCGCCGCGCACGCTCAGCCAGTGCACGGTCATCGTGTTGATCGACTGCTGCTGCAGCCGGTACACGCCCACGTTGGGGGTGCCCGTTTCCGGGTCTTTCGTGATCACCAGGCCGAGGGTGACGATCCGGCCGCCATCGCCCGGCCAGGGGCGCAGCAGCGGCAGGGCATCGAGGTTCACGGCATCGCCGCGCAGCACCACCTGGCGGCAGGGCGGGGTGAGATCGAGATCGGGGCGGGCCCGCAGCAGGCTCCAGGCCAGGCCGCCGTAGCGCTTCAGCTCGGCCAGGCCCTTGGGCGGCCGGGGCTGCTGCAGCAGGGCCAGGCGCTCACCGAGCTGCTCGAGCTCCTCGGCCCGCTCCATGCCCATGCTCCACACCACCCGCTCCACGGTGCCCATCAGGTTCACCGCCACCGGCATGGTGGAGCCGATCACGTTCTCAAACAGCAGGGCGGGGCCGCCCAGGCCCAGCACCCGGTCGGCGATGGCAGCCAGCTCCAGATCCGGATCCACCGGCGCCGTGATCCGCCGCAGCTGGCCGCGCTTCTCGAGGAGCTGCAGGAAACCGCGCAGATCCCGGCCCTGCCGGGCGATCACGCCGGACACATCCACTCATCCAAGGTGGGCTCACTCTGGCGCGCCGGCCGGGTTGGCGCCGGGCAGGAGCCGTTCAGCCGGGATCGGCCAGTGGCAGATCATTCAGCAACCGGCGCCGCTCCGGCCAATCCGGCACCCGCAGATGGGCGAGTTCATGCAGCACCACGTCGTCGAGGCAGGTCCTGGGTCTGCAGGCCAGCTGGGTGTTGAGGCGGATGTTCCGGGTGGAGGGGTTGCAGCTGCCCCACTGGCAACGCATGGCCTGGATGAAGAGCCGGTTCATCTCCACCCCCAGGCCTCAATCCCAGTCGATCAGGGCCACGCTGCTGGTGGGTTGATCAGCGGCGGCCTTCACTTGCACGCCGTAGCGCAGCAGGGAATACACGCGGCGGTTGGCCTCGTAGAGGCCGAGCTGGTGATGTCGGCGGCGCTCCGGAGCTGGTAGAGGGCGCCGCTGATCTCCGCTGGGCTGTAGCCGCGCCTCTGCAGGTAGGCGGTGAGGATCCCTTCCTAGATGGTGCTGTTGCCTGGGCGATCCTTCAAGTCGCCCAGAACGCGATAGCGCAGCTGCTCCTCAAACAGCCTGATCACCCGATCCTGGGTGGCCCGCTCGAAGCCGAGGCTGCTCATCGCTCTGGCTGAGGCGCGTCAGCTCCTTCCAGCACAGCCCGGCCGTTTTGCCAGGTGACGGTGTAGTGGCCGAGGCGACGCTTGCGTTCCAGCTCGGCGGAGACCGCCTGCTGGAGAGCCTCAAGAACCTGCTCAACACTGGGGGGGAGGGGTGAGCTCATCGCGACAACTCCAGCAGATGGCGATAAAGCGTTGGGTTCACGATGGTTCGCTCCAGCCCTGTCTGAAAAAACACGAGCTGCGGATTGGCTCCATCGTTCATGTTGCAGGTGGCTTGATCCACCACTGGGGAGTAGGTCTCAAGCAACAGGTGAATGCTACGCGGAAAGCGCCGTCTCAGGACGGGTAACGGCACGCTGTGACCCCCGTGTACGACCCGCTCCGCCACCCGCAGGATCGAGAGCTCAACCGAGGGGAGCGCTAGATAGACCAACTCCACCCTCCAGCCGGCTGTGCGGAGCCGGTTGATCAGCCTGAGGTAGCCCCTGCCTGAGAGGGTGGTTTCGAAGGCAAAGCTCTGTCTGGCCTGGATGTGGCCTTCGATTTCGCCGAGCATCAGCCGGCTGGCTGCCAGCAGCTGCCGTTGCGGTGCCAGTGGCGAGAGCCCCGCTGCGATCAGATCGGCGTTCACGAAGGCCTGGGCATCGGGGAATTGCCGCAGGTACCTCAGGGCGAAGGTGGTTTTGCCTGCACCGTTGGGGCCGGCGATGATGCGGCAGATCGGGTCGTTCGCGGCTGTCATGCATCCAGGGAGGCGAAACAGCGGAACGCAGCGGCGCTCGCCAGATCAAGCATGGTGCACTGCTCGCTGGTGGCCGGGTCGGTGAAGTCACTAATGAGGATAACGGTCTGCTTGTCCATCCATCAATTGGAACCAATCAGATTGGCCTCTGGATCTGGATCATAGTGCTTATCTGTCCTGTTGCACTACCAGCCAGGCCTGCGCGCATTGCGAGCCTCTACCAAGATCTGCTCTGCTGAAACTGCGCATAGGGCTGGCCGGCGTACTTGTCGCTGATGGTTTTGAGAAACAGCAACACCAGCACGTAATCCTTGTACTGGCTGGCATCCATGCCGCCACGCAGGGCATCGCAGCTGGCCCAGAGGCTGGAGTAGAGCTCAGATTTACGGATGGCCATGGGTCAGCTCACGCGCTGGTTGCCACTGGTCATGATCCGTTCACCCTGTGCTGCCCGGCCAGCAATCTGGCATCCAGGCGCCAGGGCCGGCAGAACTGACACACTGACGCCTGAACGATCCGGCCCGCCGTGCAGATCTCCTACTTCCACACCTCCGAAGCCGTGCCGCCGGTGATGCCGCCGGAGCAAGGCGGCCCCGATGCGGCCGTGGTGATCGACGTGCTGCGGGCCACCACCACGATCGCCTGGTCGCTGCAGAACGGCGCCGAGGCGATCCAGGCCTTCGCCGATCTGGAGTCGCTCGAGACGGCGGCCGCCGCCTGGCCCGCAGAGCGCCGCCTGCGGGCCGGCGAGCGGGGCGGCAAGCGGGTGGAGGGCTACGACCTGGGCAACTCGCCGCTGGCGGTGACGCCCGCCGTGGTGGAGGGCAAGCGCATCTTCATGAGCACCACCAACGGCACCCGCTCCCTGGCTGCGGTGCAGGCGGTGCCTCTGCTGCTCACCGCCTGCCTGCCCAACCGCACCGCCGTGGCGCGCCGCCTGATCGAGCGCGACTGCCGCAATGTGTGGATCGTGGGCAGCGGCTGGGAGGGCGATTACTCCCTCGAAGACAGCCTGGCGGC
>VFQS010001999.1_pt1 | contig 17508 bp, 14 predicted proteins | sample 3512361 | NCBI WGS metagenome assembly VFQS01 (sample SAMN10412375, study PRJNA504923) | tailings metagenome | isolation source: Relicate 1 Philex TSF3 active mining | place: Philippines
AACTTTTGATGTTGGAATGCCGCAACGGCGCAAACCCCAGGATTGGCGCGGTTTCCAGCGGGGCGCTTTTCGTTAGAATGAAGGCCCAACAAGCAGTTGCCATACGTTTTGTTGGAAGGCGCGTCACCACTTCGACGCGCCTTTTTTTTAGTCCATGAAGCACATCCGAAACTTCTCCATCATCGCCCACATCGACCACGGCAAGAGCACGCTGGCCGATCGCATCATCCAGCGTTGTGGAGGCCTGTCGGATCGCGAGATGGAAGCGCAGGTGCTCGACTCGATGGACATCGAGCGCGAGCGCGGCATCACCATCAAGGCCCAGACAGCGGCGCTTCAGTACACCGCGCGCGATGGCCAGGTCTACAACCTCAACCTCATCGACACGCCGGGCCATGTCGACTTCTCATACGAAGTCAGCCGCAGCTTGAGCGCTTGCGAGGGCGCGCTGTTGGTGGTGGATGCATCTCAGGGCGTTGAAGCGCAGACGGTAGCCAACTGCTACACCGCGCTCGACCTGGGTGTTGAAGTCGTGCCGGTCCTCAACAAGATGGATCTGCCGCAGGCCGACCCCGACAACGCCAAAGCGGAGATCGAGGATGTGATCGGCATCGACGCCAGCGACGCGATCCCTTGCAGCGCCAAGACGGGCATGGGCATCGACGAGATCCTCGAAGCCGTGATCGCCAAGATGCCACCGCCGCGTGGTCAGGCCGATGCGCCGCCGCGGGCGATGATCATCGATGCCTGGTTCGACAACTATGTGGGCGTGGTGATGCTGGTGCGCGTGGTCGACGGCCGCTTGTCCAAGGGCGAGCGCATCCGCCTGATGGCAACCAACGCCGTCTACGGCATCGAGCATTTGGGCGTCTTCACCCCCAAGAGTGAAAACCGCGACGCACTCAATGCCGGTGAAGTGGGTTTCGTGATCTGCGGTATCAAGGAACTGGCGGCGGCCAAAGTGGGTGACACCATCACCCTGGAAAAGAAGCTGCCGCAGAACCTGGGCCCCGCCACCGAGGCGCTGCCCGGCTTCAAGGAGATCCAGCCGCAGGTCTTCGCGGGTCTGTACCCCACGGAGGCCAGCGAGTACGACCAACTGCGCGACGCCCTGGAAAAGCTCAAGCTCAACGATTCCAGCCTGCGCTTCGAGCCTGAGGTGAGCCAGGCTCTGGGCTTTGGTTTTCGCTGCGGCTTCCTGGGTCTGCTGCACATGGAGATCGTGCAGGAGCGCCTGGAGCGTGAGTTCGATCAGGACCTGGTGACCACCGCCCCCAGCGTGGTGTACGAGGTGGAGCTGGGCGATGGCACGGTGCTGCAGGTCGAGAACCCCAGCAAGATGCCCGACCAGGGGAGGATCGCCGACATCCGCGAGCCCATCGTCACCGTGCATCTGTACATGCCGCAGGACTATGTGGGCACGGTGATGACCCTGTGCAATGCCAAGCGTGGCATTCAGCTCAACATGGCCTATCACGGTAAGCAGGTGATGCTCACTTACGAGCTGCCGCTGGCGGAGATCGTGCTCGACTTCTTCGACAAGCTCAAGTCCGCCACCCGCGGCTATGCTTCGATGGACTATGAGTTCAAGGAATACCGAAGTGCCGACGTGGTGAAGGTGGATATCCTGATCAACGGTGAGAAGGTGGACCCCCTGGCGATGATCGTGCACCGCTCGCAAAGCCAGTTCCGTGGCCGCGCGGTCGCGGCCAAGATGCGTGAACAGATTCCGCGCCAGATGTACGACGTCGCCATTCAGGCCGCCATTGGCGCGAACATCATCGCTCGCGAGAACATCAAGGCCCTGCGCAAGAACGTGCTGGCCAAGTGCTACGGCGGCGACATCACCCGCAAGCGCAAACTGCTGGAAAAGCAAAAGGCCGGCAAGAAGCGCATGAAGCAGGTCGGCTCGGTCGAGATACCGCAGGAGGCTTTCCTCGCCATTCTGCAAGTCGATGAGTGATGGGAAGTTTGATGACGCCATTGGCCGCCGGCCTGTACGGCCTGTTGGCGTTTTATCTGGGTGGTTGGTGGATGGGGCGATGGGCTGGCAACTTTTCGCTCCTGCTGCTGTTGATGTCCGTGGCGACCCTGGGGTTCTGGTTGGCGGAGCGCTTCCATTTCCGGCCCGCCCGTGAAGCCGCGGCACGGCAACTCGAACTGGCGGCCGCCAAGCGCCGCGATGAATTGGCCAAGATGGGCATCTCCCAAGTGGACGACCGCTTGGAAGAGGCCAAGGCTCAGGCCCTGATGCCCCCTTGGTGGGTCGAATGGACGGCCGGCCTCTTCCCCATCATCCTGGGCATCTTCCTGCTCCGCTCCTTTCTCTTCGAGCCTTTCAAGATTCCTTCTGGCTCGATGATTCCGACGCTGGCCGTGGGCGACCTGATCCTGGTGAACAAGTACCACTATGGGATCCGGCTGCCGGTGATCAACACCAAAGTGGTGAGCCTTCATGCAGTGCAGCGCGGTGACGTGGTGGTGTTTCGTTACCCGCCCGACCCGCGCGTGGACTACATCAAGCGAGTCGTCGCCCTGCCGGGCGACACGGTGGCCTACATCAACAAGCGCCTGATCATCAACGGTCAGGTGGTGGCCACCACAGCGCTGCCCGACTTCTACGACGAGGACAGCCTGCGCTACGCCCAGCAATGGACTGAGACCTTGGGTGAGAAGCCACATCGCGTGCTGACCGACAAGGCGGTGCCACCCTTCATCCTGGGTACCCTGGACCATCCCCATGCCAAGGCCTGCAGCTACTCCGCCGAAGGCGTGCAGTGCACCGTTCCAGCGGGGCACTACTTCGTGATGGGGGACAACCGCGACAATTCTCAGGACTCGCGCTACTGGGGTTTCGTGCCCGATGAGAACCTGGTTGGCCGGGCCTTCTTCGTCTGGATGAATTTCGGCAACCTCAGCCGGATCGGCGCCTTCAACTGAACCCGGGAGAAGCCCCTCCTGTGAGCACGTCGGCCGGCATCACGCCCTTGCAGCAGCTGCAGCAGCGCTTGGGGCACCACTGGGCGCAGCCGGCCCTGCTCACGCGGGCGCTCACCCATCGCAGCCACGGCGCTGACCACAACGAGCGCCTGGAGTTCCTGGGTGACAGCGTGCTGAGCACGGCCATCTCCAGTCTGCTGTACCGCCGTTATGGCGACAGCGCCGAGGGCGACCTCACCCGGGTGCGCGCGCACCTGGTGCGCGAGGACAGCCTGCATCGCATTGCCCTCGAACTTGAACTCCCCAGCCTCCTTCGCCTGTCCGATGGCGAGGTCAAGGGCGGTGGTGCCCAGCGGCCCTCCATCCTGGCCGATGCCCTGGAGGCCTTGATCGGCGGTGTCTTCATTGATGCAGGCTACGAGGCCGCCGCCGGCGTGGTGCAGCGCCTGTTTGGTCCCCTGATCGACAGCACCGAGCTCACCCGCTGGACCAAGGACCCCAAGACCGAACTGCAGGAATGGCTGCAGGGTCGCCGCCTGCCCGTGCCCGCCTATCGCATCGTGGCCACGCGCGGTCAGGCCCATGCGCAGACATTTGAAGTGGAGTGCGCCGTACCGGCTCTGTCCCTGGCCGAACGGGGCGAAGGCCGCTCACGCCGCGCCGCTGAACAGGAGGCCGCACGTCGACTGCTGGATCAACTGAAGTCACAGGACGGCCCCGGCGGTCCGTTGCAAGCCTGATGGACCTGCCCGAATCGTCACCGTCCACCCGTTGTGGCCTCGTGGCCATCGTCGGCCGACCCAATGTGGGCAAGAGCACCCTGCTCAACGCCCTGGTGGGGCAGAAGGTCAGCATCACATCCAGCAAGGCCCAGACCACGCGGCATCGCATCACCGGTGTGCGCACCCTCAGCGGTGAGCAAGCCGGTACGGGTTCGCAGTTCGTTTTCGTGGACACGCCGGGTTTCCAGACACGCCACGCCACGGCCCTGAACCGCAACCTCAACCGCACCGTCCAGTCGGTGCTGTCGGATGTGGACGCCGTGCTCTTCTTGGTGGAGGCCGGTAAATTCACGTTGGACGACGCCAAAGTGCTGGCCCTTCTGCCCGAGCACAAGCCGGTGATCCTGGTGGCCAACAAGCTCGATGCCGTGCTCAAGCGTGAATCCATGTTGCCCTGGCTCAAGCAGATGCAGGAGCGGCGCAACTTCACCGAATTCGTGCCGATGTCCGCCCGCCGCACGGCCGATGTGCAGCGTCTGCTGGGCATCGTGGAGCCGCTGTTGCCGCTGCAGCCCTGGTTCTATGAAGAAGATGCGCTCACTGACCGCAGCGAACGTTTCCTGGCCAGTGAGATCATCCGCGAGAAGCTCTTCCGCCTGACCGGTGATGAACTGCCCTACAGCTGCACCGTGGTGCTGGACAAGTACGAGGAAGAAGGGCGACTGCGCCGCATCAGTGCGAGCATCGTGGTTGACCGCGACGCCCACAAGGGCATGATCATCGGGGCGCAGGGTGAACGTCTCAAGCGCATCGGCAGCGAGGCGCGACAGGACCTGGAACACCTGATGGACGCCAAGGTGTTCCTGGAACTCTGGGTCAAGGTGCGCTCGGGCTGGGCCGACAGCGAGGAGCACCTGCGGTCCTACGGCTATGAGTGAGCCGGCGGCCGCCGCCCGCCGGGGGCCGGCGCGCGGGGCGGCGGCTTCACCCCGCGTGCAGTCGGCTTATGTATTGCACGCCTACGACTGGAGCGAATCCAGCCTCATCCTGGACCTATACACCCGCGACGAAGGCCGGGTGGTGGCCGCCGCCAAGGGGGCCAAGCGGCCCTACTCGCAGTTGCGCGCCGTGCTGCTGCCGTTTCAGCGTGTGCTGGTACAGCTCAGCCGCGCCAAGTCCACCGACAGCGATGATGAGGTGCGAACCCTGCGGTCGGCTGAATGGGGATCGGGCTCGTCGGTGCTTCCCTCATCCGCTCTGCTGAGTGCCTACTACGTCAACGAATTGCTGATGAAGTTCCTCCCCCGCGGGGCGGCACAGTCGGCGTTGTTCGACCACTACGAGGCCACGCTGCAGGCCCTGTCCGACCCGCAGACCGACCTGCAGGCCAGCTTGCGGGCCTTCGAGCTCCTGCTTTTGCAGGAGCAGGGCCTGTTGCCCGACCTGGCGCAGGACGCACTGGGCATGGCGGTGCTGACCGCCGAGACCCCGTACACCTGGCGCCCGGAGTGGGGCCTGGTCGCCGCCGGCCCCGAGGACGAGGCCCTGACGGGTCAGGAATGGATCGCGCTGCAGGCGGCGCTGTCGGGTGTCCACCTGCCCGCCTTGCGGCAGGCCTGCCAGGGCCCGCGCGTGGCCCTGAGGGGCCTGCTGCGGCGGGCGCTTGCCTATCATCTCGGGGGCGCGCCGCTGCGAACCCGAGACCTCATGCAGTCCCTGCGCCGCCTGGGCGCGCTGGCCCCTACCGGAGCTCCTTCCCCATGAATCCGCTCATGCTCGACGGTGACACCCACCACCGGCACGCCCGCACCGCGCTGTCGGTCAATGTGAACAAGGTAGCCCTGCTGCGCAACTCCCGCCATCTTGATATTCCCAGCGTGGTGCGTGCGGCGCAGTGTTGTTTGGAGGCTGGTTGTCAGGGGATCACCATCCATCCCCGGCCGGACGAGCGCCACATCCGGGCTGCCGATGTCGGGGACATCGCAGCCTTGATGCGGCAGTGGCCACAGGCCGAGTTCAATATCGAAGGCAACCCCTTCCACAACCTGATGGACATCGTGCGCACGGTGCGCCCGCATCAGGCGACCTTCGTGCCGGATTCGGTGGACCAGTTCACCAGCGACCATGGCTGGAACCTTCCGCTCGACAGCGAGCGCCTTCGGCCCCTGATCGAGGAGTGCCACGCCCTGGGCGTGCGCGTGAGCCTGTTCATGGACCCAACACCGCAAGCCATGGCCCACGCACGGGCCGCCGGAGCCGACCGGGTGGAGCTCTACACCGAGTCGTACGCACGGGTTCAGGCCCATGCACCGGGTTCCGTTGAAGCCGCAGCGGTGCTGGCAGGCTACGCCGCAGCCGCGCGTGCGGCGCTGGCGGCAGGTTTGGGCGTGAATGCCGGGCACGACCTCAATCGCGACAACCTCGGTGAGTTTCTGCGGACCGTGCCCGGCGTAGCCGAGGTAAGCATCGGTCATGCCCTGGTGGCTGATGCGCTGGAACTGGGCTATGCGGCGACGGTGGCGGCTTACCTGCGCTGCATCGAATTGGCGCAGCCACCAGCCGGGTCCGCTGCATGATCGTGGGCATCGGCACGGACTTGTGCGATGTGCGCCGCATCGCCTCCACGCTCGAGCGCCGTGGCGAGCGCTTCGCCCAGAAGGTGCTGGGCCCGCACGAAATCGAAGTCTTCCGGCAACGACTCGCCAAGGTGGAACTGCGGGGCATCCGCTACCTGGCGACGCGCTTCGCGGCCAAGGAGGCCTTCTCCAAGGCGATCGGCCTGGGCATGGTGTGGCCCATGACCTGGCGGGCCTGCGAAGTGGTGAAGGCGCCCAGTGGCCAGCCCTTGATTCGGCTGAACGGTGAGTTGGCCACCTGGTTCGAAGCCCGCGGTTGGCAGGCCCACGTGAGCGTGACCGATGAATCCGACTACGCTTCAGCTTACGTCGTGGTCGAGCAGCGTCCTGTCCGCAGCGCAGACACCCGTGCAATGGATTGCAAACCCTGATGAACCGAGAGCGGCGTCTGGGCACAATGGGGGGATGACTGCACATGCACCCGTCGTCCTTGACATCGCCGGCACGTCCCTCAATGCCAATGACCGCCGACGCCTGAAACACCCGCTCACGGGTGGGTTGATCCTGTTCGCCCGCAACTGGGAAGACCGGCGCCAGCTCACGGCACTCACCGCCGAGATCAAGTCGCTCCGGCCGGAGCTGTTTATCTGCGTCGACCATGAGGGTGGCCGTGTGCAGCGCTTCAAGACCGACGGCTTCACCCACCTGCCACCCATGCGGGCCCTGGGCGAAGCCTGGATGCGGGATGGCCGCGGTGGGCCCGGCCACGGCGCCCTTCAGGCGATGAACGCGGCGGTGGCCACCGGCTATGTGCTCGGAGCCGAGTTACGCGCCTGCGGTGTGGACCTGAGCTTCACCCCGGTGCTGGACCTGGACCATGGCGGCAGTACGGTGATCGGCGACCGCGCCTTTCACCGCGATCCCCGCGTCGTCACGGCGCTGGCGCAAAGCCTGATGCACGGCTTGCGCCGCGCGGGCATGCACCATTGCGGCAAGCATTTCCCGGGTCACGGTTTTGTCCGTGCCGACAGCCACACTGAGGTGCCCATCGACCGGCGCCGCCTCAAGGCCATCCTGGCTGATGACGCGCTGCCCTACGGCATGCTCAGCGCGAGCCTGTCCAGCGTGATGCCGGCGCACGTCATCTATCCCAAGGTCGACAGTCGACCGGCCGGGTTCTCGCCGCGCTGGCTGCGCGAGATCCTGCGCGGCGACATGGGCTTCATGGGGGCCATCTTCAGCGACGACCTGAGTATGGAGGGCGCGCGCCACCTTGAAGGCGGGCAGTTGAGTTACGCGCAGGCCGCTGCGCTGGCGCTGCAGGCGGGCTGCGACTTGGTGCTGCTGTGCAACCAGAGCCTGGATGGTGGCGAGGCGGTCGATGAACTGCTGCAGGGTCTTGAACGCGCGGCGCGCGATGGGCATTGGCAGGCGGACGAGGACAGCGAGCGCCGTCGGCAGGCTCTGCTTCCCCAGGAGCCCCCGATGCCCTGGGACGAGCTGATGCATGAGCCTGCCTACCAGCACGCCCTGGAGTGCCTGCCGTGAGCCGGCCCGGCCGCGGCGCTGGCCCTGCTGCGGTGCCGGCTCCGCAGGCGTCTGCCTCCGCTCCCGCCAGCGAGCGGGACCGCCGTCGGCTCCAGATGGCGGACATCGCGCGGTTGGCCGGCGTGTCGGTGTCTACCGTGTCGCGGGCCCTGTCGGGCAGCACCTTGGTGAATGCCGAGACGCGCAACCGCGTGGTGGAGTTGGCACGCTCTCTCCACTACACCATCAACCAGGGCGCGCAGAACCTGAGGCTGCAGAAGAACCGGACGATTTCGGTGGTGGTGCCGTATGACGCCACCTCGCGCCAGCACATCTCCGATCCCTTCTTTCTGGCCATCGTGGGCAGCCTGGCTGACGCCCTCACGGATCGCGGCTACGAGATGCTGTTGTCCCGGGTGGATGCCGAGAAGCTCGACGCAGCCGGTGCCGCCTTCGATGCGGGCCGTGTCATTGGCGTGATCATCATTGGCCAATGGCACCACCATGACCAGCTCAACGAGATGGCGGCGCGGCGCGTGCCTTTGGTGGTGTGGGGCGCGGAGATGCCCCAGCAGCTCTACTGCACGGTGGGCGGCGACAACCGTGATGGTGGGTACCAGGCCACCCGGCACCTGATCAAGGGCGGCCGGCGCCGCATCTTGTTCCTGGGGGACCCGCAGTGGCCTGAGGTGCGTTGGCGCTATCAGGGCTACCTCGAGGCTCTGAAAGAAGCGGGCATCGAGGCCGATGCCAACTGGCTGCTCGATGTGCCCTTCGAGGAAGCGGCCGCACGCCGTCGACTGGACCAGGCCTATCGGGATGGACTGGTGTTCGACGGGGTGGTGGCCTGCTCCGACTTGCTGGCTCTGCAGGCGGTGCGTGCGGTGCGGGCCACCGGCCGCCAGGTGCCGGGCGATGTGGCCATCACCGGCTACGACGACGCGCCCCTGGCGGCTTGGAGCGACCCGCCGCTCACCACGGTTCACCAACCGGTGGGCGAAGCCGGCAAGCTGATCGTGGACGCGCTGGTGGCCCAGATCGAGGGACAGCCACCGCGTTCGCGCACGATGCCGGTGAACTTGGTGGTCCGCAAGAGTACTGTGCAGTGATGCATTGAGTTGCAAACGATTTCAGGCGTAAGATCATCAGGGCGACTGCCCTGCGGCGAGTGCCCACAGGGGCCGGCGGCGGCGGCGCAGAAGCGATGGTGATGAAGTTTGCGGTTTGTGGCGAAGCGCTGTTCGATGTGTTTTCGACAGGCGTCACCCCCACCGGGTTGTCCCTGGATGCCCGCATCGGGGGCTCACCGCTGAATGTGGCGGTAGGCCTGTCGCGGCTCGGTCAATCGGCAGCCCTGGTGACGGTTCTGTCCGCTGGCTTCCTCGGCGATCGCCTCCGGCACTACCTGGCGCAGGAAGGGGTTGACCTTCGGCTGACCCGGCTGGATTCGGCACCCACCACCTTGAGTCTGGTCGGCGTGGATGCCCACGGGGTGCCGTCCTACGCCTTCTACGGCGAGGCGGGCGCGGATCGGCTGCTTGACGAGTCGATTCTGCAAGCTTGGCCCGGCGATGTGGATTGCATCCACGTGGGGTCCTACACCACCGTCGTAGGCCGCACGGCGCACACCCAACGGCAGCTGATCGACCGGGAGCGCCACCGCAGCCTGATCGCTTATGACCCCAACGTGCGGCTCAATGTCGAGCCCGATGGCACGATCTGGCGTGCTCAGCTGGAGTGGATGCTGTCGCGGGCCCATCTGCTGAAAATCAGTGAGGAGGATCTTCATCTCCTGTATCCCCAGGAGTCACCCGCGGATTTCGCCCACCGGGCTTTGACGGGCGGTGTGTCGCTGGTGGTGGTGACTCGCGGAGCTGACGGTGCGGTGGCCTGGACCCCGCAGCTGGGGGCCCTGGAGTCACCGCCGGTACCTGTGCAGGTCGTGGACACGGTAGGGGCGGGTGACACGTTCCAGGCCGCGCTGCTGACTTGGCTCGCTGAGAGGGGCCGGCTCGAGCCGGAGGCCCTTGCTCAACTGGCTGCGGACGAACTGGCACAGGCGCTGGGCTTCGCAGGTCAGGCTGCCGCGCTCACTTGCAGTCGGCGCGGCGCGGATCTGCCTCGAAGAGTGGAGATGGGCATCTAGCCCGTGGCGTCCGCTTGCCCACCGGGCTGCAATTTGGGATGGCCCCAATTGCAATCGTTTGCAATTTGAGGCAAGCTTCGAGAGTCTGTCGGCGGATGCCGTCTCTCATCCTTCTGCGGTACCTCTCATGTTTCTGCCCCCCATCGACTTCCGCTGCAACATCCACGGGGTGTGCTGGTACGTCAGCCGCTTGGCCCGTTTCTTGGGTACCGGCGCATCGGCCCGGCGGGTACCGGCTGCGGTGATCGGCCTGTCGCTGGTCGTGCTGATGGGCACCGCACCGCAGACAGCCCAGGCATCCGACACCCTGAGACCACCCGTGGCCGCCTCCTTGCAGGCGGTGCAGGTGCAGCTGGCTGCCGGCAAGCCCCAGGAGGCGCTGCAGACCCTGCGGGATGTCGAGCGCAAAGTCTCTGACCGTTCGCTCTACGAAACGTACATGATTGAGCGGCTAAAGGCGGCGGCGTCAGTGGCCGCGTCCGATGACGCGGCCGCCACGGCCGCTCTCGAGGCTGCATTGAAGACCGAGAAGGCCACTGCTTCAGAGCGGCTCACCGTGCTCGCCCAGTTGGCCGGGTTGAGCCTCAAGCTCAAGAATGATGAAGCCGCAGGGCGCTGGGCCGCGCTGCATGTCCAGGCTGGCGGCGAAGATGAGAACGTGCGGGCCATACTCGTCCGTTCAGCCCTGGCACGTGGTGACTGTCGGACGGTCGTTGATCAACTGGCAATCATCGTGGCGGCCACCGAGCGGCGAGGGCAGATACCGCCCGAGGCGCAGCTGCGGGCTTCGGCGGCCTGCCAAGCCAAGCTCGGCCAGGATGACGGCTACTACCGGGACTTGGAGCGCCTCGTTCGCCATCACCCGACGGTGGCCTATTGGGCCGACATCATCGCGCGCCTGCAGCGCCGGCCCGCGATGGCTGAGCGTCTCCTGCTGGATACCTTCCGCCTGATGCGTCATGTGGGTGCAATGGAAGACGCTGAGGATTTTCTGAGCGCCACGCAGCTGGCCGTGAGGGCGGCACTGCCCGGCGAAGCCCTTCAATTCCTGAAGGCTGGCTTTGATGCAGGGGCCTTGGGCAAGGGACCGGCGTCCCAGGCGCACCGAGACCTGTTGGCCCGTGTCACCCGGGACGCCGCCAGCGATCGTGATCAGTTGGCCGAGACGCTCAAACAGGCAATGGCCGGTGGTGATGCACGGCGGCTGTTTGTGGCGGGACAAGCGGCCTGGAGCCTGGGGCAGGCGGATCGTGGCATACAGGTCATGCAACAGGCGCTGGCTCAAGGAGGCCTGCGAGAGCCCGGCGACGCACGCCTGCATCTGGGTGTGGCCATGGCCCAGGCCGGACGACGCGACGAGGCCCGTCAAGTGCTGAGCAATCTGCCGGATCATGACGGTCTCCCTGACTTGGGCCGCCTGTGGTTGATCGCGCTGAGGTGAGCGCTGTGGGTTCGAAGGACTTCCAGCACCGTCTGTTGGCCGAGCACCTGGGCAGCCGCCTGCGTGCGACCTCAGCCGCTCGGGCTGACGAACGGGATTGGCGGCCCTTCGAGGCCCGACTCATTCGCCATGCGGGGGCATTGGTCGAGGCCTTGTCGGGGCTTTACGGTCATCGCGACGACTTTGCCGAGGTCGTGGCGCGCATCGTCGACACCGCCTGGCAAGGCTGGCTGAATCGAAGCGCTGAGCTTCGGCGCCTGGATGAAAGCCGCGAGTCTGACCCCGATTGGTTCAACCACCAGCGGATGGTGGGCGCGGTGTGCTACGCCGACTTGTGGGCCGGCGGTCTGAAGGGCCTGCGCCAGCGCATTCCCGAGCTCAAGGCCCTGGGTGTCACCTACTTGCACATCATGCCGCCGTTTCGCTGTCCAGCCGGCAACAGCGATGGCGGCTATGCGGTGAGCAGTTACCGGGACGTCAATCCCAATTTGGGCACGATTGCCGATCTCCGTGAGCTGGCGAAACGCCTGCGGGAGGAGGGCATCAGCCTGTGCCTGGACTTCATCTTCAATCACACGTCGGACGAGCATGAATGGGCTCTTCAGGCCCGCCGCGGCGTGGCGCCGTATGACGGCTACTACCTGATCTATCCCGACCGCAGCATGCCCGATGCGATCGACCGCACCGTGCGGGAGATCTTTCCCGATCAACACCCGGGTGCCTTCTCCCAGTTGTCGGATGGGCGTTGGGTCTGGACGACCTTCAACAGTTTTCAGTGGGACCTCAATTACGCCAACCCCCTGGTGTTCGATGCAATGGCCGGCGAACTGTTGGCCATTGCCAACATCGGCACTGAAATCCTGCGAATGGACGCGGTGGCATTCGTCTGGAAGCGAATCGGCACCAGTTGCGAAAACCTGCCTGAGGCCCATCTGCTGATTCGGGCCTACAACGCACTGTGCCGCATCGCGGCTCCCAGCCTGCTGTTCAAGTCTGAGGCCATCGTTCACCCCGACGAGGTCATGCGCTACATCGATCCCTTGGAGTGCCAACTCTCCTACAACCCCTTGCAGATGGCCTTGCTGTGGAATTCACTGGCCACGCGAGAGGTGAACCTGCTTCAGCAGGCCCTGGCCGAGCGGCACGGATTGCCCCAAGGCACGGCGTGGGTGAACTACGTCCGCTGTCACGACGACATCGGATGGACCTTTGCCGATGAAGATGCGATTCGTCTGGGTGTCCATGGCCACGACCATCGCCAATTCCTCAACCGCTTCTATGTGAACCGGTTTCCTGGGAGCTTTGCGCGCGGTGTGCCCTTCCAGGACAACCCCGTGACCGGCGACTGCCGCATCAGTGGCACGTGCGCGTCCTTGTGTGGGCTTGAGCAGGGCGACCCCTGGGCCGTAGACCGTATCCTGCTGCTCCATGGGGTGGCGATGTCCACGGGTGGTGTTCCGCTGCTCTACCTGGGCGATGAGGTCGGCGTGCTCAACGATTACGACTACGCTCTGGATCCCGACAAGGCCGGAGACAGTCGGTGGGTGCACCGTGCCCGCCGTCAGGAGGCGCTTTACGAGCAGGCGCAAGCGCCCGGTACGCCAGCTTTCCGCATCCGGCAGGGCTTGCAACGGCTGTTGGACGCCCGCCGTGATTCGCCGGCGCTCGCCGGCGTAGACCTCGTGCCCTTCTACACCCATCAACCCTCGGTATTGGGCTACCTGCGTGGTCAGGGCGCACAACGACTGTTGGTCTTGGCCAATTTCTCTGAGCACCCTCAAGCCATCGCGGCTCACGTGTTCAGTGCGGGCCCAGCATCTTCCATTGATCTGCTCACGGGCGAGACCCTAGAGCTGCATCAGGGCACCACGCTACCGCCCTACGCCCTGAAGTGGCTGAGCTTCCCAGGCTGATCCAAAAGAAGCGACTGCCATGAAGAAACCGCCTGTGTCCCCCGAGGGACCAGGCGGTTTTTGTTTGGTGGGATCAGCTGCGTGAGCAACCGATCCCTGCCGTCGCCGGAGTTAGAAGCTGTAGCGCAGCGTGGCCCGGGCCGAACGGCCGTTGATAGAGCGCGCCACGAACAGGGCGTTCTGGCCTTCCGCTTCGGTGTAGCCGATCCGGTTGGTTGCGTTGTTCACGCCCAGCGAAAGCGTCAGATTTTCCCGGATGTCGTAGTTGGCAAACAGGTTGACGACGGTGAAGGCCGGCATCACCACCTGGTTGTCATCCTGTGCGAACGACTTGGTCGTGCCCACGATCGACGCGCCCACTTCGCCCTTGCCGAACTGGTAGGCCGGGGTCAGCTGGTAGACGAACTTCGCCTGACGACGGGGCGTCTTCCCCTTGTTCGGACCGCTGGCGATCTCGGCATCGGTGTACGTGCCGCCGCCGGTGATCGACAGGGCGCCCGCACGCCAGCCCATCTCGGCTTCCACACCCACGGCGTCGAAGTTGTTGCCGCGGAAGGTCTGCGTCGTGGCCTCGAAGCCGGCATCCTCGCGGGTCTTGGCGGAGAACAGCGTGACGAAGGAGCTCAGGCTGCCCGAGCGGTTCTTCACACCCACCTCGACCTGATCCGTCTTGCCCAGGAGACCGATACCGCGGTCCGGAGCCTGCAGGGAGGCGCCGCTGCTGCTACGAGCGAAGAAGGCGGTGTCCTTGTTCAGACGATAGTTCAGGCCCACAGAGTGGCTGGTCACATCGCGGGTGTCGTTGACGGTCTTGACCTTGGCCGGATCCCAGCCGTTGATGGTGCCGTCGCGGTTCTCGCTGCCGGTGGTCTTGAAGTTGTCACGCCGCAGACTGGCGTCGATGCTCCAGGGGCCGCGGTCCCAGGTGGCTGCGGCGTAGGGTGAGGTCACCGCCACTTCATAGTTGTACGTGAAGTAGCAGCAGGGGCCCCAGAAGTTCTCGCCAACCGGTGCCGTGGTGACCCTGCCCAGGTTGTCGATCAGGCGAGCGCCGTCACCCTTGAGTTCCATGTTGTAGCGGTTGAAGCGCCAGGTGGCAGCCGTGGCCTGTCGACCCGTGAACAGACCACCGGTCAAGGTCAGATTGGACTGTCCGTCCAGCTTGATCGCCTTTTGCAGCTTGAGGTCGTTGAGGGTATTGCCGAAATCGTCCAGCGAGGTGTTGAAGGTGTGGGCCGCAAACACCGGGACATTGCCGCGGTAGCCGTTGTCGATCGCGGCCTGCGTGCCGCCGGCCGGGAACACGCCAAAGAAACGGCCATTGTTTTCGGCGCGGCGGAAGCGGTTGGTGACGGTCAGGTCGCCTGCCAACTTGAACTGCGCCTCCAGGCCGAAGGCGGTGCTTTGGACCGCCAGGCCATCGCGTGGGTTCACATTGACCGTGTTGCCATTGCGGTCACGAGCAATATCGGACGGGAAATTGCTGTTGATGAAGAACGCGGTGCGGGGATCAATGCCGGCGATCGGCCGGATCGCATTGCCCACGCGCGACACAGGCACGGGCAAGTAGGTCGGGGTCTTGTCGTTCAGGTTCTTGAAGGTGGCGCGGATGTAGCCGTCCTTGAAAGTCTTGGTCAGGCTGGCGCGGAACTGGCCGCCGTTCTCGACGTTGATGTCGGTGTTGCGGGTGCCCTCACCCACGCGGTTGAAGCCACCCATTTGAAAGGTCAGGCCCTGGCCGAGCGCACCGCCGTAAGCGAAGTCCAGGCGGTTCTGCTCGAAGTTCAGGCCTCGAGTGAATGCCACCGCACCACCAGGCTGCTTGCCGGTCTTGCTGATGAAGTTGACGATGGCTGCGGGTGAGTTGGTGCCCAGCGTGCCGGCCGAACCACCGCGGATGGCGTCGAGCGAGTCGGTGAAGAAGTCCACGCGGGTGAACATGTCCGGCGTGGCGAAGGAGGCGTCACCGATCAGCAGGACCGGCAGGCCGTCTTCATGGATCGACACGTAGCGTGAACCGCCGGCCGAGATCGGCACGCCGCGCGCGGTGATGTTGGCGTTGCCCTCGCCGCCGGTGGACTCAGACCGCAGACCCGGCACCGAGCGGAGCACTTCGGCGGCGCTTTGTGCGCCGGATTTGACGATCGACTCCGCATCGATCGTGCTGACGGACACCGATTGGTCCATCTTGGACTTGGCGACGGCGGTGCCGGTCACGACCACGCGGTCGAGGTTCAGGCCATCAGCTGCCGGGCTTTGGGCTTGAGCGGCCATGGAGGCCAAGGCCAGGGTCAGGGCCACGCTCAGGGGGCGGGCGACGGGGGTCTTGCAGGACATGTTGTCTCCTCGGCACGGGGCCGCGTTACGTTGAGTGGTCAGGCACAGGCCCGCGCGATTGCAGACGATTGCCATCCAGTGACCCGAGACGGATATGTGCCATCCCACCCCTGGTCAACGGCCGTCAGTATAGGAATCCGAGTCTTGATGCGCAATCGTTTGCAAAACCGTCATGCTCAGGGTTATCCCTGTTCAATGCCGTGTAACGACGGGTTCAATGCCATATTTGCAGGATTGAAGTACCCACCTAGGGTTTACACGTTTGGAATCGTTTTCAATCGTGCATCGACAATCGCGGCCTTTATTCGGAAGTCAGCCCCTCATGTTCAAGCCCATTCTTTCGCTCTCGCAGATCGTCCAGATGAACGTCGGCTTCCTGGGCTTGCAGTTCAGCTTTGGCCTGCAGCAGAGCAATATGGGTCCGATCTACAGCTACCTGGGCGCGGACGAGGCCAGTCTTCCCCTGCTGTGGCTGGCTGGGCCCATCACCGGGCTCCTGGTTCAACCCATCGTGGGCGCGATGAGCGACCGCACGACGTCACGCTACGGTCGTCGCACGCCCTATTTCCTCATCGGCGCTGTCTTGTGCTCGTTGTGCCTTCTGGCCATGCCCTACAGCAGCGCCCTGTGGATGGCCGCCAGCCTGCTCTGCATCCTCGATGCAGCAAACAACGTCACGCTGGAACCCTACCGCGCCTATGTGGGCGACCGATTGGACAGCAGCCAGCACTCGCTGGGGTATCTGTGCCAGGCAGCCTTCACCGGGCTGGCCCAGACCTTGAGCTATCTTGCGCCTTCGATCCTCGTTTACGGCTTTGGGGTGGACAAGGACCTGGTGGATGAGAACAACATCCCGCTGATCACCAAGATCGCCTTCATGATTGGCGCGGTGCTGTCGATCAGCACCATCCTCTTCTCGGTTCTGCGGGTGCGGGAGCTTCCCCTCTCGGCCGAGCAGATCAACCACATCCAATCCCAACCATCGGGACTTGGCGCCACCTTGCGCGAAATCGGTGTGGCCATCAAGGAGATGCCGCCCGCGATGCGTCAGATGGGACTGATGATGTTCTGCGTCTGGTATGGATTGAGTATTTACTGGCAGTACATCGCCTATGCCCTGGCCCGTTCCTTGTTCGACACCACGGATCCGAGCACCTCAGGCTTCCGGGATGCGGTGCTGATCAATGGCCAGATCGGCGGTTTCTACAACGCGGTGGCGTTTGTCACGGCTTTCCTGCTGGTGCCTTTTGCCCGTCGCTACACGCCGCGCAATGTGCACGTGGTCTGCATGTGTCTGGCTGGCCTGGGCATGGCCTGCCTGCCGTTCATCCAGAACCAGTGGTTGCTGTTCGTGCCCATGATCGGCGTCGGCTTGGGTTGGGCCAGCCTGATGGGCAATCCCTATGCCATCTTGGCAAGTTCTGTACCGCCTGAGCGGACCGGCGTGTACATGGGCATCTTCAACATGTTCATCGTGATTCCCATGTTGATCCAGATGGCCACGATGCCGCTGTACTACAACAGCGGATTGGGTGGTGACTCCCGCAACGCCATCATCCTGGCAGGCAGTCTCATCTTCCTAGGCGGCCTGTCGATGTTGCTGGTTCGTCAACCGGGCGCCGCATCCGGTGCGGCGCCCTTGAAGGTGCCTCAGGCCTGATCGAAGGGCATCCGCACCTGGCTGAGGTCCTTGCGCGTCTCAACCAGCACCAAGGGGCCTTCATCCACCACCACCCGTGGCTTGGGCACGCGGGGCACATGCACCGGCTTGGGCGCTTGGGCGATCGCATCCTGCGCGGCCCGCACCTTTTGCTCGTCGGAGTGAACCCACTGCAGGCCAGCCTCGGCGGCCAGCGCCTGCAGGGCAGCGATGGGCAGCACGAAGGGCTCGGCCGACCGATAGGAT